>VTLG01001372.1_pt1 | contig 12994 bp, 13 predicted proteins | sample 4694571 | NCBI WGS metagenome assembly VTLG01 (sample SAMN12604809, study PRJNA352737) | marine metagenome | biome: ENVO:00000447; feature: ENVO:00000209|ENVO:00000569|ENVO:01000036; material: ENVO:00002151; isolation source: viral sequences binned using virsorter ... | reverse complement strand
ATCTTAAGCTTGATTCTGAATCATTTAGCTCTAGCGTTGGTCCCAATAAAACAGTTGATCTTACATTCAGTGTTTCTGTTGGTGGCCCAGACGATACTGAGAATAATGTTTTCTTCTCTGGAGCAAATAACGATCTCAAATTCCAATTGGTGCCAGTTACATTCGATGGAGCAGGCTTATCAGCAGGCGAAACAGTAAAAATTAATGGTGTTGTATTTGGCGAAAATGAATCTCCAAAAAGAGTTGGATACATGCACGGACAAGATTCCAGACTATTTGATATTACCTACACAGGTGACGCAGATGTTACTATTGGTAGTATTGCTGGCGGCAATATTACTGGTAAAGTAGCTGGCAGCGATGATGTTTCAGATGGTATTACTGGAGTAAGCGGTGCTGAAGGTGGTCAACTAAGACTTGAGGCTACTATATCAGAGGGTCAATATACAGTTAGTGCTGGAATTACTGGTTCATTGTCCTTATCATCATAATAATTTTAGGGTGGAGCGAATAGCTAAGAAGCCCTTCTAAATTTCACTAAAAGCGGCAGAAATGCCGCTTTTTTTGTGTAATATATTATATAGCCGTTCATCTCGAAAGAGACGGAAGTAAGGGGCATAGTGCCCCCCAAGGAACGCGTGAATAATAACACGTAAATAGAAAGGCTAACAATGAAGCAAGAAATGCAATGGAGAGGTGTCAAGTACACCGTCGATGCAAATAAGCCAGCTAAGAAAGCTAGTAAGAAAACTTCTTCTAAAGCAAAGACCGTTATAAAGTATCGCGGCGCTGAATTAGAAGTGTAAATTCAAAACCCGTCTTTTGTGGCGGGTTTTTTTATTATTCATTTGTTTCTCTTGTAGCTTCAATTCCACCCACTTGTCTTGGACTAGCTTGGAAACTGTTATAGTTGCTTATAAGCGTCTCTAAGGCGTCGTAGGAGTCTCTAGCAAGGCTTTTGTATACTTTTGATACTTCGTTCTTATTAACGAACGTAATGGCGTTATCGCCGTCTCTAACGCTTATAATATTACCATTAGTATCATCTGCAATACCACGAATTGTATTTCTAGTTTGCTTTGTATAGTAATGATACATATACATTTCTTTGTAAATATTCTGCTCCTCTAAATCTAGTCCATCAACCTCTCCAGCCGATCCAGAAAAACTAGTAAATAAAACATTATTTAATTTACCTAGGTTTGTGTCCAGCCATCCAGAAATAGATGATACAGATGGAGAACTTGCTGAATCAAATTCTGTAGTGTTTATAGATGTTGCTAAATCGCCTAGGTTGCTCATGATTGTCTTTGATACTCTTGTGTAATTACTTTAATTATTCTTTCTCTATCAAAACTAGGATTAAATCCCAATCTTGCTGCCGTTGATTGTAAGTCAGATAAAGTTTTTTCTTTTAGTTTTTTAATTAAAGAAGCTGTGCTATTTGCGCCTTCAAAGGCTTCAGCCAAAGCCCCTTTTTCTGCTTTTTTAGATGCATCAGTTTGTACAAACCCATTTGTAGATTTCCATGAATGAAAAGCTTTAAGCAATTCTTGTTTTTGATCTTCTTCGGAAGAGTATGCTCTAGCTGCAACCCTATCTGCTAAAGTTGCCATTTTATCTCTAGACATTGTTTCTAATTTTTTTCTAAATACTCTTACATCTGCAGTTTTAAATGGGCTTATAGTATCAACTCCGTAAATCTTTTCTTGCTCTTCGATAAAATCTACTTCGTCTCTTTCTTTGCCATCGGCATATTCAAGATTTTCTAGTGCATCTCCTTTTTGCATTTCTTCGTTATTTACTTCGTCATTTTCAATAGCTGTAGCTATATGTAAGTCCTCTGTATTTTCTTTTGATATATTATCCATAGCTTATTATAAAATATGTATACAATATTTACACAAAAAAAAGCCGCCCCATTCGGGACGGCTTAGTTTTGAATTGATTATTTTTATTAAACAATAACTCCAAGAAGAGCACGATTGTCGATAACAACACGGCCTTCTTCGAGTGAACCGAAGTAACCGATCTTGCTTTGACGGATGCTATATTGGTCATCAGCGATGAGATTAAACTCGCCACCGCTTTCAGCGTCAACAGCAACTGGACGAACCAGTGACTCACGAGTGCGGTCAATACCCACTACAATTTCGTCGGTGGCGTCAAATGCTTCGGGGCCATGAGCAGGTGTTATGCTTGCGGCAGATGCTGCAGCCTGGAACACTTTGCTGAACTTAGCATCAGGACCAAACTCAAGAAGCTCGATAACATTGATACCGTAGAAGCTAGGAGCGCCAGCGGCATTGTATGCATCTTCAGCGATAACATCAGCATTACGTACGCCATTGTTATTTGCATCTACAACTAGTGGCTGATAAGCAATAGCACGAAGCTGCTCAACGATATCTGGAGAAACAAGGATATCTGTTACACCCTTAGCTATGCCAGAATCTGGAGTACCACCTGCGAACGATGTGTTAATTTTCTTGGACTTAGTCAACAATGCGTTTAAGTCAGCAAGAACAAACTTGTTCTGAGTAACAGATGTAGCAAGGTGGCTGATAGAGCTACCTCCTTGTACTGTTGAAGCATTTGCTAGAGCTGTCATAACTACGCTAGCAGAGATTGAGTTTTGCTTAAGAAGAATTTCTTGTGCAACACGAGTCATTGTCTTAGCGACAACATCCATGCGGCTCTTAGCAGCATAACGACGATCAAAGCTTACAGCCGAATCAAGGCTATATGTAGCGATCTTAAGCTCAGACGATGTTGGAAGAACTTCCGAAGTTGGAAGGCCACCAGCACGGCTTTGGCTATAAATTTGAATATAATCTTCGTCTGCAACGTCAAAGTACAAATCCAAAGGAATTGAAGGATTGTCATCAGCGTTGTACTGAAGAGTAGTAAAGAGGTTTGACAAGACAGGAGCTTGGTTGATAACCTCTGCGAGAACAGGACCGATAAATTCAGCAAGTGCAGTTTGAGCCTCATAAGCAACATCGCGGTTGCGAGAAGCCATTGCCTTTACAAGTTCGATTTGTTCTGGAGTATTTTTTAAAGTAATTTTCATATTATTAAATTCCTTTCAATTATCCTAGCTTAACAACAACATAGTCGCCAGCGAATTGATCTGTAAGACCGCCAGAAGAGGCGCGTGAACCAGTTCCAAGAACCATACCGAGAGAACCTGTATCTTTAACGTCAATTGGACCGATAGATCCATCAGCGCCAGCAACTTCAAATCCACCACCAATGGTGAATCCAGCATTATCAGATGCTTGAAGTCCATTTACACCAATAGTGAAAATACCCTTAGTTGCAATAGGTACTGTTTGGCCAGGAAGAACAGCTTGAAGCTCTTCTTTCTTGGTTGTGTTGTAGATAAGTTTCTCACCGTTTTCGTCAGTTTTTGCTGTTTGATTTAGTGTCAATCCAAGAGGAGATTCACCAGAACCAGCAGCTGTAACAACTAAAGCGGTATTAGATGGATACATAGTATCTTCTACGAATGGGTAGTCTGTCTTACCTAGGTAGCTATCTGCTGCATAGGCAATAGGGTCTGCATTAAAATCTCCAGTGGCTATTTTAACAAAGACGCCGTTTGATCCTGCGCCATCACCTGTGGTGCTAGCAAGGGCTTCGCCAGTTCCAAGAGCAAAGATGTTTACGACGTCTTGCTCGTCGTACTGACGGAATGGTAATAGTCTAAGTGCCATAATTTTATTTAGTTAAATTTTAGTTTTAGTTTTAGTTTTATCCAAGGACATTATCGCGGCTAAACGCAGCAGCGAATTTTTCCTTCAAAGTTTTTGATGAAGCTTGAGCTTCGTTATTGTTAGGAAGAGCTTCTTCAGTAGCTTCTGCATTTTCAAGAGCTTTTTCAACATCGACTTCTGCTGTTGCAACTTCTTCGGCTACAACTTCAGACGCTTCTGATTTGTTAAGACGCTTTTCAATTTCAGCTTCAACGCGAGCGGCGATAGCTTCTTCTTGCTTTGCTTTAGCTTCTTTATTTTTTGATGCCCAGAAAACAGAAAGTTCATCCTTGAAAGATGCAAAGGCTTCTTCACTTGCGTCAAGTCCTTTAATCTTTTCAGCAATAAATGCGCTATCGCTTTCTTCTAGATCATAAATAGAATCAATTTCTTCCATGCGAGCATTAAATGCAGCAACTGCTTCTTGAGCAGCCTTTTCGCTTTCAAATGCATCAATGCGTTCTTGAGCAGCCTTAAGCTCTTCCTTAATAGATTCTACAGAAGCTTGAAGCTCTTCTTTCGCTGATGCGATTTCTGCCTTCTCTTGTTCCGCAGCTTCAAGAGAAGCCTTGTACTCATCATCTTTTTGTTTAATGGCGTCAGCAAATGTTGCTGTCATGCCAGCGATCGCCTCTTCTGAAAATTTCTTTTCAACAAGAGAAGCTTTTATTTCTGATAGTAGATTTTCTAAGTCCATAATTTTAGTATTGTTTACAGCATTTTTTAAATTTTGTGAAATTTTGTCATTAATTTTTTTTAAATTTGAAGCTTGGCCGCTATTAGGGTTTAAATCTTTTTCCTCTTTTGGTTGTTCTTTTTGATATTCATTACTGATAACTCCTTTAACATTAGCGGCTGGTTTCATAGTAAAACCAACCCCTAATGGATAAACATTTCCAGTTATTAATCTATAAATTGGTTTGCCATCTTCGGTAACTCCTTTACCACCAAAACCCTTTAACATCCCCTTCATTTCGTGAACTTTTTCTGGATCAGAAATAATTTCTGCATCCTTTAAGTTTTTACTTCCAACAGCTATTTTATATTCGCTAAACCCTATTTCCCAACTAGCAGATACTGTGTTATGCATTTTGTTTTTAGGATCTGTGCTTTTTTGCAACACATCAAAAAATTCTTTGTCTACAGTTTTATAAACAACAGCACCCAGAGCAATATTAAAAGGTTTTTCTTCTTTTTCGTCTACATTAATTAAAATAGAACTATCAGAATAGTCGCTAAATCCAGCATTAACAATATGACCTACAATCTTTTTTTTGTTGTGCTCTATATTTGTGGGTTTATGTATAAATTGCTGAACAGATTCAATGGCTGTTTTGGCATCAATCCCATCTCCATTTTTGTTAAATTCATTAACAACCGCAGCATTAAATGCCACGCCCATAAGATCAATGTTCTTATCCAAATTAACTGAATTTGGAATCAAGCTTCTTAAGTTTTCTATATTAGCCTTACTAAGACTAATTCCCGATATTTCTTCACAAGCTTGGACCTCAAATTCAAAAGTTGTCGTATACTTATGCATCCTTTTTAGGACCGTCTTTCTTCTTTGGGATATCGTCTTTTGAAAGTAATTTGCTATAAGCCGCTTCTGATTCCTCAGAAAGTTTTCCATCTTCTTTCATTTTTTTAAGAATGGCTTTTTGTAAAGCAGGAGGTAACTTCTTTTGCTTTTCAGTTAATCCGCCTTCACCCACTTCATTCATCATGGCTCTCATTTTATCATACTGCATACCACAAGCTTTTATCGTTTGGTCTTTATCCATTTTACTTGTGTCAACAAGTGCCTTGTCATCCATAGCGCAAACGCTCATGTATGATTTGTACATGGCTTCTTCTGTTTCGCTATACTTTTTAGCAATTGAGATTTCAATATTTCCGTTTGAACGGTCGACATTTGCTACTAGTGGATTTTTAATTTCTTTCATTGGAGTGGTATAAAATTGCTGATGGATATAATTCTAATTTATGAGATTCTGAAACATCAAGAACGCCATCTAGCGTACCTAATTTTTCTATTACGTTAAAGTCATTTACACAAGAAATGATCTGATCGGACCAATTTTCTTTTTCAGTAGAGCAAACTACAGATTCGCATAATTTATCTACCATTTTTTCTTGATCTTTTGAGAAGCCTTTTTTACCAACTTTAAGTTTATCTCTGAGTTTCGTGAAGGCTACATTTCTTAGGCTCTCAATTTCATAAATAGTCCCTTGGATATTAGCTCTTGAAAATTGATCTTCAGAACCTTCTGGTCTTCCAGGCATTCCGCTTGTAGGTTTACTTGTCGATTCCTCTATTTTATCGTCATCGATCATTGGTATACCGCCCACAATTGGATTGAAATATCCCTTTTCTCTTTGCTCTACAAATTTTCTTTGAGCTGATTCTAACTCGCTAGCTTGAGGAAATCTACCAGTATGAAATAGTTCCATGCCTTGTTCCGCTGTTACAACTCCAAGCTCCATAAGTCTTGTAGCTACGCGCATAAGTTGAACTTCGTCGCGCAGATCAATGTCTTTAAACTTAACGGTTGGGTATGATCTAAATCCTAAATCTTTAGCTATGCGTTTAATTTCTGGTTGTAAAAAGTCTTGAATAAAAGCTTCGCGAGCTTCTTTTAATCTATCTAAAAATACACGAGCTTTTATCTGGGCGCCATTATATTTATCATCATTAAGAATGATATTCTGTAATCCTTCTTTAATATCTTTATTAATAACTTCGTATTTTCCTGATCCAACAACTTTGTTAATGTCTGGTATTACGAAGTCGGCTTTTGTTGTATAATCGGATACAAGTACGCGTCCAACAGATTCATTTTGAAAAAGCTTTTGCATTGCCTTAACATTGTTTGGATTAATTCCACCCTTGTCTGGTTCTGCTCCCATCGTAATCATAAGAATAACATTTTCTACGGTTCTCATGATAGCTTGATCCATTTTCTTCATTTCCATTTTTGCGTTGATGTCCTCTAACACAGGGTAACCAAATGGAATAGCGAATGGTTCGTAGTCTTGCTTTTTGTAAAAGCTATAAGAAATTTTTTCGTTTTTTAAATTTATTTTAAGTCCGTCTTTAAAGTAAGCACCATCTTGAATTTGTTTTTGAACCTCTGGATCTAGTCCTTCAAAAACTTCTCTATCGTAATCATTTTTGGGATTTGCTAATCTTTCCATATCAAACTCAGAAAGTATTTTTGCATATGCACCATCTTTCGTACTGAATACTGTGCTTCGTTTTGCTACAATTTCAAAGGGATTTAAAACAATGTATTTTATTGGAAATTTATTTAATGAAGGGCCCTCTGATACATTTTGTGCAAATTTTTTATAATCATCTAAATTAAACTTGCCATCAACACGATAAAGGAAAATGTTACCACTTCTGTAATATTCTCTAAAATATTGATCTTTCAAATCCCACATCTTTATCTTATCAAATAGTTTTTCAAAAAAGTTTCTAGATGTCGCATTTCCTCCCTCAAGATAAATTTCTGCATTTGCAAACTCAGACATCATGTCAATTGTATTTCTAAAAATGGGAACATTTGCATAAGCTTTTTGACAAAGTTCGATTGCTTCTCGAACATTTATTCCATCAGAAGAAATTTGATAAGGTAAAAGACCATCTCTAATTTGACTAAATTTATTAAGGGGCGTTGCAACGGATGATCTATTAATTCGTCTCGAAGTGTTTGACGAAGATAAGCCAGTTAAAGAACCAGACCTACTGTAAGATGCTTGTGAAACATGGTACGATTCGCCCATTGTTGCTGGCTCAACATTTTCTTGAGGTGTCGACACTTGGGCTGAAACCCTTTTAAATTTATTCCAATAATCAGATTTTTTGTTATATTTTCTTTTGGCCATAACTTATTATAAAGTTAATTACACTTTTAAAAGTAACTTTATAAACTTTTTTAAATAAACATAGGCTCAAAACCGCCTTGATGTTCTTCTGGAGTATCCATCATATCATAATATATATTCATTCCCCAGTTACCTAGTATCAATGCAGAGTAAGAGTCTTTTCTCGCTTTATCCACTCCTTTTTGTCTTTTTAAATTGGGCGGCAAATCAAAACTTTGAGTTCCTCCAGCCGAACTTGAAACTTGTATAAGTGCGCATTCAGCTTTTGTTAAATCAATCATATCTTTTTGATGCTCTATAAATTCAATCATTTTTGCCCCAACATTCTTTTCATCTTCATATTTTGAAAACTTTAAATTTTTTATTGGTATTTTTTTAGATTTTTGTATCGAATAATTGTCGTCCATTGCTGTAGCTGCAAAGTATATTTTTTTTCTATCAAAAGCAGTTTGTAACATTTCGTTAGCAGTTCTTATCCAAATTGAAACTGGCTTTCTTAAAATACATATTGTATTACTATTTTTATTATAGCCTCTTCTTGCTTCTCTTAAGTCTTTGTGATAATCTTGCGGATTATCTAACTTAGAATCAAAAATTCCTATTTGTAACTTTTCTTTTTTAAATGTATCACTTTCATTGCAAGAATTTATAAATTGCACTCCTCCGTTATAGTCTCCCACAATCATAATTATATTAAAATGATCTAAAAGGTATTTAAAATATGTTATATGTTTTTTAAGATTGGTTCCTGGTAAAGCATAACTATGAACAACAACGCCTTTTTTTTGTTCGGGTAATAATTTTATAACTTGTATAGCAAAATCATCAGACGCTTCAGACTCAGACCAAGAAGGGTCAAATGCTAGGATATATTCAGCGCCTTCTTCTCCAGCGATCTCTATACATGGGGATTGCCCGTCTTCAATTGTACAATCTGCCATTTTGCTTATTTTAAAATAACCAGCGCTGTCGTCTGTAAATTGAGCGTTGAATTCTCTATCAATCTGCGACTGACTCATTGTGCCTCTTGCTTGAGAAATTAAGTTTTCATCATACAAGGCTTTTGGTGCGCAATCATAACTAAACTGCATAATACATCTTCTACCTTGATTTTTTGCTCCAGGATTAAAAATCATATTTTCATATTGTTGATACATTTTATAAAGATACTCAAACTTGTATGAAGCTGACGATAAACCAATCATTTTATTAGAGGGCCACTCCGTTCTTTCGTCCTCTGTCATTTTACCAGCACTGATCATAGCATCTTCTGCATCTTTAATTTTTTGTTTTTCTGTTGGGTTTTCTACGACAGCTAGGAAAGGCACAATAACCTCATTTAAAACTTTTTCTGGCATAAGTAAAAGCTCGTCAATAATAATTCGTTGAAAACGAAAACCACGAAGCTTTTCTCCATCACCAAGCGGCAAAGCAGTAATACGACTCTTGCCAATTTGCATGGACCATTCATCATTGGACTTACTTATCTTACCTATGCACTGTCTAAATAGCTCAGCTTTAGGGTCTTGCGATATGTCTTCTATCTTTCTGAAAATCATCTTAGATTGTCTAAATGATTTTGAAATAATTCCAATGTGAACTCCTTGATTCATCATAGCGTCTAATAAAGCAAAAATGCCAGTAGAAAAAGATTTAGACATACCACGAGACCAGATGCCTAAAAAGTAATCGTTTTGCATCATTGCCTTTACCGCCATGTGTTGAAATGGAAACAGCTCGATGCCAGTAAGTAATTCCGTGGCAAAGGTTACATTTTCTTTTAAAAATTTATACAACCAAATTTTGGCTTTAGTATCTTCTAGATAACCCTCGAGATCCATAATTTGTTCATTAATTGGTTCTCTTTTTAAGCTTTTTTGATTTCCTGTGTCCCAACTCATCTTTCCTCCTTATCTAAAAAATATTGTACGTCCACGTTCCATAACTTATCGCCCAGATAAAGTAACTTAGGTATTACTTCCTCGCTATGCTTTCTATTGTCTGTAAATATAAATTGACAATGACCAGCGAATTCATGTTGAACAGAAATTAAATTAGAGAAAACCCAACCTAGTTTTGGAGCCCTTCTTCCCTTTGTAAAAACAGCTTCTTTTTCTATTTCTTTAATAGATTTTTCTACAACAATATACATATAACTATCTAGTTCGACGCATCTTTCCATTTCTCTTCTAAATCTGTCTACTTGTGCACCAAAGGTTGATAAGAAATCTCCAGCGCTTTTTCTATCTACAAATGTGTTAGTAAAATCATTCCCACCTAAAGTGTAGTCCCCAAAGTCTAACTTTAAAATTGAAGATTTATTAAACTCTAACGGTTGTTGTTCTCTGGTATCTATTAAGACCTCAACATCCACGTTGTGATTAAATTCTTTAGGCATGCCTTTATAAAATATAGGCTTTACTCCCATGGCTTCACAAGCTTGAGTATAAGTTCCAAAATGTTTTTTATAAAGATCTAAATCTGGTAACTGCCTCTTTATCAACTCTAAATAAAAGGGGGCGTTTTTATATTTCTTTCTTTCTATTCTTTTCTTCCCTATTTCAAGAATGTAATCCTTAACTTCTTTATCTGGGGCAGAATGACACCACTTAATCAATTGTGAACGATTAATAAAATCATTTGCAAAGTATTCATCTTTCTTTTTAAAAGGTAAAGGATTGCCGTTTAATTTGTTATATCTTGGATAATATTTTACATAGTAATCTGCCACATACATTTTATGTGCTTTCAGATGAGCATGAAGACTTTTTTCTGTTTCGAATTCTGCTCCACATACTTTGCATTTATAAGACATCTTCAATACCAATACCTAAAACACGAGCTTTCCAAGCAGCCATACCTTCAAGCTTTTGCGCCTCTTCTTTTATTATTTGTTTTTGCATTTCTGCTATGCGTACCATATTTTGCCTCTCTTCTTCTTCTTGAAAAAGTTGAACAATTGATAAAAAAGATGCATTTTCTTTTTGTTTATTTGCTAAACGCGCTCCACGATCGCCTTGAAGTTTTTTTGTCAAGTTTTCTATACGTGTTTCGCACTGATGATACTCCGAGCTTTTGGCTTTAATAATTTCGGCTAATCTAATGCTCATTTCGTCCTGATCATCTGCAGACTCAAACATATCATTTAATTTTTGTAAGTGAGAAGTAATAAGTTCTAAATTAATAATTTCTTTACATACATTCATATAAAGATTAAGTTCATCTGGTGTTAGGTCTGGCTTATCCCAGGTTAATCTAACAAATTCTTGTTCAAAAAGTTCTTTATCTCTAAAATTAATATAATTATTAACAATCGCTACAAATCGTGAATTAGATAAATTAATTCTTAATTTTTCGCAACAAGTGTGTTGATTGCGCGACATTTTATCCTCTTCTAAGCCATATCCAGTCGAGTCATTGATTTTTTTAATTATTCTTGAAATGGCTTGTGGCGGAGCATAATTCACTGAAGGTTCATTTATTGACATTTCTCTTTCTTGACCTAAAATGTCATTTACTGCCCTCCACTCGTTGCTAAGTCTTTTGACTTCCTTATTAAAAAGAACATCTGCAATTTGAGATGTATTAAATCCCTCACCTTCCATTTCTAAAACTTTTTCAACTTGCTCTTCTGTAAGTGTTACATCTTCTGACTTGGGGCGCTTTGTGGTTTTAGCTCGTAAACCATTTTCTGCTAAAAACTTGCTTACTGCACGGCCTTCTTTAGATCTACCGTCTAATGAATCATCTTTAAAAACTTTTTTTGTTATGTTAATAATATTAGGATCATCATTAAACATATTTAAAGTCACTGCTTTTTGCTCGTCTGTTAAATTCATTATATAATATCCCTTTCATTTATTATTTGCTTTGCTTTTTCGTGAAATATTTTTTTTAAATTTTTAATCTGTTTGTATCCTGCAGAACGTTTTTTTTCATTTGTTTTAAACCCTAAATACTTTGCAACTTCTTCTTCGGTGCAATTTTTTATAAATAACATTTTAAATGCGTTAAAATGCCTGGTGCTCAAGTGTGGCTTCATTTCTTCTGATAACTTTTTAGCTGCAGAATCTAGATCTAAAAAATTATCTTTTTTTTCATTAACTTCATAAATATGATTTTCAATTGTAACTGCCAGCTTTATATCGTAAGCTGATTTTTTGCTTTGCCGCCATTTTATACAAATTGGACATGTTGAAGGATCGTGATCGCTTAAATGTTGATCTGGACATGGATTTATGTAATTTCCATAATGATTCCTTAATAAATTTTTAAATTGATTAGAGACTACTCTACTAAGCCATGGCTCTATAGGTTTTGATTGATCCCATAAGTGCCATTTTCTATAAATATGGGCCATGATGATTTGTTTAATGTCATCATAATCAATATATGTAACTGCGTCTAGGTGCCATTTGCAACGTTTCCTTTCTAAAGCAGCTTCAATTTCTTTGAGCTTTTCTTCAAATGAATACATTACAATATGTCGTCTAGCTTTTTTATATTAATTTTTCTTTTTTGGGGTAATGACTTGCCACCCAATGATCCTATAGTTTGCTGGACACCAGCCCCATAATCTTCTATGCTATACTCTAGCTTAGAGATGTTTGGAACAAACTCTGCGTCTGTTTGATCATCAGATATAGCTTTAGATTTTTTTGCAAAACTCGTATTTCTATTTAATGGTTTTGATTCATTAATTGAAGCAACCCCCATAGGAGCCCCACAATTAGAACAAAACTTCGGCGGACTAAATTTATATTCGTGCTTGGCACCACATTCTGAACAGTACTTTATCATAATTAATTATAAATTTAAAAATTATTATTTAAATATTTTCCTCCAATTTAGCCACAATAAATTTAAGTATTTCACTTCTTTGTATATCTTCGTTTGTAAACTTTACACAATGTATTCCATTACTTTTTGATTCTTCGTCGTTAAATACATTAAATATTTTTGAAAAGCCGCTTGTCTTAATATCGCTTTGCATTATATCTCCGCAAATAATTATTTTTGAGTTTTCTCCAATTCTAGTTAAAACTGTTAAAAGTTCTGCATATGTAAAATTTTGGGCTTCATCTACTATTATACAAGATTCTACAAATGTTCTTCCTCTCATAAATGAAACAGGTACAATTTCTATTTTTCCTTCTTCAATGTATTTTTCTACTTTAACTTTATCATAAAGAAGAAACATATTTTGATAAATAGGCTGTACCCAAGGATCCATTTTTTCTCTTAAATCACCAGGTAAAAATCCAATTTCTTCTTTTGACACTGTAGGTCTTGTAATTATAACTTTTTCATAATGTCTTCTAAAAAGACCATCTAATGCTACTTGA
>VTLG01010082.1_pt1 | contig 12996 bp, 17 predicted proteins | sample 4694571 | NCBI WGS metagenome assembly VTLG01 (sample SAMN12604809, study PRJNA352737) | marine metagenome | biome: ENVO:00000447; feature: ENVO:00000209|ENVO:00000569|ENVO:01000036; material: ENVO:00002151; isolation source: viral sequences binned using virsorter ... | reverse complement strand
CAAAAAACAGCAGCAGATGCAGCTAAATCAGCATCAGCAGTATTTATTACAGCTAAAATACAAGAAGCAGTTGCACAAATGATAGCTAAAGCATTTGGTGAAGTTGGTTTCTTTGGTGGATTAGCAGTTGCAGCAGGTTCAGCAGTTTTTGGTAAAAACCTTGCACAATCAGTTAAAGGAATAGCAGCAGCAGAAGGCATGAATGAAGTAGTTACAGAGCCTACACTTATACTTGCTGGTGAAGAAGGTGCAGAGTATGTTAATATAGAACCTACACAGAATGAGGGTGCAGGAATGGGTGGTGCAACAGTTGTGTTTCAAGGTAATGTATTATCTAATGACTTTATAGAAAATGAAGCTGTGCCTATGATCAAAGAAGCATTAAGAAAAGGTGGAGATTTAGGAATTAGTTAATGTTACAGCTACCTGAAATATTTGAAAGAGATATACAAGGAAAGACTACACATTTAGTACCTCTTGTAGTTATTAACAATTCAACATACCTATCAACAAATAAACTTACATTAGACAATCAACATTATGATCCATTAATTAAATCATTAGGCAACATCAAAGAATCAATAGATGTCAAAGATAAAAAGTTTCAAATATCAAGTGTTAGGATGCAGTTAATAGATTATAATTATAATAATGAGTATTTATCTGATAAACTTTTTAGTGATGAAATAATGAATAAACAGATAGATGTATATTATAAATCACAATCAGCAGAAACATTAGATGATTGTTTAAATGTTTTTTCAGGATATGTTAAAAGCATAGAACAAAACATAGACTTTATAAATATAGACATTGAAGATAATTCAGAGCAAACATTAGACAAAGAACTGCCTATAGAGTATGTGCCTAAAAATACTAATATACCTGATAGATATAACAATGCAAGAATACCTTTTGTATATGGTGTTGTAGATAAAGCACCTTGTGTCTATTATGATATATATGGAACAGGCACACAAATGGGTAGCAAATACTATTTAGTTAGTCCTGATAAGTTTTTTATAAAGCAGATAAGCACACCTTATGTGTTTGCAGATGATGTGTATGGTGAGATAAAAGAAGATGCAGACATTTTTGATGGTGCAAAGAGTGGTACAATTTATGAATCAGGTGATAAAAATCAACACATGGTTCTTGGTAATACTATATTTTTTACAAAAGAATCTGTGTCATTTGGTAATCAAAATTATTCAACCACACCAATAGGATATGGTTTTGTTGAGGTAGAAACAAATTCATCATTAACATTAAACAATAGCACATACACATTAAAGTTTTTAAAGAAAGGTAATAATGAACTTGAAAAAACTGCTACAACAAATGTGTTAGCTTTTGCTAATCCTGAAGGCACAGTACACTTTGAAAATCAAACTGTAGCAACAAATATTAATGAAGAAAATCCAGTTTATCTTATGGTAAAAGATTTTAGTTCTTTAGAAGGTAATATAGAAATGCCATTTGAAAAATGGTTCTATGGTGAAAATAAAGTGTATGATGAGGAGTATGAAAAATTAGAAGGTGAAACTATAATTAATCTTGAAGCATCAAAATTTTATAATAGTTCTACAATAATGACAGAATTTAAAAACAAATTAGATGATGATACAAAACAAGTAAACTATGAATTAAATCCTGTTAGAAATATTACTGCTAAAGTAGAAGAAGTTAAATCAGGAACAGATGGTGATTTAAATATATTACCAAAGCTTAACTTTCAATGGATTGATAACACAGCAGAGTTTTTCTATATGGCAAGATTTATTAAAGATGCAGGAACAATAGATGATCCTTATGTATTACAAACAGCACAAGAAGAATTAGCAGACCAATATTTAAATTATGGTGTAAATACTAAAAACATATCACATAATAAAGCTGTTATTGGTTTAAGAGAATTTGATAATGGTGAGTTTGAATTGATGAAAGAGCAATCAGGTATAGTAAACTACATTAAAATATCATCTTTATCTTTAAGAAGAAGTGTAATTTTAAATGATTTTTTAAACCATGATATTTATGCTTATACAGAAGGTAGAGTTGATACTATAGATGGTAAATACACAGCTTCACCACAATTACAATTTGAATTAAGAGTAGGCACTTTAGATGTGCCAATAGTAGAGCAAAGGAAGCAAACACTTGTAAGAAGACCAGTTAAAAGACCTAAAGTGAAAGCTAAAGTAAAACCTACAAAAACAATAGTTCCTAAAGTTAAAATTAAAAAAGTAAGTAAGGGTGGTTATTAATGTCTGCAATAATATGGAAACCAAAATATAACTTCATTTCTCCACAAGTACCTTTTGAAATTATAATTGAAAGAGCAGATGGTTCAGAACTTGCTACTGATGTTTCAGGTTCAGTTTTAAGTGATATTGTAAATGGTACTACAACATTACCTTATCAAATAGCAACAAAAAAAGTATTAACAAGTATGGGCTTTGGACATGAATATTTTAATTGGGATGAATTTTGGACAGCAGCAGAAAATTATAATTCTTTAGAATGGCAAAATTTAGGTGGTGGTATAGGTGCTACTTCAAGAACTGATTTAATGCCATATAAAATGGAAACTTACCAAATTATTTCTCCACCAATACAAGCAATACCAACATTTTTAGATAATGTTAAATGGGAAGTAGAAGATTTTTCAATTAGTGCTACTATTAGACCTGAATTTTTATTTGATTTAGGTGGTGGAAACTCAACAGTATTAGAACCATATTTTATGTGGCAAGAACCATATCATCCTGAAATTAATGGTAATACAAATGCAAATCTTATTTTAAACAATTTCAACCTACCATCTTATCCAAGTTTTTGGGGTCAACAAGGTGACACAGCTGTAGCTTGGGATTGGTATTTTGATAGACCATCTTTAGATTTGCCTGAAAATCATAATATTTGTTTAAGTATTAGCTTATATGTTAGTAGAGGTGTAGGTTTTCAAAATCAAATTCCAGTTACAATTAACCCAGCAGATATTGCTAATGTAAATATTGAAGAAAACCCAAAAATTTATTTATCAATACCTTATAAAACCTATGATGACTACTTAGATTTAACTTCTAATATTACAAATCTTAATGTTCCTTCTATAGTAGCACAAGGTGAAACTGTTACAGGCACTGTCACAATACAATCAAATGACTATGCAGGTATAGTAGAACTATTTTTGTTAGATAAAACAAATCTTGATCAAGCTAAATCTGTTATAGGAGATTCTCTTAATTGGTATGGAGAACTTGAGGATAGTGTTGCAGCACAATATGGAACATTGAATATAATTGATCCATCTGTTCAAATATATAATTATGGATGTGCTTTTGAAATATCAAGAGGTGAAACAAAAGATATAGATTTTGAATATGTAGCAGATACAGAATTTGGTGGTCAAACAGATACCTATGCTATTTTTATAAGGTCAAACAATTTTGACAGTTCACCATTTGATAATGATTTAGATATTAATGCTGATGACCAATTTAATTTATTGAACATTGAAAGCAAATGGGATTTTTTAGAAACAGCATATATGTATCACTATACTATTTATGAAACACCTGCATTAGAATACAATCCATCTGAGATTACTTTAATTGAGAAACCATCAGACATTGTATACCACATGATGGAGAATGAATTGGGTTATGATAAAGATGTAGATCAAATATCTTTAGAAAATTCAAGAATAGCACATAGCAATTATAAATTAGGTTTTTCTGTAAATGAAGCTATTGAAAGCAAACAACTACTACAAGAGATTATGCAATCAAGTAAGTCTTTTGTTACTTTATCAAACAATCTGTTAAAGTTTATTACACTAAATGACACATATAATGGCAGTGAAGAAATATCAACAATAGATGCTGATGATGTAATTAACTATAAGTTTAGCAGAACACCATTGTCAGAAATTAAAACACAAGTTGAAATAAAGTATAATTGGGATTATGGTTTAGAAAAATATAAAAGTTCTACAGGGTTACTTAAAATTAATGAATCTGTATTATCAAATAAATACTTTAAAAGTGGCACACAAAAAGACTTTTTAGATGGAAACTTAAAAGATATAAACTACTATGGCATTAAAACAGATGAAATAAGCCAAAAAATAGACCATATAGACACTTTTTTAACTTATGAGAGTAAATATATAAGAGATTTACAAACTGCCTTAGAATTGGCACAATACTTATTGTTATGGAATTGCAACCAACACAACATAGTTTCTTTAACATTACCAATTAAATATTTTAATTTAGAGATTGGAGATATAATAGATTTTAACAAGATGATTTTAGGAAGAAAAATATATAATGAAAAGTATGTTATAGATACACCTGATGATATGCCAATAAGATGTGGTCAGTATATATTGCCAGTATTTATGATAACTAAAACACAAAAAAGCCTTAACAATGTAAAATTAGAAGCCATACAACTACATCACATGCAAGACAGTTCTCTTGAATATAAAAATAATATTTATAATTATGGATCTACATCTTATACACAAGAAAATATTGAAACACAATCATTGAAAGGTGATGTTAATTTAAATGGTTCTGCTGAGGTTGGTGATATAGTCTTAATGGTAAATCACATACTTGGAGATTCTACTTTGACAGGTCAAGCATTACAAAATGCAGATATGAACAATGATGGACAAATAAGAGTTAATGATGTAGTATTACTTGTAAATAAAATATTAGGTATAGAAAATGAATAATATATTAAAAAAACCTAAAGCATCAAGTGTATCTTTGCTTTATGGCAAAGGTAGTGTTGAAATAGAAAGTAATGGTGAAATTGCAGGATTAGAAATAGATTATTTAGGTGCTATACAAGGTGTTAAAAAATTACCTGATGGTTGGACTATTAAAATAAGCAAAAACAAAATACTTATTTATAGTATGGCTAAAAAAGAAATAACCAATCTTTTGTTTACTTATATTGGTGAATTAGAAATACAAAGTTGCAGCTATTCAGATTGGGAAGGTAATTTAAAAACAGCTAAAGTATTAAATGTAAATCAAGATAAATGGAATATTAATTTTGGAACATTTGGTTCAGATGGAAGAAAACCTGAAGAAATAGAAACAGAAAAAATTATAACAAGAAAAATTAACAAATCAATTATTTAGGAGTTTAAGATGGCAAAAAGGAGTGTAGGAAAACCAAGATTTTATGCAGATTTCCCAAGCTATTTGAAAGTTTTAGGATATTATACAGGTTCAAGTTCAGGTGGCATATTAGGTGGTAATGGAACTAAAATATCAAACTTATGGAATATGAACCCAGTGCATACTAATAAATATGAAATCAATCATACTTATAATGGATATAATTTTGGGTTTACTGTTTCAGGAGATAGTTCTGTAAGTTTTCCTTTAACTGAAGAAAACATGGAGTTATCACAGTTGCTATCACAAACAAACTTTGCAGGTATATTAAATCATAATTTAGGAACATTAAAAGATCCTAATGGAAACACAATAGAAGGTATAAAGCTTTATTATTCAGGTAATTATTTAGATTCACAAGGTGATTCAAAGAACACATCTGCAAATGCTCTTGATTTTACAGAAATAGTAAACTCTGATATAGTAGCAAGAAATAAGATAAAGCCTGAGTATAATGGTTATTCTTTATGGGAAATAGCAACTATGCCAAAAGGTGATGACCCTTATGTATTTGGTAGTATAAAAATGGTTATACTTAAACAAGACCTAAACCAAAATGAAGAAAATTTAAACACAAATGAATCTTTGCAAGACATTGAAACAGATAATCCTACAGTAAATATAGGTGCTTTTACTTTTGGAAGATACTTTGAACCTGAATTTGCATTTGATCTACAAGCTACATTATCTACATCATATGAAGGTGTAAAATCACAAACATCTGTAGGTGGTAGCACACTAACTAATATACAACACACAGGACAACCATCTTGGGATAACCTACCTGCATGGACATTAGAAAAACAAGAAGGGCATGATTATAAAGTAGGTGGTTCTATGGGCAGAAGGTCATGGAAAGTTAGTTTGTCTTTTATGGCAGATGACAATGTATTTAGCAAAGCAGGTAATGAAAACAAATTTTTTACATGGAATGATCCTACAACACATGGCACAGATGATGAAGGTGAAGCAGGATATACTTTTGATAGTTCACTTTCTTCCTTTTTTAAATTAACACTTAATGGTAAATTACCATTTATCTTTTGCCCTGATTCAAGTGCAACAGACTTAGAGTTTGCTTTATGTAGAATAAGCAATCAGCCTACCTTCAAGCAAGTGGCTAACAATATGTTTAGCACTTCCTTAACTTTAGTTGAAACATACTAACCAATACACTAAAAAGTACAAATATAGCATAAAAGAGCCACTTAAATGTGGCTTTTTTATTACTACTTATATATAATTTATATTTATTTATAGAGGAGAAAGCAGAAAATGTTTGGAATTGTTATATAAACTATTATAAATTACTGCTGTTAAGGTTAAGTATTAAATAATAATAAAATGGAGATTAAAATGAAATTAAAAATTACAGAAAAAGAATATGATTATTATAATGAATTAGATGGATATGCTAATGGTACATTTGATGATGATGGAAGTGTAGTAGAAAAAGGTGTATATGGTGAAGTAATATATAAATTAAATGCACCAATACAAGAAATATCAAAAGGACAATTCAAAATAGTTGGGTATGAAATATTTATTTTAAATAGTTCTTTATTTAGAAAATTACCTTTAATTACTATAAAATAAACAAGGTTAAGGAGATTAATAATGAATACAAAATGGACTAAAGAAGATTATATATCAATGTTTTATTTTACATTAATTATAGTAATGTGGTATTTTATATTTTTTGGATAAAAAAGGAGATGTAATGGCAGATAAAATAATAAAGGTAGATGAACACACACCAATGCTATTTAAAGCATTAATAAGGTACTCACCATTTAAACAGAATTACTTTGCAGAGGAGTTAGGTATTAAAGAAAGTAATTTATCAAGTTATTTAAGTGGTAAAAAAGTAATGCCTGACAACATAAGAGATGGACTTTTAAGGTTATTGGATTTTGAGCCTGAGTGTCCATACATACTAATAACAACAGATAGAAATCAATTAATCAGAAAAGGGGGATATTAATATGCCAGTTAAAATACATGGTAAAGATTACAAAACAGTAGCAGAAAGAGTAACAGAGTTTCACAATGACCACAAAGATAAAGATGTGTCTATAAACACAGAGATCATACAGTTTAAAGATGACATTGTTGTTATGAAAGCTACTGTAAAAATAGATGATAATGAGTTTGTAGGTCATGCTATAGAAAACAAAAAATCATCAAGGATCAATGAGTATAACTACATTGAATGTGCAGAAACATCATGTATAGGTAGAGCATTAGCAAGTGCAGGTTACTTAGGTAGTGAGTTTGCAAGTGCAGAAGAAGTAGCAAATGCTATTAACCAAGAAAGTAAGTCTGTAAAGAAACAGCCAACAAAACCTGTTGAATCAGGCACTTTTGATAGGAATGAGGTAGTTGGGTTTAAATCAGGTAATAATCAAGGTAAAACATACAAAGAACTTGATGAAAACACACTTAGGTGGTTGGTAGAAGAATGTTCTGTAGAATCATGGAAAGCAAAAGCTATAGAAGAAATGAATCTTAGAAGTCAAGAGGTTGGTGATACAGAATTATCTAAGACACTAAAAAAAATGGATGATACAACCAAGAAAGCTTCTAAAGAAAAGCCATATGATTTAAAAAAAGAAGTAGACCAACTATTTTCATAAACAATAAGGAGAAAAACAAATGAGTTTATTCATGATAATAATACAAGGGTTTCTGTGGGCATCACTATTAGGTAATGTGTATATGTTTATTAAGTGGTGTAAAGCAGAAAATGAAGTTAGATCCATTAAAGAAAACTTCATAAAAGACTTATTCTTAATTAGAGGTGGCTATGGTAATTAATTGTAAATCTTGTAGCTTTAAAAAAAGAAACAATAAAGGTAAGGTGGCAGAAAAAGTGTTTGAGATTGTATGTTTAAATAATAATTATTGGTATTGTAATTATGGAATTAATAAAGATATACCAAAATATGCTATTCAACACATGCCACAAAAAGTATTAAAAACACCTGATTATATGTGTGTCAGCAAAGAATTTTACTTTGTTGAATGTAAGATGGCAGATACTTATACTGGTGAGCATGTTAAAATAAAAGAAAAAGACCTAATAGAATATAAGAAATGGTTAGAGGTAGGTAAATTTGTATTTTTTATTTACAACCCAAAGTTTTCTGAAAAGGTTTTTTTAGACATAGTTGATTTGTTTGACCTGCTACAATCTAATAATTATAAAAAAGGAACTTATGATGAAAGTGGTAAAATTTTCTATCAAGTGCCTATGGATGATATTAGAAGGTTGAATAAAACAATATGATAAAATTAATTAATGATGATTGTATGAATGTTATGAAGGATTATGAAGATGATCATTTTGACCTTGCTATTGTTGATCCACCTTATGGCATAGAATTAGATTATTTTAATAGACCTAATTCAAAATATAAGGGATCTGCTGCTCATAACAAAAAATACCACTTGCCTAATACATTAAATAACATAAAACCATCTAAAGAATATTTTGAAGAACTATTTAGGGTTACTAAGAATCAAATAATATGGGGAGGTAATTATTTTGTTAATTATTTAAAACCTAAATCTTGTTATGTTGTTTGGGATAAAAACAAAACTTGGGGAAACTATGCTGATTGTGAAATGGCTTGGACTTCTTTTAATAAACCTGCAAGAATTTTTAAATTTACTTGGAATGGTATGCTGCAAGAAGATATGAAAAACAAAGAAGAAAGAATACATCCAACACAAAAGCCTGTAGCATTGTATAAATGGTTGCTACACAATTATGCTAAAAAAGGTCAAAAGATCTTAGATACACACTTGGGTAGTGGTAGTATTGGAATAGCATGTCATTATTTTGGTGTTGATTTAGTTGGTGTGGAAATAGACAAAGAATATTACAAAAAATCTAAAGAAAGGATCAATTTATTGACAAGGCAACAAACATTATTTTAGGGTGGTGTATATTCACAAAGCAATTTATAGCTTGGCTCTATAGAGTTTAGTATCACTCCCACCCTATTTTTGTTTTTAAATAATAAAAAATATATTAAGTTAAAGGTTAAGGTTAAGTTAAAAAAGGAGATCAATATGGCTAAAAGATTTATAGAAACAGATATATGGAAAAAGAGGTGGTGGAGAAATCTGCCACCAAAGCTGAAGTTATTTTATATTTATTTACTTACACAATGTGACCATGCTGGTATGTGGGATGTAGATATAGAATTAGCTGAATTTCAAATAGGTATGCCACTTAAAGAAAAAGAGATTAAAGAGCATTTAGGTGAGCATATTAAAGTAATAAAAGAAGATAAGTACTTTATTAAAGCTTTTCCAGCATTTCAGTATAATATTTTAAATCCTAATGTAAAAGCACATGCTTCTGTTATTAAGATTTTAGATAAATATAACTGTTTGCAAAGTGTTTCAAACACTTATGCAAGTGTACAAGATAAAGATAAGGATAAAGACAAAGATAAGGTTAAGGAGAAAAACATGGATGTAGCAATTTTAGAAGTTAGTGAAGCAATAAAGAAAAACATAGCCAATAGAAGGATCAAGTTTATAAATGAGGTTAATGAGTTTCATAAAAAATATAGTAAAGACATGAGGATTAACTTTTGTAATTACTGGACAGAGCCAAATAAGAGTAAAACAAAGATGAAGTTTGAACTTGAAAAAACTTGGGATACACAAAGAAGATTGTCAAGATGGGCAAATAATGATTTTAATAATAAAAAAGAAGATGTAAGTTCAGGTGACTTAATGTTGAAAAGAGGTTATGAGGTTAAAAAGCAATTAGAAGAAGCAAAAAGAAATGCTGCAAGTCAAGAAGAAGTGCAGAAAATATTACAGGAAGGTATCAAGTAACAATGGGTGGCAGTGTAACCTTAACCTTTCAAATCCCTACACTCTTATTTAGGGTTTGATCTCCATGCTGCCACCTAAAAAAATAATATTAGATTTATGTGGAGGTACTGGTTCTTGGAGTAAACCATATAAAGAAGCAGGTTATGATGTAAGACTAATAACACTACCTGAAAATGATGTAAGAAACTACAAACCACCTAAAAATGTTTATGGGATTCTTGCTGCACCACCATGTGACCAATTTAGTTTTGCTAAAACAACAGGAAAGCCAAGAAACTTAAAGCAAGGATATGAAATAGTAAATGCTTGTTTAAAAATAATAGCACAATGTCAATATGATATACCAAGCCCTTATGCTAAAACAACAACTTTGAATTTTTGGGCATTAGAAAACCCTAAAGGACTATTAAGAAGATTTTTAGGAAAACCATGTTATGAATTTAACCCTTATGATTTTGGGGATAATTATAAAAAAGCAACTTGTTTATGGGGTTGGTTTAACTTTCCTAAAAAAAATCCTATTAAATGCAATATGCCTAAATTTGACCAAATGAAAAGCAAAGAAATACATCCTGAATATTTTGGAAAGTACACAAGATTAGAAAGAAGGTCAATGACACCTCAAGGATTTGCAAAAGCATTCTACAGGGCAAATAAATAAAATGAAGATTAAATGTAGTAAATGCAATAAGGTTCAAGACAAAACCAAGTTTTATAAACTATATTCAGGCTATACTGTAAAAAGATGTATAAAATGTGTAGCTAAAGAAAACAAGGACAAAGCTGATGAAATCAAAAAAAGAAAAGACAATGCAACAAAGTTCTTCTAATAAGTGGGAAACAATAGAAATAGATCATAAGATATTTAGCAGGAATAAGATAGATAGGATGCACTGGGCATTAAAAAGTAAATTAAAAAATGAGTATAAAATTTTAATTGGCAATCAAATGAGGATCAACAAAATTAAAAAAACAAACAACAAATGTAAGATTACAATAGAATGTCATTTAAAAAGACTATATGATTATGATAATGTATGGGGTGGTTTAAAACAATTTATAGATGCTTTATTTAATGAAGGTTTCATATGGGATGATAGTTCTAATTGGTTAGTTGTTGATACTGTAAAGCAAATAAAAAGTAAAGAAGAAAAAATAATTGTTAAGAGATTAGAAATATAATTACTATCTTATGCACATGGACAAAGCAAAAAAAAGCACTAAATCTGTTGGCAGACCTAAGAAATATGATATAGACACTAAAGAAGTAGAAAAGTTAGCAGCATTTGGTTGTACTAACACAGAGATTGCTTCTTTTTTTGGATGCAGTAAAGATTTAATTTCAAAGAAATATTCCACAAATATTGCAAAAGGTAAAGATGCTGGAAAAATTAGATTAAGAAAAATGCAGTGGAATGCAGCAGATAGAGGAAGTGTTCCAATGCTTATATGGTTAGGCAAACAAGTATTAGGTCAAACAGACAAACAAGAAGTCACAGAAGTTAAACCTATTGATGATATAGTGTTTGATGGCATCTAACTTAACAATCCACAAAGAAGATTACTTTCCACACCAATGGAAGTTTATAACAAGTAAAAAGAAAATTAATGCTTACATAGGAGGATTTGGGAGTGGAAAAACCCACTCCTTCCTGTGACTGCACAAGACCTTTATTAATCATATAACAAGAAAGAACAAAGATGGCATTAGTAATGGATGGATCATATACCCTACATACTCACTTGCTGAAGAAGTATTTATACCACCATTTCTTGATATATTAAGAGATAAAGGTATTGCTTATGAGTATAATGTTTCTAAGCATACAATTAAAACTGCTTATGGTAATATTAAGATATTTCAAATGGTAAAGCCTGATAAGATAGTTGGTGTGTCTTTAAGTTATTGTGGTTTTGATGAGTTTGATATATCAAGTTATAGATATTGTGAAATGGCATTTAATAAAGCATTAGGTAGAATGAGAGATTGTAATAATCCTGAAATTTATATATGCACAACACCTGAAGGTATGAAGTATACATACACTTTGATGGTAGAAAAAGCAGATGAAAACAAATTTTTAGTTAGGGGAAAAACAAAAGATAATGTATATTTACCTGAAAGTTATTTGAAACTTTTAGAAGAAAACTATGATGAAAAGTTATTAAGGGCATACTCATTAGGTGAATTTGTATCATTACAACAAGGACAAACTTACTATCAATTTGACAGAGATGCCAATGTTCAAGCAGTACCATACAACAGATCAAAGCCAGTATTGGTTGGGTGGGATTTTAACTGTGAACCCCAAGTGTGTGTACTTGCACAAATTTATGAACAACAACCCCAAGTAAGAGTATTTGACACTATTGCATTAACACATGCAGGAGCAGGTGATTTGCTTACTGAAAGAATGTGCCAAACAATAAAAAACAAATACCCTAATAGTCAATATATAGCATACCCTGATGCAACAGGTGCTTCTAAGTCTACTTCAGCTATGTATAGTGATTTAGATATAATTAGAAGAAATGGATTTAAGATAAAAGCTATGAAAACTAATCCAAGAGTTGTAGACAGGGTTAATGCTGTAAACAAAGCATTAGATGGAAATATAATAATAGATCCTAAATGCAAAACATTAATAGAAGATTTAGAGAAAACTTGTAATAAAGAGGGAACAAGAGAAATAGATAAGAGCAACAAATTGATTACACATGCTTCAGATGCTTTTGGATATTTTGTCCATTGGGAGTTTCCTATTATAAAACCTACACTTGGGAGTATAAAAAGATGATACCAAATATGTCAGAGTTGTTAGTTCTACAAAGCAAATATGATGCAAAACAAAAAGCCAAAGATAATTGGAGAGAAGCAAGGTTAGATGCCTTAGAATATTATAAGGGAAGAACTGTTCCATATACACAAGAGTTT
>VTLG01015319.1_pt1 | contig 12999 bp, 22 predicted proteins | sample 4694571 | NCBI WGS metagenome assembly VTLG01 (sample SAMN12604809, study PRJNA352737) | marine metagenome | biome: ENVO:00000447; feature: ENVO:00000209|ENVO:00000569|ENVO:01000036; material: ENVO:00002151; isolation source: viral sequences binned using virsorter ... | reverse complement strand
AGGTTGGATCAATGCTCTTTGCTATTGCTTTGCCTACAATATCGATGATTGGCCTAGCCTTGCCATTCCTTGAACCATTAGACACTCTATATTTACCATTCGGGTTGAGTGTCATTTTGATTCCACTTTCTTTGTATTCTCTATCGTATCTAGAGCCACAAGTAAAACCTGCACCATTGAGAAAATCGGCACTTTCGCACCATATTCTCAAACCTTTTGAAGTGTGCTTCAATGTAGATTTGTGTATTGTTCCAATTGTTTTGTAGTTATCTTTATTCATGATATTGTGTTCCTTTTGTTTACATTTCTGTGAATATTTGTTCCTAAAATTTCATTGATAATCATTTCATAATGTACATATTCAGTATCGCTTATCATATCATTATCAAATTTTTCTTTTAGAAGTTTTTTTATTTCTTTTTTAGTCATGATATTTTTTCCTTTGTGAATCCATCAAACCAAACACCATTTTCCATTGTATCTTTTCTAGAGCAATGTTTGTGTGCTTCTTTTTTAGTTAATCCAGTTTTAATTACTTTGTGATTGTCAGGATGATTCTCATCTCTGTAAAATCTAATTATTTTATATGTAGTCATTGTTTTAATTCCTATATTTGATTAATTAATACATTATTGTAGAATTTTTCCAATCGGCATTAATTTTAATCAATGCTCTTTTGGCTATTTTTTCGGCTTGATCCATAATAGCTTCATATTGTTTTTCTGTGTATTCGTTATCAATATTCCACGAAATATTATTTAATCCACATATTATTTGCTCTTCAACCAATTTTGTAGCTATCTTTTTTGCTGTGCTTTCTTTTATTTTCATGATTAATTTTCCTTATATTTGATTAATTAATATATGAAGATTAGCAAACTTTTTATATGGAGTCAACCTTATTTATATAAGTATTTTATAGTTGGCCTTGCAATATTGTGTAAGTGTTTGAAATGTATAGAACTTTTTGAAATTATTTTTATGATTTAAAAAAGATTTAAAAAGGTTTTACAAGCATTAACCAGTCTGATTAATAAACATGCGAAATAAAAAAATTAAAAAAAGCTTGTAAAATTTTTAAAAGTGTGCTAATCAACAAGAAAAAATAAAACTTGCAAATATTTTTAAAATGTGGTAAGCTTTAAAAATTTTTCAAAAGGCCTTGCAAATACTTTGAAAATGTGATAAACATTTTTTTAAAAAAGATTTTAAAATTGTTGCAAATTGATTGCTTTTGTGATAGGCTCTGACTTTTTAAAATAGGGGGGGCAGGTGTACAGGGGGGGTGGGGGGTATATATATGTAGTGGTCGAACATTTTACAAAGGTTTTAGAATGTTAACCAGTATAAAATGCGCTTAATATTTATAAAAGGCCTAATGAATGCTAAACCTTTGGGGGGTGTTACTATAGTATATATCTAATTTTACAATTTGTCAAGTTAAAAAAGTTAAAAAATAACTTGACAAATCTGTTTACCAGTCCTATAATATGAAAACATAATGACAAACACATACTTACAACCCAAAGACAGTAACAAGACGCTTACTGATAAACAACAGAAGTTCTTGGATTATTTAGTTGAAACAAATGGAAACCCGAAAGAAGCTGCAGAACTAGCAGGATACAGTGGAAACCATTATCAAGTTGTCAAATCTTTGAAAAATGAGATCATAGATCTCGCAACGGATGTTTTGGCCAACAGCGCACCTGAAGCTGCCTTTAAATTAGTAGATATCATGAACACGGATGCGCCTATTCCTCAAATAGGAAACAAACTACAAGCTGCACAAGCAATCTTAGATAGAGTAGGTGTTGTTAAAAAAGAACGAGTAGAAGTAGATCATAAAACAAACGGTGGTGTATTTATATTACCAGCCAAGAAAGAAGTAACCGTAATTGAAGGAGAATATACAGAGCAAGATGACAATAAAGAGTGATGACTATGAAATGTTTAGAAGATGGTGTAGAAACCTATACGATGAGAATTGTTTAGAAAGACACAGAAGCGGATTACCTCCTTATGAAAACTTTGAAGATTATTATCATTTACATTTAAAATGGTTAGAAAGAAAATACAACAATGAAGAAACCAGACATCAACTTTAAACACTTGAAAGAAGCCAATGAAGGATACATCGAACATCTGAGTGTTGCTTTATGGTATTCTATTCGTTTAGGTTGTTTGGCTCTACGTGTAGCAACTCACGCTTTATTTCCTTTTATATGGTATAATGAAGTTGATCCTACACTACGCAGACTTAACCAAGACAGACACGACAGAGCTTGTCTTAAAAGCAGATACTTAAACTGATTATGCCTCCCACGAAGTTTAGACCAACAGAAAAGAGTTACGACAGACGTACAGGTAAGACAGCTACAATACGGTACTACATGAAGGCAACACCAAAACAAGAACTCATAGATTACTTAAATAAAGAGTCTTCGCCTAAAAAGAAAAAACACAAAGTAATTAAAGAACTAGAACGCAGAGGAGTTAAATTAATATGGCACACGAAACAAGAAGAGCAAGTTTAATTAAAAAACACGGATTAAAAGGAGTCAACAAACCAAAAAGAACTCCTAAACATCCTACCAAATCACATGTTGTTTTAGCACAAGAAGGACATAATTTAAAACTTATACGCTTTGGACAGCAAGGTGTAAGCGGTGCTGGTAAAAGTCCTAAGTCAAAAAGTGAAAAAGCAAGACGTAAAAGTTTCAAAGCTCGACACGCTAAGAACATTTCTAAAGGAAAAATGTCAGCAGCTTATTGGGCAAACAAAGTTAAATGGTGATATATGCCTAAAAAGAAAACAACAAAAAAGAAATCAACAGTTAATAAAGCAGGCAACTATACTAAGCCTACGCTAAGAAAAAGACTGTTTCAACAAATTAAAGCAGGATCAAAAGGCGGTAAAGCAGGTCAATGGTCTGCTCGTAAAGCTCAAATGCTTGCTAAACTATACAAAGCTAAAGGTGGAGGTTATAGATAAATGGCACTGAAAGCATCTCAAAAGTCTTTAAAGAAATGGACTAAACAAAAATGGAGAACTCCTAGCGGTAAAAAATCTTCTGAAACTGGAGAAGTGTATGCTCCTGCAGCAAAAATTAAAAAACTTAAATCAACTGCAGCAGGTCGTAAAAAATTAGCAGCAGCAAATAAAAAGAAAAGAGCAGCAACTAAAAAAGGAAAACAACACGCTAAACATGGACTTCACAAAAAACGAACTACAAAAAAGAAAAAGAAAAAATAATAAGAGAGAAACAATATGCTAACAGTAGGTGATATATTTCCTGACTTCTATCTTGATGGAGTCAACGAAAACAATGAAATGGTTAAATGCACGTCTGACGATTTAAAAGGTTGGGCAGTTATATACTTTTATCCTAAAGACTTTACATTTATATGTCCAACTGAGATTGCAGAAATGGATTTATTAATTGACGAAAATGTATTTGTTATGGGTGTAAGTGGCGATAATGAGTTCTGTAAGCTTAATTGGAAAGAAAACAATTCGCTTATTAGTAATATAAAACATCCATTGGCAGCCGATTGTGGTTTGTCTTTGTCTGATGATTTAGGCATTATTGCCTATCAAGAAGGTGTTTGCTTACGAGCAACCTTCATTGTTGATCCTGATCGAGTTATACAACACGTATCAGTCAACGCTTTAGATACTGGTCGTAACGTAGAAGAAATAGTAAGAACATTAAAAGCCTTACAAGCTGGAGGACTAACAGGTTGCTCTTGGCACGAAGGCGAAGATTTTGTAATATAATAAAGGTAAATAGATATGAAAGATAATTTTAATAGAACAATGAACTTTTGGAATATAGGCTTGACTGATTGGTTTAAGACTACGTTTCTTGGCTACGAAGAAGTTAAAGTACGTGCCAGAAATAAAAAAGGACACTTTGTTAAAGATGATCCTAAAACTAAAAAGAACGAAGCTTATAAAAAATCAGTAAGAAAAAAGAAAAAATAGTATGACAAAGATCTGGCGCAAAAACGAATGGGAACAGACAGGGCATAGTTTATTGAATAAAAATAATATCAACTTAAAACGTAGAACAAGCTCCACTGTTCCTTTCGGATACAGTTTATCCGAAGACAAAGAACATTTAACTCCTATTCAAGAACAGCTTGAAGCATTAAAGGCCGTTGAAGAAATGGTTGTAAATGAAGGGCTGTCTTTACGAGACGGCTGTTATTTGTTGGAAAACAATACAGGAAGATCAATTAGTCCTGCAGGCCTTAAAAAAATCATAGATAAAAAATATGGAACAAGACAAGAAAGATTGGGAATTATATCCTGAAAACTATCAAACTGAAAAAGACGGTGTTACATTTAAATTAAAAAAAGACGGAACACCTAAAAAGAAAGCAGGTAGACCAAAAGGATCTAAAAGTAATTATCATTATCACTCTAAAACAAAAGCAAAAATAAATGCTAGAAGAGCAGTAAACAACAAGAAAAAAAGAATAAAAAAATTACAAACTCAAATATCGAATCAAAAACAAAGTTTAAAAAAACAAACAAAAGTTTTAAATAAACTTGATAATAAAACAAATAATCAAGTTGTATTAGACACAGAAATAAAACAGCTTACTCCAAGCGTACAACAAGAAATAAAAGAAAACAAAGAAGAAAATGTAGTCTTTCATCCTAATGAAGGACCACAAACAGATTTTCTTGCAGCAGGTGAAAAAGATGTTCTTTATGGTGGTGCTGCAGGTGGCGGTAAGTCTTATGCTATGTTAGTTGATCCTTTAAGGTATGCACATAAAGCTGCTCACAGAGCTTTGATTCTAAGAAGGTCTATGCCTGAACTACGTGAGCTAATAGACAAGTCTCGTGAATTATATCCGCAAGCTTTTCCAGGATGTAAGTTTCGTGAAGTCGAAAAGTTGTGGAACTTTCCAAGCGGTGCAAAAATAGAATTTGGATTCTTAGAACGAGATGCAGATGTTTATCGTTATCAAGGCCAAGCATATAGTTGGATAGGTTTTGATGAGATTACTCACCTTCCTACAGAGTTTGGTTGGAACTATCTAGCTTCAAGGTTAAGAACAACAGATCCTGAAATAGAGCCTTATTTAAGATGTACTGCCAATCCTGGTGGTGTAGGCGCAAATTGGGTAAAGAAAAGATATATTGAGCCTGAAGAACACAATAAATCTTTTATAGGTAAAGATGGTTTATCTCGTAAATTTATTCCTGCAAAGTTAGATGATAATCCTTATCTAGCTAAAGACGGAAGATACGAGCAAATGCTTAAAGCATTGCCTCCAATACAACGAAGACAACTGTTGGAAGGTAATTGGGATGTAGCTGAAGGCGCAGCTTTTGTTGAGTTTGATCCAACTGTTCATGTTATCGAACCTTTCTTCCTTCCTGTTGTTTGGGAAAGAGTAAAAGGTATTGACTATGGGTACTCTTCAGAGAGTTGTTGCCTATGGGGAGCAGTTGATAGAAGTGACGGAACTTTAATAATTTATAGAGAATTGTACAAAAAAAACTTGACAGGACTCGATTTAGGTCGTATAATAACTGAAATGGAAGTAGAAGATCCGTTTTCAGTACAAGGAGTACTAGATACGGCAGCTTGGGCTAGAACAGGAACAACTGGTCCTACTGTTGGAGAAACACTTCAACAACTTGGTCACAAGCTAAGAAGAGCAGATAAAAATAGAATACAAGGTAAAATTCAAATTCATGAATATTTGAAAGTTCAGAATAGTGGGAGCCGACCTAAATTACAAATTTTTAACACTTGTCCTAACTTGATTCGAGAACTACAAAGTATTCCTTTGAGTAAGACTAAACCTGAAGACGTAGATACGAATGCATCAGATCATGCATACGATGCGCTACGTTATTTAATTATGAGCAGACCAAGAATCAACGATCCTTTACAGCGCATAAGAGAACTAAAAAAAGAATCTATCTACAATCCAGTAGATCCAGATTTCGGATATTAAATAAAGGAGTAAATAATGGCATTACCACTAGTAGGAGCAGTAGGTAGATTTATTCTATCTAGCGGTGTAAGAAAAGCAACACAAAAATACGGACAAAAAAAAGTTAAAGATGCTCAAAAACAAATAGCTAAACGTGAAGCAGCTATTAATAAACAAGCAAAGGAAGCTAGGTTTGAACAAAGTGGTTCTAAGTATGGTACCGCTTCTCGTTCTCGTTCAATAGAAACAAGGAAGCAAAAAACAAGAGAAAGTAGAACACCAAAAAAAGATCCTGAATATTATCTTGAAGAGTATCCACAAGGAAAAGCACTTAAATTTTCTAAAGGCGGATTAGTAAAATATAAAAATATTTCTAAAATGAAATAAAATGGCAGAGAACGACAATACATTTATAGACAACGCAGATAATGTCTTTTTTGGAGATATTGAAGGCGAACAAGGTAAAGCTCTTTTACTTGAAGAAGATCAAAAATTAAATTTAGTAGGGATTATTCAAGACCGCTATTCAGATGCAGAAACTGCAAGAATTTCTCATGAAAGTAGGTGGCTAACAGCTTATAGAAATTACAGAGGTTTATACGATAAAAAAATAAGATTTAGAGAATCAGAAAAGTCTAAAGTATTTGTAAAGATTACAAAAACTAAAGTTTTAGCAGCTTTTGGACAGTTAGTTGAAGTAATTTTTGGAGCAAATAAATTTCCTATTGGAGTTAAAGAAACAAAAATGCCAGAAGGCATATCAGAGTTTTCACATTTAGACACTCAAAATCCAACTCCAGGAATAGAAACAAGCATCGCACAAGAAGAAGATACGATTGAAAGTCCTTTTGATGTCGGATATGAAGGAGACGGAAAAACTTTAAAACCAGGAGCTACTTTTAACTCTGGTAAATTTTTAGAAGAAGAAGCAGCAGATGTTTTAGTTGAAGGAAGTAGTCCTCTTCCTGATCAAATAGAAATTAAACCTGCTCAAAGAGCTTCTAGAAGAATGGAAAAATTAATCCATGATCAGATAGAAGAGTCAAAAGGATCTTCAGAAATAAGAAATGCTTTATTAGAATCTGCTTTATTAGGAACTGGAATTGTTAAAGGACCATTTAATTTTAATAAAACTCTTAGTCGTTGGGATGAAGGAGAAGATGGAGAAAGGACTTACGCTCCTGTAGATGTTAGAGTACCTAGAATAGAATTTGTAAGTGTTTGGGATTTCTTTCCTGATCCTTCAGCAACAAACATAGAAGAATGTGAATATGTTCTTCATAGACACAAATTAAATAAAAGTCAACTTCGTGCTTTGCGCAAAATGCCTTATTTTGATAAAGACGCTATCAGAGAAGCACTTATGTTAGGCGCTAACTATGAAGACAAGTATTACGATACTCAACTTCGTGATGATGAACAAGACAAATCATACGGATCAGATAAATATGAAGTGCTTGAGTATTGGGGAATAATGGATGCCGAGTATATGCGAGAAGCAGGTGTCGATGTTCCTGACAGCATAGATGATTTAGACGAAGTACAAATTAATGCTTGGGTTTGTAATGGTCAACTTCTTAGGGTTGTAATTAATCCTTTTACACCACACAGACTTCCGTATCATGCTTTTCCTTTTGAAAGAAATCCTTATAGTTTCTTTGGTATTGGTGTAGCAGAAAATATGGATGATGCTCAACAGATTATGAATGGCCATGCTCGTATGGCAATTGACAATCTAGCTTTAGCAGGATCTTTGGTGTTTGATGTAGACGAATCAGCACTTGTAGGCGGTCAGTCAATGGAAATATATCCTGGAAAAATATTCCGCAGACAAGCAGGAATGCCAGGACAAGCAGTACACGGTTTAAAATTTCCTAATACATCAACAGAAAACATGATGATGTTTGACAAGTTTAGACAGCTTGCAGACGAACAAACAGGAATACCTTCATACTCACACGGACAAACAGGTGTGCAAAGCATGACAAGAACTGCTTCTGGTATGTCAATGCTACTAGGTGCAGCAAGTTTAAATATTAAAACTGTTGTAAAGAATTTAGATGATTTCTTATTAAAACCTTTAGGAGAATCATATTTCCAATGGAATATGCAATTTATGGAAGGTAAATTAGGAATCGAAGGAGATTTAGAAGTTAATGCTATGGGAACAAATAGCTTAATGCAGAAAGAAGTAAGAAGTCAAAGATTGACAATGTTCTTACAAACTGCACAAAGCCCTGCTGTTGCACCATTTGTTAAGATTTCTAAATTAGTAAGTGAACTAGCCTATAGTTTGGATCTTGATCCTGAAGAAATACTCAATGATCCAGAGGAAGCAGCTATTATGGCACAAATTATAGGAATGCAAAATGTTGGACAAAACACTGGCAACGAAACTGCTGCCGTTGGTGAACAACCGAATCCTATGGGAAGCCCTGCTGGAACACCTCAACAACCGCAAGACGTTGGAGTTACAGGCACTGGTGGTGGCAACATCGGAATTGGAAATGTACCGCAGTCAGGGGAAGATCAATTCTCTGGCACAATTAGAGCAGTTGAAGGAACAAGTGGCTGAAGCTACAAGTAGAAAAGAAGAGGAGAAATAAATGGCTACAGGAATAAAAAGCATTATAAGCAATATGCTTCCTAGCTTGTATAAAAACGTAGGTAAAACAGAAGCAAAAAATCCTTTAGATTTTGGATACAATCCTTCTTTTATGTATCAGCCTAGAATTAAAAAAGCAACAGGAAAAGAAGTTATTGAAGGACAATTACAACCTAGAACCGAAGACGGATATACACAATATGAGCTAGAACTAGGAGAAAACGTAGATAAAAGTTTAAAAAACTATATTGGCGCTCCACAAGACATGATAGACAATGCTATTACTCAGATTTACAAAAACGCTTCAAGAACTGGTTCTTTTGCTGAACAGTTTACTGAAGAAGATGTAAAGAACAGATTTAATCAGTTAGCAGAAGAGGCACAAAGACAACAAAAAGCATCAGGCGGTTTTATGCTTAAAGCACTTGAACAAGCAGAAGGAGATTTATATATTCCTTCTGCTCAAAATATTGCAGATGATGAAGATATATACATGATTGAAGAAGAAAGAAGTATAATGGCAGAAGGTGGAGAAATTGAAGATCAGATGGGCGATCTTATGATGATGGAAGAACAAGAAGAAATGCCAATGCAAGAAGAGCCTATGCCTGAAATGTTGCCTGATGAAGAAATGGAAGAAGATTATATGGACTTTGTGATAAATGAATCACTAAGTCAAGAAGAAGAAGATTATTTATTTGAAAAACTTAACGAAGATGAGATGTTAAGTGTAATTTTTGATAAAGTAATTGAAACAGCTTCAGAATTTGCAGGTTCAGGACCAGTTGAAGGTCCAGGATCTGCAGTTTCAGATTCGATACCTGCAAGGTTATCGGATGGAGAGTTCGTTATGACTTCTAAAGCAGCTAACCAAATTGGTCCTGATAACCTACAAGGTTTGATGGAAGTAGCCGAAATGGAAGCTGATGAAGAAACAAGACGAACAATGCAGGTTGGTGGATATGTAAACGTAGAGGAAGAAGAAGACGAAGAAATAGTTCGTTCTGTTCAGCCTAAAGAACGACAAGGCAGTTTAATGCCTAAGTCTTTAGCTGATAAAAAAGTGAGCGAATCTATGATTGCTTTGAATCCTCGTAATTCACTATTCGTCTCCTAATTAACCGTAGAGCCACCTGTCCTAGTCAGACAGCCCTCTACATTTTAAAAAAGTAAAATACCTTTTGATGCCACCTTACTTAGGAAAGCACTTATAAAGAAGACGTTCTTGGAATAAGCCACCTTTGGTAGAGTAAGCACAAAGGAAGGAGAGTAAAAATGACTGAAAATGAAAATGTAGCTTCTACAGAAGAAGCACAAAATGAACCAGTACCTAATCCGTACAACATGAGAAAATCATGGCATACGGAAGATGTTATGCCTAAAGAAGGTTTATCTGCTGACAGTTTATTTGTTCCACCTGAAAGAAAAACTCAAGAAGTTACTGAAGGTCAAGAAGAGATAAAAGAAAAACCAGTAGAAAAAAGTAAACCTTATTCAAAGCCTAACTATAAAAAAAGGTATGATGACTTGAAAAAGCATTACGATAGTAAGCTTAATGAGTTTAGAAGCAGAGAGCAAGAACTTATTCAAGAAGCAACCGCTTCACGACCTGAGTACAAAGCTCCTAAAACTGTTGAAGAACTTGAACAATTTAAAGCACAATATCCTGATGTTTACGATGTGGTTGAAACTGTTTCACACTTACAAAGTGAAGCTAAAGTCGAAGAATTAAATTCTAAGATTGCAGCTTTACAAGAAAGAGAATCAGCGGCCTTAAGAAGAGAAGCAGAGTCTGAGCTTTACAATAAGCATCCTGATTTTGCAGAACTTCGAGACAGTGATGAATTTCACGATTGGGCTAAATCTCAACCAGAAGATATTCAAGCATGGGTTTATAACAATCCTAATAATGTTGGTTTAGCAAGTCGAGCAATTGATTTATTTAAACAAGACATGGGATTAGCTTCTAATGAGAAAACACAGACTCAAGAGAAGTCTAAGAGTTCAAGCTCAACGGCTGCGGACATGGTATCTACAAAGACTACAACGATAGATGCTACAGCAGAACCGAAAATTTGGACTCAAGAGGAGATTGCAGCACTCCCTATGGATGAGTTTGATCGTCTCGAAGCCGAGATCGATAAAGCTCTTGAAGAAGGTAGAGTGCGCAGTTAAAAGTATAACTATTAACATTTAAAGGTGACTTAAATGGCTTATAATCAATCTGATCAATTTTTTGAGCAGTCAACTGATACTAATGGTAACTTTGCAAACTCCGTATCTGGACAAGGCAATGAGTTCTTCATGCCGAAGGTTTATTCCAAGAAGGTACTTAACTTTTTTAGAAAAGCATCGGTAGCAGAAGCAATCACTAATACTGATTATGCTGGAGAAATTACTGCTTATGGTGATACGGTACGTATCGTTAAAGAGCCTACGATTACTGTCTATCAGTATGAAAGAGGCGCTGACGTAACGCAAACAAAGCTTACTGACGTTGAAGAAACCCTTACTGTTGATGTCGCAAACGCTTTCAAATTTAAAGTAGATGACATTGAGAAATCTATGTCTCACGTAAACTGGAAAGAGGTAGCATCCTCTTCTGCAGCTTACGCTCTTAAAGATGCTTTTGATGAAGGTGTTATTGCTGAATTGTTTAGTGGTGTTTCAACTTCTTCACCTGATCACGTATTAGGTGCAGACGCTGCTGCTGCTACTCAAACAATGGGGCAACATCAAGGCGGTTCTAACTCTATCGACCTTACTGGTTCTGATGGTACTGGAACTGATCCTCTTGATGTAATGGCATTTATGGCTAGATTGTTGGACGAGCAAAACATCCCTGAAGAAGGTAGATGGTTTGTAGCTCCTCCTTCTTGGTACGAGCAACTGTCTCAATCTGGTTCAAAATTAATGTCTGTCGACTTCAACGCAGGGCAAGGTTCTATCCGTAATGGACTAGTATCAAGTGGAAAGCTGCGTGGTTTTGATATGTACAAGTCTAATAACATTGCTGCTGCTTCTACAGCTAGTGGTAAATGTATAGCTGGACATATTTCTGCCTGCGCTACTGCACAAGCTATTACACAAACTGAGGTTCTTCGTGATCCTGACAGTTTTGGTGACATCGTTAGAGGTCTTCACGTCTATGGCGCTGATGTACTTCGTAGCGAAGCTTTAGTATCTGCTTTCTATGCAATTGACTAATAATCATTAATTGAAGCAATAAAACGGTGTGAGGGAAGGAAATTCTATAATATTCTCCTTCCCCATACTCAGAAAAAAGGAAACAAATGCCACAAATATCAACAGATGCAAGACCTATTATCTTAAAGAATAAGAAAAGAGGCAATAGAAAATTAGTAAGTGCAGGCAATAGAATGACTGCTCAAGAAAGAAAAACATACAATAAGAATTTTGATAGAATTTTTGGAAAAACCCAAAAGAATTATAACAGACAAAAAGGATAAAAATGTACTATAGTAAAGATAAAGATAAAAGAAAAAAAATGAATAAAGGCACTCCTAAAAGAATGGCTTATGGTGACGGAGGAGTTGTTCAATATAAAAGCATAGAAGATAAAGTTGAAAAGTGTACTGCCAAAGTTGGCATGAACACAATGAAGTAATATGAAAGTTAAAGCACCAAAAGGATACCACTGGATGAAATCTGGTAAGTCTTATAAATTAATGAAAGATCCAAAAGGAGGATATAAACCTCATAAAGGAGCGAGCAAACAAGCAAATTTTGCAATACAAAAGGTTCATAAAAAATAATGGCAACTACTTATTTACAATTAACGAATGAGTTACTAAGAGAATCAAACGAAGTTGTTTTAACTTCTTCTAATTTTAGCAGTGCTTTAGGAATTCAGGCCCACGTTAAAGATTGTGTTAATAGGGCTTATAATGATATAGTAAGCGCTGAACCTAGATGGTCTTTTCTTGCTACAGGAGAAAGCGGAGATACAGATCCTTTCTATGGAAACGTGTATGTTGAAACAACAGCAGGAACAAGATGGTATGAGTTAAAAGTATCATCAAGCTCAGTTACAACTGATTATGGTGCAATAGATTGGAATGATTTTTATCTAACAACTATTGGAGTTAGCGGTGAATCAGCACCTTATACAAGCCAAAATTTATCTTTTGTAACATTAGAAGAATGGAAAGATCATCGTAGAGAATCTGAAAATATAGACGATGCAGATACACAAACATACGGTGAACCTAAAGTTGTTATAAGAAGCAAAGACGGTAGAAAGTTTGGATTAAGTCCGATACCTGACAAAGTTTATAGAGTGTGGTTTTTTGCTTGGGATTTACCTACAGCATTAGATGCACATGGAGATACAATAGTGTTTCCTGATATGTATAGCTCAGTTTTATTAGCAAGAGCTAGATATTATATGCATCAATTTAAAGATAATC
>VTLG01011844.1_pt1 | contig 13001 bp, 15 predicted proteins | sample 4694571 | NCBI WGS metagenome assembly VTLG01 (sample SAMN12604809, study PRJNA352737) | marine metagenome | biome: ENVO:00000447; feature: ENVO:00000209|ENVO:00000569|ENVO:01000036; material: ENVO:00002151; isolation source: viral sequences binned using virsorter ... | reverse complement strand
CGTCCGATTTGATGTCTAAAGAATCTTCAGAAGATTTTTCATCTTCTTCTTTATGATAGCCAGCTTTCATCATTGGTTTCATCATTTTTCCAGCTTTCATCATATCTTTTTTCTTCATATCTTCTTTATCGTGCATTGCCTCTTTTTTAGAATCTTCTTTTTCATCAGCCTTTTCAGTTTCTTCCTGTTTCATTCCAGTTATGTTTGAAGGCTCAGCCTTAACTTGACTAGATTGTGAAACTTTGTCAGAAACTTGTTTTACTTTTTTAGAAGCGTCAGGATTGCTGTCAGACGGTTTAGTTACCGCTGGACCAAGGTCCTCAGCTTCACCTACTTTTTTCATAGGTTCAGCCGCTACAGCATTCTTTGTAGGAGCAGACGCTTGTGGATTAGCAGCATTAGCTTCTGCCACAGCTTCTTGTTCCATCGCCTCAAGTTTCTTTTCTGTTTCGGCCATTGAAAGTCTCCTCTTTAAAAATAAACGTTTATTTTTTTGTTAATTAATAGATATTTATAAGATTATAGCTTTTTAAGCATTGATTCAAAGACTTTTAGTTTCTTTTCATCTAACTCTCTTTTTTTCGCCTTATAAACTTCCATTCTCCAGGCTTCAATATCTTTCTCTATCAAAGCACCGTTTTCCCAAACCCACTCTTTTCCTTCCATAATACCTTCTACGAAAGCGTCTGGAGCGCTAGGGTCTGCTACAATATCAGCGGCTGTAGCTAAGTAAAAATCATCTTTTACGTAGTTTTTGCCACCTCTATTGATTAATGAACCCATACCTCGACTTGATACTCCTAATTGAGCACCCTCGTCAATAAGACCTTTAACGATCTTACCGTATGGTGTATTCATTACTTTTGCCTCACCAATAAAATTATCTCCGTCTGGATATAGTTTAGTTATCATGTGTGATACTCTTTCCAGATTTACCGTTGGTCCGTCAGGATGTCCTAACTCACCAAATGCTCTTTTTTTATTGATAAATTCTTTGTTATATCTAGTCACTTCTTTAGCCAAAATCTCTTTTGGATAAATTCTTCCATTTCTATTTTTGATGTTAGATTGTAAAAAGACGCCTTTAATTTTATAGTCTTTTTTACCGTTGGTTTCTTCTACCAACATTTCTGCTGATGTGATTTCTTCCGATATTAATTTCATTTTATCTCTCTCTGTTATATTTATACAACTTATTATCTAAACTCTATAACAATCGTATAATTATCACCGTTAGCAAAATTCTTTGTTGACAATAATACATCACCTGTTGGTGTTGTAGCATTATTAGGTATCTCATCTCCTGATGGTCTAAAATCAAAGTGACTTTGACCACTTAAAAACATTGCTGTGGCATTTGTAGCACCATCCCATATTAATTCTACGGCCGACTTAGAATTAGCTGTATTTACAGAGTACCATATTTTACTAATCTTTCTATTGCCGTCTTCAGTCATAAAAGTTAATTCAGAGGCATCTATTTTTTTAACTAAAGTTTCACCAGTTCCGTCTGAAAAGTTAGTTAGTTTTGCTACAAATTTAACACCAGATGTATCTGCTATTGTTTGTGTTGTTACCGTATCAGCCATTAGTTTGTATATCCCGATTCTTTATGTGTTTCTAATACAATATTATACTTTGTAACATTTGAGTCACTCGCTAAAAGTATATTACCAATTGTATCAGTAATTTTACCTTCATCTGGCTTTAGGCCATAGTTGCCTCTACCAGATATAATTAGTTGTTTTGTTGTATCAATACTTGATCTTTTTTCAAAAAACAAAGTAACATTACCTGTACCTAAAATTTCATATTGTAAATTAGCAATAGAAACTTTTGGTTCACTTGAAGCGTTATTAGACGCTTCTACATCTACAATTTTTTGATCTTCTTCACTACCTACGCCATTAGCGTTTACCATAATTTTAAAACTATCGTCAACCAACTTTGTAGATGTTATTGTCATTATCTTGGAGAAGATACTGCTGAGCCTACAGCGTTACCTGAAGAGGCAATAGTATCAGTTTCTTCTTTTTCAATTATAATGCTGTCGCCAGCAGTAACTAATATTAATGTACCTAGTGTAGTACCACTCGCATTTTTTAATGTAATTGTGTTAGCAGCGGCTTGACTTTGTACTCTTACAAAGTGAGCTCTGCCAAAATTACTAGCACTAATAGTAGCGGCGGCAGCTGTAGAGCTACCTTTAATTTTCATTGAGCCTTGGTATGCCATTTTTATTTTTCTCCTAATTGTTCAATTACTTCTTTATCAAAGTAATCGTTTAACTCTATTACGTTAATATTATAATGTTGGCTAACTTTATCACAAGCGCCTTCAAATCTTTTTATAATATCACCAGTAGATTTTTCTACTATTTTAAAAACATCACTCACGGCATCTTTCATCTTTGGGCTTAATTCACTAAAAGCCTTAGATTCAATTTCTAAATTTTCTTTAACTATCCTGCTTATCAGCATTGTCAGCCTCAGGTGTTAAATCTAATTCAGCTTTACCGTCTTTTTTATTAGCGTCTGTTGGTGTTGCTGATATTGAACCATCAGCATTAAACACGCCTGGATCAGCAATCTCTGGTTTTGGATCGCTAAAATCCTCAGCTTCAGTTGGCGCCTTAAACATATTACTTGCTAAATCTTTTCTAGCATTATCTAAACTATTAGCAACTTTGTCTCTTAAAGCGGCCTTAAACGCTTCGCCAGCTTCATCATTTTTACCTTGTGATAACTGGTCTATAAAGTTTTTTGTATTATCATTTACGTCTGCCATTATTTACTCCTTATTCCATATCGGAAGTTTGTGAGGTAGGACTATCAATTAATCCATCTTTAATTTCTTGTTTAATTTGGTTATCCATATCCTCTATTTCTTTTTCGTTTTGTTTTAATACGTTTTTTCTAACATATCTTAATGAGTAGAATTTACCTATGTAATCTCTCATCTCATTAGCTAATTGTAGTCTCTCTCTAGCCATCTCTGTATTTTTTAACTCAGCAAAATGGCCGTCTTGTATGAAGTCGTAATTTAGTGTATCTCTTACATTAAACCAATCGTCTTCATTTATAATACCTTTAAGAATTAGTTGTGTTCTTAATAGGTCATTAAATAATTCAGTAAACTTCTTTCTTAACCTTTGAACAAATTTAGTAAATTTTAACTCGTCTCTAGTTATCTCTGAAGCTCTACCTAAATTAAATCCTGTTGAGCCCTCTAATCTGCTAACAGGCACGTTTAGTGATCTGTATAGTTTACTTCTAAAGTATTCTATATCAGCAATCTCTCCTAAATTTTGACCGCCAGGCAAAGTGCTAATATCAGTACCCCTTCCACCCTCTCTGGACGGTAACCAAAAATCTTCCAACATTGACATATAGTTTCTGTCATCTCTAATTTCTCCTGTGCTTGCGTCATAGACAAGTTTATTTCTATATCTTGCCATGACATCTCGTAGATATTGTTCAGCTTTTACTTTTGGTAAATTACCAACATCAATTTTAAATATTCTTCTTTCAGGTGCTCTAGCAATTCTATAAATTACCGTAGCGTCTTCAATCATTCTTAACTGATTTACAGGCTTAATTGCTTTATGTAAATAAGATAAAACAATATTTTTATTTTGATCTATTAGACCTGAGGCACAAAAAGCAATTGTATCAGGTGCTATCTTAATACCTGTACCAGTTGTTGTGCCTGATACACCTTTTTCATTGTAAAGATAATATTCAACATATTCATCTACAACGGAAAGCATATTAGGGCCAGAACCTTCTGGTCTTTTCTTTCTGATCTCTCTTATCTTTTTAACTTTACGAGGATCAATATATTTTAATTCTGTAATACCTTTTACAGGTGCGTTTCTATCAATAATCTTATGATAGTATATTCGGCCATCTACATACCATCTTCTAAAGATGTCGTGGCCTTTTGTACTAAAATTTAATAACTTTAATACTTCAGTAAATTCGTCTTCTATTTTTCTTCTAACTTCTTTACCATAAGGTAAACCATCTACATTTACTCTTACAGCATCTTTCATTTCATTAGCTACAACAGCCTCATTGACAATATCCTCTATTGCCATATCACATTCCGGGTGTAAAGCTATTTCTCTATATCTACGTATTAAATCCGCCTCACTCTTTGCCGTACCCTCCATATCAAGGTACTGACCAAAGTAACCACCAGCAGCAATAGTTTGTGTACCATCATCTGCTTGAGTTGTAGTAAAGCTTTGTTTCGGATCGGCTTGTTTTTTTGCCCTTGTAATACTAAATCCAAATAATTCAGCCATTTTATATTTCCTTTTTTTTCTTACTACTACTTATACTAGTTTTAGGAAGATGGCCTGGAGACCAGGCCACCCTCATTAAAATTAAGTAGTTGTATTACTTTCAAAGTATTGGTAGTTGAACGTAACGTCAAATTGTTCTATTGCCGTTTGTTCATCATACGTCAATTCAATTGGTGCTACCACCGTTGGAAAAACTCCTCTCAACGTATATGATTTCACCGTATTACCATTTCTGTCTAAATGATCTACAAACGCATCCACTTGATAGTCAACTGGATTAGTTAAGCCTTCGTTATCAGACATATTGTTGATACCGTTTTGCCATCTTTCGAAAGCATTTCTTAACTTAAAGTTTGTGTCATTATAGCAAGTAATTGGCCACTCACCGATTGTTCTATCTCCAGCAATCTTTATGTTTCTACCTCTAAAAGGCACATTCACAACACCGATAGTCATATCAGGTAATTGTGTTGCTCTACATAAAAATGCTAAGTCTTCTATTTCGCCACCAACTTGTGCGTAACCAGGAAAAGGCATTGTAACCTTAAACTGATTTGACCTTGCGCCACCGCCAGCAAGTTTAGCTTTGAAGTCATTAATATTTGGCATATTTTATTCCTCTCTACTATTAGCCAGCGACCTCTTCAAAGGCCACTCCTGTTCTGGTTGCTACAAATGATAATGTGATAAAGTTGATACTTCTAGCAGGTTTCACAAAGATTTCTGCTACAAATTCATTTCTATCAATTACATCACCTGTATTGTTAGTTTCGTCACAAACGACTAAGAAGTCAGTAAGACCACGTCTGCCTTGTATTTCTCTTAGGAATGGCTCAATGACGTTTCTAAAGTTTGCTCTAGTAAACTCGTCATTAAACTCAAACAATTGAAATTTAGCAGCTGTAGATATTGCCTTCTCTAATATGATAAACAATCTTCTCACATTGATTCTATCAAAAGCTGAAGGTGAAGATAATCCAGTTTTGTCACCGAATAATACCGTACCTTGTCCTGGGAAAGTTGCCACAGGATTTACTCTAGCTTGATATAAGTCATCTCTTTGTGTTTTATTTGGATTGAAGGCCAATTTAACGGCACCTCTTACAACACCTCTGTTAAATCCAGCAGGTGAAAAGAAAGGATCTGCTATCAAATCCGTTCTAGCTGCTAGACCAGCAATGTCTCCATTTAAAGGCACAAATCTAAATGTGTCATTAAATCTATCATACATTTGTTTATAACCTGAGTCAAAAACAACATATGAAGATGATCTAATGTTATCGAAGAAATCAATCACATTGTTTGCTTGTGTATTTGAGTTAGTTACATTTACAACGTCTGATCTTTGTGGTGAAGCAAACACAACACAATCTTTTCTATCTTCAGCGATAGTAATTAGATTGTCAATGTGTGTTGTCGAACCACTTGGACCAGCAATGATAAGACCAACATCAATAGTTTCAGAGTCTTGGAACTTCTCATAAGCTGTTTGAAGTTGTCCATCTGTTACCGTTGAACCGTCAGCACCACCCGAAAGTGAAGCTAGACTTGGTGTATCAACTGCTGTAAATGTTACGCCAGTTGCGTTTGAACCCCAGTTGGTACCAGCCGTAGGCCAGTCTACCCAATAAACGTGTTTAGATTGATTTCTTAACACGGTTGGTAGGTAGTTTGAGTCTCCTTGTGGAGTTTTTGCGTCTGCCGCTTTTGATAATTTAGAAAATGCTTCTAATATTTGTCCTGGTACACCTGTAATACCACCGTCTTCGTCAACGATTACGATATGTATTTCATCATTAGCACCTGATCTATCAGATACAAACTTTGATGTTCCTGGAGCACCGCCGTCAACGGCGTCATAATATCTCCATCTTCTTTTGATTCTGCTATTGTCAGCAACTATACGTTTTAGACCACCTGAACCTCTTGGATGTTGTACAAAAGTAACAACATTTGTTCCTGTGTTTACAGCAGTTACTCTATAAAATTCACCGTCATCAAAATCTGTTGTAGCAGCCGTACTTGAAAATTGGATAATATCTCCAACATTAATTACGTTTGAAGCTAAATCAACGTCATCAACCGTAATAGTTGTGTCGCCGACAGCACCTGCTCCATTTACAGAGTTTCCTGAGGCCAATTCTTGTGAGTAAGCTGTAGCACTTGGACAAGTAGATACAAGTAAGTTATTTCCGTGAGCACCTGCTGTTTTAGCAACATAGTTAGCACCGCCAAAGATTTCGCCACCAGCATAGTTAGCGTCATAATCATCTAAATTTTTGATTAAGAAACTAGAGCCAGAGTCGTTAGCATTAGCGTGTGATGTTTGGGTAGCTCGTACTACTCTCAACGAGTTAGAGTAAGCTAAGAAGTTGGCTGCGCTGAAAAAATGCTCAAAGTTATTGGCATCTGGTTTTCCAAACGTGTCAACTAATTCTGCTTCACTAGAAATCGTTACGATTTCATCTAAAGGGCCTTTTCTAAATTCGCCAGCGTAAGCACCAATACTTGTTGATACAGCTGGTATAATTCTAGTTAAGTCTCTTTCTTGTACGAGAACACCTGGTGATACTTGAAATGCCATAGGTTTATTCTCCTCTTAAATTAGCTAATTTACCTTGTTTATAGTATTCAAAATTCGTATTATTCATACGCCCATAGTCAAATGTCATCTTGTAGATATTTATAATAACCTTAAATTACATACCTTTTCTGACCACGGGGTGCCACACATCTCCGTATTCATCAATGGTTGTTTCTTCGTGTTCATTTATACCATCATCTAAAAAACCAAAAGGCGCTATGTCTTGTTCTATTAAATTTTGTTGTTCCTGATACATTTTAAGTCTAGCATTGGTGTTAGTTAACTCTTTAAAATAAGGCTGATTAGATAGCCAGCCAAACATAACTAAACACATCATTAAGTCATCATTTGCCCCATCTTCGGCCTGCCAACTTTGACCTCTTTTAGCAAAAGTGGACATCTCCTCTATAATTTTAAATGAATTTATATGTAACTTATCGCCTTCAATTAGTGTTTTAACATTAGCACAACCAATTCTTTTTATCTGTTTAGTCATACGAACACCCATAGATGAACCACGACCACTAAACATAGCACCTAAAACTTGACCAGCTCGGCCTTTTTGTGTAGTCATCAATAGATTATCATACTCTATTTCAAATTGTAAGGCCTCAGCAATCTGTTGACCTATGTCATTTACTTCAGTCAATATGTGAGCGTGATTATAACCTTTACAAACTTGTTCAATAACGTTTGGAAAAACAAATGGTTTTATCTCATTATTTTTATAAATGGCCACAACTTTAAAAGGCATTTTTGTAACATCAAATACTACGAAAGCGGAGTAATCTTTATCTACACCTCTTGACACATCAACGGTGGCCACGTAAGTATGACCCTTTATTGGTGCCTCAAACATTTCTATACTGCCAGATATTTTAATGGGATTTAAGTAAGCCATTGTTTTTATTTTAGCAGGACTAATTAGTGTATTTACTGAACCTAAAAACTCACATTCAAACTCTTGTTGAAATTGTTCCTCACTAGTGTTTCTAATGGTCATTTCTTTCCATTCTTCATCTCTACCTGGAACCTCTGACCAATGAACTTCTATTGGTACATAATCGTTTCTTTTATTCTCAGCGTCAACCCATAGTTTATAAAATTGATTCATACCATAAGGTGTTGATACAATAATCATTTTTGTTTTTTGACCAGCAGATATTGTAGGATAAACTGAGCTAAAAAACATTTCAGCTATATTCGTTGGTACGAAAGCAAACTCATCTAAAAATATTATATTATATGAACCACCTCGAATAGCACTTGATGATGTAGCGGCTGCCACTATTGTTGATTTATTCTCTAATTCTATATTACCTTTGTTCCAATTTATTACACCTTGTTGTAACCACTTTGGTAAATTTTCATAGGCAAGTTGTAATCTACCTAATATATCTCTAGCAGTGGATGATTTATTAGCAAGTAAAGCTATATTTGAATTAGGATTAAATAAAGCATAATGAAGTAAGTAAGAAATAGTTGTTGTTGATTTGCCTGATTGTCTTGGCAGTTTACATATTGTAAATCTATTTTCGTGTATTGTTTTTACTATCTTCTTTTGAAAATCATATAATTTAAATGGTATTAAACCTTCGTCAAGTGATACGATCTGTATGTATTTTTCCATAAAATATAAAGGGTCTTTAGCACACTTTTGATATTCTACAATTTGTCCCTCGGTAAACTCAACAGGTGTATTAACTTTTTTTAAATTAGGATTACCTAGATATGCGTCTGTGCTCATATTATAATACCTTCTATATGTGTGTAACCTAATTTAATGGCAGCTGTTACTCTTTGATTACCTTTCCAAACACCATATATTCTTTCTCTATAAATTTTTCCATTAGCTCCATATCTTTCATTTACATTTGAATTACTATATTTTTTTACTTGAATAGGGTCTATCATTTCAGCGCCTTCTAAAATATCTTCAGCGCCGTTCACTAATTTAGAATTATTTTTTTCGTAATAATGATTATAATTAAGATCGCTAATTCGAAATATCTGTTTTTTCGGGTGTAATGTTTTTGCTTTTAATAGTTTCATCTTCTTTTTTTCTATTCAACATTTTTTGTAATTCAGCAGTTGACCCTACAAACAAAGCATTTTTGATATTAGCGTTAGATGTTTTTGGAAGTTGTTTTAATTCTTTTAACTTGGCTTGTAAATCTTGTAATTTATCTACGGTGTCAGCGACATTTTTAATACCTGCCAATGCTACCTCATATGCTCTAGGATGTTGGCCTTCTTTTGCTACATCTAATATACCTTGTATAGCCTCTTGGCCTCTTTCAATTAAATTATAGTAATTTTCTCTACTATATTTGTAATCATTATCAACGTCTTCTTTTTGTTTATCTTCTTTACGAGGCACCAAAGGTTTAAATTCTTTTTCTACCTTTTCAACTTCTTTTTCAATGCCAAGTATCTCGTTGACCTTTTCCTCTAATTTACTCATACTAATATTTATTAGATTTTTACGCCTTTAAAGTAAGCAGGTAAACCTAGATGTGGTCGAGTGTCAAATATATTTTTATCAGCGTCTTTTGATTCTTTATTATTATAATGTAAAAATACTTGAGCGCAATTATCACCTAAAAATACTTCTCTCCAATGCTCTAATATCATACCTTTATAAACTAACATATCACCAGGTTTTAATATTATTTCTTTTCCCTCATTACCAGTTGATACCAGATAATTTTTTCCTGTTTCTGGATCAATATCGTCAGAGGTACCTACATTTTTTCTATTCTCTAAATAGATTGGCCATTCATCACCACCTAAATTCATTGTAGTTGAAATTTCACAACTAAATCTATCTTTATGTCTATGTAAAATGTCACCTTTTTTATATACTCTAGCATAAGAATAAGTAGGATTTAATTTAAGGCCTGTTAATTTTTCCATTTTTGGTTTAACATTTAATAATAATGTTTCCATAGCTATATCAGCATAATGAGAATATGTGTCTGGCACCTGTTGATCATTCCATACACCAAACTCTGTTGTAAATGGTGAAATGTAACGAGTATCGTAAAATGTTCTTGCTACTTGTTTTTTCATTAAAAAATAATTATAAACAAACTCTGCTACTTTAGGATCAATCGCTTCTTTTATAACTAAAAAATGATTTTTTTTAAATTGTGCTTTCATTATTTCATACCTTTCGCTGAGTCAATTATAATATTTCTAACAGCTTGTAGGTTAAAGTGAATAAATCTAAATGGTTCAACTCCCATATCAACAGCAAATTCGTGTGGCACATAACCAGGAAAAAATATAAGTGTTCCTGGTTTTGGTTTAAAATGTATCATATCTGACATATTAGATAATTTACTTTTATCTTTATGAGGTAGTTTAGTCATCATAGCACCTGATCTAGGATCGTGAAATATAGGGTAAGATGTTTTATCATTACATTTTAAAAAGTAAAAACCCGATATGTGATTGTCCCAATGAACGTGTGTGCTGTGATGGCCGCCACCTTGTTTAGCAAACTCTTGTACCCAAAATTCTGTATAAAATATTGTATATAGTGACATATCATAGCCCCATTCATCTAATAGATTCCACGCTGTGGCACCAACGTATTCTTCCAATTCTTTTAAATTAGGATCACCATTTAAAGGTGTTGAGTGATAACTTACTCCGTGATCTTTTACTTTTAAATAATCTTTATTACCTAAAATTTTTTTTCTTTCTTTAATTTCAGGCTGTAATCTTTTTTGAGACTCTTTAATATATTTGTCTGTAGCTTTAATTGCTGATGATACCCACTCTGGTTTTTCAATGGTATAAACTGGTGTGCTAAAATACCAATTTGTATTCATTATGTCTTGTTTTTTTTTCGTTACTGCCATTTTATATTCTCCTTAAAATCACTATTATATATCCATTATCTAAATGGGTACCCCAGGTTCCAAATTACTAGAGAGTATCTAGTGCCTCTTGTAACAGGATTTACTCTATGCCAAACAAAACTAGGAAATACAATAATTGATCCTCTAGGTCTTATTTCAACACACTCTTTAATTTTTGCTTTTCTATTTCTTTCCCAATCAATTTGATTTCTAAAATCAAATTCTAAATTACCACCATCATATTCATCAGGATCATTTAGACTGATAGTGACTGATAACTTTCTAATTTTACCGTGATCAACTGGATAAGTGCCGTTTTCTAATTTATCTCTTTTATAAGGCACTTCCCAACTATCACAATGCCAACCATAATATTGGCCTACACCATATTTTGTAAATTGGCAAGTCTCTGACCAATCCCAATCAAAATTCCAACCTGCTAATCTATTAGCTTCGTGTATATAAGGGTGTATTTCTTTATAAATCCATCTATCGCTTAACCAAACAATATCAGATTTTCTTTTCTTTTGAATATTTTTAATAACTGATTTTTTTAGAGAACCGTCAGGTTTTTTCTGGTCATCATCTGTATTAACACCACCTGTAACAGCCATCTCTGTTTGATGTTGTTTGCCGTAACTAATGATGTCGTCACATAGTCTTGGTGATAAAGCTGATTGAAAGTAATAATAATAATTTTTCAAATTCATAATAATATATATAACGCTTTTAAAAAAGGGTTATTGAAACTTATATTTAATAATAACAACACCTTTTCCACCAGCAGCAGCTCTACAATTAGGTGATCCCTCACCAGCGCCTCCACCACCGCCTCCTTTATTAGCAGAACCAGCTGTTGCTGAAGCTGAAGTATTAGAACCATTGCCACCTACTCCAGAACCTCCACCACTACCACCACTTGATCTTCCACCACCGCCACCACCAGCAGCATATTTTACCGTTGATCCTGTAATACAAGTATTGAAACCATCAGCACCATTACCAGCTGCTCCTGATCCGTTTGGATTACCACCAGTGCCATCAATACCTCCACCACCTCCGCCTGCTCTACTACTTGGATGTGTAGGAAAACTTACAGGAGCTGATGAACCACCAGCATTACCTTGAGACGGACTGACAGGAGGTGTATTACCTGCTCCTCCAGGGCCTGTGCCTCCTCCACCATTACCAGCTCCACCACCCGAGCCTCCGTCATTACCTTTTCTAGGCGGGCCGTTAGGTTCTGAAGGACTATCTTCAGCAGCCCCTCCGCCACCACCAGTTGATGTAATAGTTGAAAATACTGAATTTGATCCGTTACCACCGTCAGTAGAAGAATTACCAGCAGATCCGCCAGCACCTACGGAAATTGGAAAAGTAGTAGCAGTTACGGTAATTCCTGTTGTTGTTTTAGCGGGTGAAGCCGTGTGACCCGATGGTGTATGAACTGGACTACAAGCAGCTAAAGATTCTCTAAAACCTCCTGCGCCTCCGCCACCGCCATCATTACCTCCTCCGCCACCGCCACCAGCGACAACTAGATAATCAACAATTGCTGGGCCACCAGCTCCTGCCGTGGCTAATGTTCCTGTTTTAGAAACTACGAAACATCCGTCACCTGTAAAAGTATGAATTTTAAAATCACCTGAAGTTGCTATCGTACCACCTGTTGCCTCTATAAATGATGAAGACACATTTAATTGACCAGATGTTAACGCTGAATCTACTGAGCCAGCCGCTTGACTTAACTTAGCAAACCAACCCGAGCTAGAATCAATATAAACAAATTCAGCAACCGTGTTATTTGTATCTAATTTAAAATATTGGCCAGTTGTACTATCAATTAATTGACTTTGAGTATTAATAATAGCATTGTTAGTAGCAAAATTACCAGCATAATCCATAACAACAATCGTATCACCTCTAGTAGGTGAGTTTGGAAATACAACTTCAATAACACCTGTATTTGTGTCTAAAAAATAACCTTTGCCAGCTTCAGCAGTTAAAGTTGTAGAACCGTCAGCCACGGTCACTGCTTGCCAGTCTGTACCAGCGACTATCTCACCACTTGCTCCTAAGGCAATTGATGTACCATTAATTGTAATTGCTGAATTTGCTAGTTTAGCATTGGCAACAGAGCCTGCTAATCTATCGTTTGCTATAGTACCTGGTGCTATATCACCACTTTGAATAGTAGCGTCTGTTATACCACCTGTTTTAATTCTGTTTATGGCCATAA
>VTLG01010081.1_pt1 | contig 13002 bp, 16 predicted proteins | sample 4694571 | NCBI WGS metagenome assembly VTLG01 (sample SAMN12604809, study PRJNA352737) | marine metagenome | biome: ENVO:00000447; feature: ENVO:00000209|ENVO:00000569|ENVO:01000036; material: ENVO:00002151; isolation source: viral sequences binned using virsorter ... | reverse complement strand
CGTCGCAGTCGGCCATGATATCGCAGACAGTCGGGCAGAGTGTGCCGCCACAGCTCGAAGTGCTGTCGACGATCCAGCACGACTCTTCCAGCAAGGCGTCACCGTGAAGAAGCACTACTTTGCCAATCAGGTCTGACAGCTTTTCTCCTGCCCTCCCGACGCCGCTCAAGCTTACGTCTTCCACGACCACCTCAAGGCCGTCTTCGCATCGCTTCAATAAGACACTGTTAACGCTATCCGGATGAATGATAAATTTTCGCCCGTCGACCATGTGCCATAGAATCCGCTTGCCGACTGGTGTCGTGACGTCGTCAATAGCGAAGATGTCTTCTTCAGTGCCGCCGACTTCCAGTTCGTCGGTCGTGCTTGTGTCAAAGAGTTCCTTCATTTTGCCCTTGCCAAGCGTGACAGACTCCGGCGGCCCGTCTTCGTAGACCGCGGCCGTGACTTCGGTCGTCACGATCGCGACGCCGACTTCGTCGTCGGTCGGATGGTAGGGCCGCGTCGGCGTGTTCGGATTGCCGGCGCGGTTGATGCCTTCGACCTGGCGGATCCCTTCAATGATCCGCAGCGCGGCTTCCTTCTTCAGTTTGACGCCTTTGGCCATTAGATTCCCAGCGTTGAAAAGTCGACTTTTGGCGATGTTCGGTAATTGATCACAGTACCGACCTGTCCGTCGGGTGTGCGGGTGCCGTCGAGTTCAAGGTTTTGCGGCTCGCTCGGCGCGACTTCCTTGCCGATCGCGTTCTTGATCTTGATCGGCTGCAGTACGGGCTCCCCTTCGTCGTCTTCTTCCAGTGATGCGAAGCCGCGGTTAACAAGGGCCTGCTTCCATCCGCCGCCGTAGAACGTGATTCGATGCGTCCCTTCGTAATAATTAACGCCGCCGGCATACTGCATTTCACTGGCCTCTATTCCGCGATAAAGTGCCTCGCCCGCCGCGCGGCCCTTGAATGTCGCACTGTTTAAGGCGTCGTTGAAAGTGCCTCCGATAGTCCAGATTTCGTTGAGTGTTGAGTAGTTTTTCTTGGCGATCAACGACGGCAGGCGGATCGTACGCATGAATGGCGTCGCAGGAACAATGCCTGCTGCGTTGACAATCGGCCCGAGTGTTTCGGCAGATCGGTCGATTCCGGTCAAGGCCTCTTCGTTCCAGCCCTCTTCAATGGGAATCTGGACTTCCTCCCAAGCGCCTGAGTATCTCACTGGCCGCGTTAGCGGGTTGCTTTCTGTGTCGAAGTCGTCGCTAGGGTCGCCTTCAATCGGGGACCAACTAGCCGAAACTACAAAACGCAGGCTGTCGGCGCTGCCTTCTCTTTTGCAGCTCAAAGACTGGCAGAAAGCGTTGGCATCGGTGGCACCTTTCAGACTGTAAGTAGCGAATAGCGCCGGAACGGTGTCAGGTGCGGCAGCCAACTGCGCGCCCGCAAGAATCAAAACGGTGGCTTGATCGGCGTCCGACTTTACGCGGTAGGTAGCGTTGTAGGTGCGTTTTCGGTCGGATAAGTCAAAATCTTCTTCGGTCAGCCTAACTTCGGTGATTGCCATATCAAAACCCTACCGATTCCGCATGCTCTGCATTGCTGGCTAGCTCTTCGAGCCAATTGGCCATGTGATCTTGCTTCTCTAGTTGCTGCTCGTTTACGGCCAGCATTTTGGCCTGGATTCCTCGGTTCGCCGACGACTGCAATTGCGCGAATCCTTCGGCGCTGCGGGCATCCATGGCGCCGGCAGTGCCGACCTGGCCGGCGGCCTTGTGTGCTTCTTGCTGGACTCGCTTCGCTTCAGCTTCGGCCTTCTTCTTCTCTTCTTTGGCCGTGCGTTCGGCTTCAGCTGCGGCCTTCCTCGATCGCTCTTCTGCGGCCTTGTCGGCTTCTTCTTTGGCCTTGCGTGCTTTTTCCTTTGCTTCGAGTTCGGCGTACAGCTGGCGGCCTTGATTTTGTAGTTCGCGGGTTTCTGCCGACGCCAGGAAGTCGTCGCGCTCCTTCTGCAGCTGCGTCTTATTAAAGTCGGCATTTCGCTTCTTGAGGGCGAGAATTTGTTCTTCTTGCGTTCGGATCGCTTCCGCCTGGTCGGCCCGCTGCCTAGCGTCCTCGATCGACAACGCACGGCCGCGGCCAAACTTGCGTTCATTATTCTCCAGGTCGAAGCCAGCCTGACCAAGTTCGGCGACTTTCTGCCGATCCCGCTCGGCTTTAATAAGCTTCATATATTCGGCCGTTTGCTTCGCGATTGCCTTCGCATGCACGTCAGCCGCGATTGCGGCGCGCTTGTCGGCTTCTTCTTTGCGGGCCGTAGCTTCGGCGGCTTCGTCCATTGCCATGGATCCGATCCCGATGTCGGCCGCCATGCGTCGGAAGCCGACCAGGAATTCACTAACGACGTCCGCCGACTTAGATAGCGCAGGCGCGAACGTAATCGCCAGCTCGTTGCCCACGCCGGCCCATGCGTGTTGCATTTCGCCTATCGCGTCGTTCGCTTCTTCGACGCGCCTGATCGCGTTGCGGTCTAGTGCGATGCCTAGCCGCTCGGCTTTCTTTTGCACGTTGTCAAGGCCTTCGGCGCCTAGCTTCATCGTGTTAACCAGGGCGACCCCCTCAGTGTCGAACAGCTTGAAAGCCAGCCGCACGCGGTCAGCCTGCGACGGGATCTTCGACATTGCTCTGGTAATCTCGCGGAATTGTTCGTCAGGCGTCAACTTCGCCAGGCGTTTCGCGTCCAGGTTTAGTTCTCGCAGGGCGCCGCGTGTTTCGCCGGTTCCCTGCGCGGCTTCCGACAGTCGCCTGACCATTCGCTGCAAGCCAACGTCGATCGAAGACGTCGCGACGCCAGTCTGCTCGGCGGCCAGCCTCAACCCGGCTAGTTTGCCAGTAGCTATGCCCAGTTTGTCGGCCGTTTTGCCCAGCACGTCGAGGTCGGCCATGCTCTGCATAGTGCGGCGCACTACAACCAGCGCGGCGCCTAGTGCTAATACTCCCGCGGCAGCAACGCCAGCGTTGGACGATAGCGACGACAGGCCGCTGCCGGCTTCCATGCTGGCTGGCTTGACTTTCTTCAAGTCTTTGTTGAATCCGCGGATGTTCTTCGACGCTTTGCCGGTGCGGGCCGTGACTCCTACGTTCAATTCGCCAACGCCTTGTCCCATGTTCTATTCTTTTCTGTGGTTCAGGTGCATAAAGTCATCGGGGTTCATCCAATAGCCGGTTTGACCGGCGAAGGTGAGGACAGCCAGGCGGCTGATCGCTTTCCAGGTCGCAGGGTCAAGCGAGTGCTTCGCCTTAAATGCCTTCAGTTCGGTAAATTCTTTGGAAGTTATCATGGTCATCAGTTGCCGTCGCGGGATCCCGTAGGCCAGCGAAAGTTCTAGCCAGAATTCTCGCTCTGGGCATCGCTCGAGTTTTTTGCCGCGGCTTCTTCTGACTCTATCGACATGCCGCTGATGTCGCGGACTTTTCTGAACAACCGTTCCATTGCGGCGCCCTTCTTGCCTAGTGCCAGCATTTCGGCGTCGGTGTAATTGTGAAGCGTTCCGTCTTCATCGCACAAAGCCAGGGCAACCAGGCGTGCGCGAAGGCCCGACCAGTCGGGGTCGCCCTCTTCTGGCCAGCGTCGTTCTTGCGTCCACTGTTCATAGCGGTCGCGACTATCGCAGTCGATCGGCTTCACGTAAACGGTTCCGCCCCATTCAGGACATTCGACGGCGATCGGCTTCATGTCGTCGGCCGCCAAAATCTGGCTTTTTGACAGGTTCATCGGTTGCGTTCCTTCAGGTGATGGTGGTCACGCCAGGTCGGCTTCGCCGTCGCCGGCCTGGTCTTCGTCTGGCTTGGTTCCCGTTTCGACTTCCAGTTCAACGGGTTGCCATGTGTAGCCGCAGTTCGCGGCCGCCTTCGGTGTCAACGGTTCGCCCAGCTCGGCTAGCTGGCTGTCGCGTTCGGCGGTCAGGCTGTCAACTACTTCGCGTGCCGCGCGACTGATCGCAAGGCGTTCGCTGGTCGTCAGGCCGGTTTCAATTTTTAAATGTTCTTTTGGCAGCCAGTTGATTTTGCGGTCGGCGCCTAGTGCCAGGTATCCGAACCGCTTGCCGTGCACCAGGATCTCGGCCTGGTCTAGCGCGTGGTGCGCGATCGTGATCTTCAACATTGCATCACCTTATTACTTGGTTGCGGTCAGGTCGTCTAGGTGCCTGCCGTAAAAGTGATATCGCCGTCGACAGTAACGACAACGTTCAGCAAGTTCCGCGTTCCTGTTTCCATTGAGTCCTCTGATATCGACGATATGAAGCCCGTGAATGCTTCGGTAGCGCCGTTCGTGTTTCCCGATGCGACGGGCTTTGTAATGGTTATCGTCTCTTTGACGCGCAACGACAAATCGCTGTCCATGTCGTTCTCAAAGTGAAAGGCATATTCCCCATTGTCTTCAATCTCAGAAGGCGACTTCGGCATTCCGCTGCCGGCGGCCAAGCCAAGATGCGGTTCTTCGTACGACTCGACGCTGCGTTCGTTTGGATCGTAGCTGACAAGTGGCAACGTGATTCCTGAAGTCCCAAAGGTGACGGCTGCGGTGTGGCCAGTTGGCATAGTGTTCTCCGTTAAGGTAATAGGGTCGGGGTTGGTTGGGTGTGGCTGATCTCAAAGTCGAGGACGCGAACATATCGCCAGGCTGTCGATCCCTTTGGCGGCTGATCGCGTCGGTTGTATTTGTTGTCTAGAACGCAGTCATCAACGCGGACTAGGCTTCCTTCGCCGACATGGCCAGAGAAGCCGTCCAAGACGTCGGCGACGGCGAAGCCGACTTCGTTGGCCTGGTTGCGAGTAAGGGCCGCACAATCGAATTGCACGCGGCTGAAGGCATAGCCGCTTGAGCCGCCTAGGTGATGTTGCTCAAAGCTGGTAAGAACTTCGTATCGAATCGCCGGAAACGGTTCGCCTTCTTCAAAGATGTCAGGCGTAATTCGGTTGCCGACCAGGTTACGGATCTTCGGAGACGCCGCCAGGTAAGCTTGGAGCAATTCGCCTATATCTGCGTTTTGGTTGCTCATCCTGTCACCGCTACTGAGTTTCGTAACTTAACCCACTTACGAAGGCCGGCGCTGTATTTCTTGCGAACGCGATTGGTGTTTGTGTAAAGTGCGCGGCGAAGGTATTTGTCACCTTCATGAACATTGCCGCCGCGATCACGCCATTTAAATTCATGAAATCCGCCATAGAATGTGTCGCCGGTAAAAAGTGGGTCTTTGTAGCCGATCGTGCTGCCAACCTTCGACCGACTTCGCTTGATCGCCTTGACTTTGATCTGACTCTCGAGGAATCCGCTGTCGGTTGGCACGGCCGCGCGTGCGTCTGGCAGCACGATCTCGCGGGCCGCTTCTTTGGCCAGGCTGGCCATTGCACGGTTGACCGACTTCCGACCGTCTATAGCTGCGATTTCGTCGAGTTCGCGCATTAGTGCCGCGGCGCCTTCCAAGTGTATTTCAACCTCTATCTGGCCCGCGCGACTGCCGCCGCTCATAATTCCCATATCGTCACACCTTTGAGCATTCAACCCAGCGCCAGTCGGCTTCGCCTTCGCGCGTTATAATCTTTACAATGTTGAAAAATTCGCCGCTGTCGTGGATCTGGTCGGTCTGCAAGATGTCAGGGTGCCGCATTCGGAAAACGGCGATCGTTTCTGCTTCGACCTGCAGGCCGCGGACATTCGAGCCGCCGCTAGTGTCGATCCGTTGCGCCGGAACTTTTCGATGTAGTGGCGGGTAAGTAGTCAAAAATTGACCGCTGGCGGTGTCTTGCAATTTCCGCTTGCGGGCTATGTCAATGTGTGTGTTCATGCGTCGCGGGTTCATTGGTAAACCCCCTGGCAGATCGGCGCCAAAGTGTTCTTCGCTGCGGCTTCGTGGCGGAGCAATTCCGCCGGCGACAGGTCGCCATAGAAGATCAGTAACATTGACAGGATCCCCTGAATCCCAGCCGGTGGGATCTCGGCGGTCGATGCGTAGCCGGTCTTGTATTCGCGCCGGATCGCGTCGCCGCGGTCGAAGACTTGCGGCGGGTTGTAGTTGGCCGCTAGTTCGAGTTTCGCGACGCCGTGCGTCGACGCGAGCAGTCGATAGTTAGCGGCGTCAACCGTTTGCAGATCGCCGGACGTGTTGTAGTACTCGACCGAAACAATGCTTGTTATGGGCAGGTAGTCGAAGGGCTGGCATACTTCGGACCAGGTGCGGAAAGTGTCACGCCTGGTCAATTCCGGCCGAAGCGTTCGGCCGGTGTATCGTTCGCACCAGTCGATTGCCGCAGCCAGGGCGATCTCGACCTGGCTGTCGAATCCATTGGTTCCGATGCCTAGGTGCTGCTTGGCAGCTGACAGGCTAACGGTCTTTGTGTAGCTGGCATCTGTTACTATTGTCGATTGCACGTTGTAGCCTTCAGTTGAGTTTCTGCGACTTCGCGGCCTTCGCCTTCGGTGCCTTTGGCCTTGACGCCTTCGGCTTGCTGGCCGGCGCTGGCGGCTTGTCGCCGTCGATCGTGAAGATCTTCGCTGCCGACAACTCTGCGGCGCGTTCGGCGGTCAGGTGTGCCGTATCGCCTTTCCGATAGCCGCGCCAGTCTTCGGCAAACTTGCCGAGTGTGTTTTCTGTGGTTTTCAGTTTCCTGGCCATTCGCTTCGCTCCACTGGGTGATTAAAAAACAGCCGCGGCGGGGGGAGGGGGTCCGCCGCGGCTGCGTAGGTTCGCCGGCGTGCTTGCCGACGGGGAGGCTAGCTAGTTGCTATTCCGACATAGGCGCCGGCGTTTGAACCGTCGCCGCCTTCGTGAACATTCCAGTCAATTCGCTGGACTGCCTTGACGCCGATGTTGTTTTCGTCCCAGTAGCGCTCTTCGCTAACAGTGACTTCAACAGCTTGGCGATCGCCAAGCGCTAGGCCTTCCTCGAAATTGCCGAACAGCGCCGATGTCTGGGTTGCCGCTGTTGTGCGAGGCATCCGGCCCGTGAAGTGTACCGGGAATCCCAAGAACATAGGCATCACGCGGCCTCCCTCTTCGAGAGCGGCAATCGTATTCCCGCCAGCTGCGGCCTGAATCCGCAGCATAACCCCAAAGTAGTAGGCCGCCGAACATAGCCAGCCGACGTTGCCATGCCAGTAGTCGTCAGGCAACAGGGCCATTGTGTCGGTATGGTGCGCCAGGGTCATCGCGTCCCAGTTCGCGCCGCCGGTGTTGATGCCGCCAGCGCCCAGCTGGTCAAGAAGGCCTTCTTCGCTGCCATATGTGGCAGTTCCGTCGCCGTTGACGGCTTCGTTGTCTTCTTGCTTTGCTAGCTCGAAGCCCGCGCGGGCAGCGTATTGATCGGCCGCGTTGATCAGCGCGTCGGCTTGCAATTCGCGGCTGATCTTACCCAAGACCATTCGAGTGACTGCCGACAGTGAGACGGATCCCCATGTCTGACCGCTAACGCCAGGTGCGGCGCCTTCGGTCGGGTAGGTGACGGCTGGGCCAGCGGTAAGTTTTGGCACGTCGTGCGTTTTCGAGGACATGGCGTAAACCGACGCCAGGCCGCGCAATACACCGACCGATTCGCGCCGCTCTATGATAGCCGACTCGAGTGGCGTCGGCACGATTGCCGTCTCCGTCGTTGTCGTGGCTACGTTCTGGATATCGACCCCATTCTTCGACAAGAAGGCCTCGGCTTCTTTATCAACCCTGCGTTGCGCGGGTGCGACAATCGCAGCTCTTAACCACATTCCAGCGGTGTAGGCGTCATGCCGGCCCTTTTCGGTGTTCGGGAATGCGCGCACGCGGCCGGATCTGCCGACGGCTTGCTTCATGGCCAAGTCAAAGGCTGTCGTCTGGCCGGTTGCCTGGTTATATTCTGAATCCTCCAGGGGGTTATGTATAGGGCCTTCCTGCTGCAGTCGCATGGCTGCGATTTTCTTCTTCTCGCCTTCCAGTTTGCGGGCGGCCTTCAGTTCATTGCCCAACCGATCGACGGTGCCGGTATTGTCTTCGACAAGTTCGGTCCAGCGTGCGTTCTGTTCGGCGGTCAGGCCGTCATCTGACTCTGACAAGTTTGCCAGGGCCTGCGCTTCGTCGGTTGCTTCTGCCAGGTCGACTTGGATGTCGGCGACGGTTCGCGTTTTGTTATTTATAACTAGGCCAAGACGCTTGGCTTCGTTCTCGAGTTTGGCCCAGTCGTGGACCGCTTGTTGAGTTTTCATAGCTTCGGTTCCTTGTTTGTGTGGTGCCGCTAGCTACGAATAACGCGACGCAGCCGGTCGGCGAAGTGGAGTCTCTTCGCTAACTAGCTGCGCCGCGTTGTGGCGGTTTCGCTGGTTGTCTTCGACGTTGCGTGACGTTCTGGCCAGCGGCGCCGTCGAGATGTTCGATTCCTTGCGATTATACATCGAGTTCCATTTTTGCCAAGGCCAATTTTAGCCTGGCGGAATGCAGCGGCGGTCGAGCGTTGCCGGCCGCTTCCTTCATTTCGGTGCGTTTGGCCTGCATTTTTAGGGGTTTCGGTTCCATAACGGCAATCGCGGCCGGCGTGTTCCTAAAACCGAATGCCGCCGGAACGCGCAGCGACACGGCTGCCGCGGTCTGCGTTTGCTTGACTTCGTCAGCCAGGCCAGCCGCAACGGCTTCTTCGGCAGTGAACCAAGTCTCAGCTTCCATTGCTTCGATCGCCGCTTCGATCGACATGCTAGACTTAACCGAGTAGCTGGCGGCGATGTTCTCGCCGATCTTGTCGAGTAGATCAGCTTCGACCCGCATGTCGGCCGCGGTGCCAAGGACAGAGGACCACGGGTTGTGTATCATCATCATGGCGCCTTCGGTCATTGTAATTTTTTCGCCTAGCATGGCGATATAGCTGGCAGCCGATGCGGCCAGGCCGTCGACCTGGACGTCAATGCGGCCGGCGTGGTCAGACAATACGGATCTTATGGCTTGCGCTTCAAAGACCAGGCCGCCGGGGGAATTAACCCGAAGCAGAAGATCTTCGCCAGGTGCGGCGCCTTCCAGTTGCCGACGGATCGACGTCTGTGTCACGCCTTCGCCGAAAAAGTCTTCTCCGATAATGTCGTCAATCCAGATAGTTTTCATCGCTTTGCCTTCCTGTAATGGTTTGCACCAGGTCGTCGGCGCCGGTGCGTAAGGTTTCGGTGTACTTCTTCACGCGGTCGCATAGGTCGCCAGGTGCGGCGTCGCTTGCGCGTAGCAAAGCCGCGTGGCTTCGGTCGGTATGCTCTGCGATCGCTGGCCGCCAGGTCGACGCCAGGCCGACCAGGTCACATAAGCCGCAGCTGGCGGCCAGGTATTCGGCTGCCTTCGCTTCGTAGTCTTGGTAGTATTTGTCTAGCCATCTTACAAAATTCTTTGTTTCCTTCGCCGCGCGGTTGACCTGATTCGCTTCGCTGGTCAATAAGCCCTTCGCTTGTGCGGTCAAGACTTCGAGCGCCTTCGCTTGCTGATCCTTCTGATTGTCTTGCTCGGGCGTTGTTTCCTTGACGGTAATCGCAGGGTTCGCATAATCGTCGCCGCCTTCGTAGGGGTTCATGTCTTCAAATTCGCGGCATTCGTTTGGTGACAGGATCGTCGACTGTATGCCCAGACTGTAAACCGTGTACCGTGTGTTGACGTCACCTCGCAACATCGCAGCCGTTTGCCATTTAAGATAGTGATCGCCGGTTGCTACTTCTTTATCGGTCAGAAGTTTAACCGCGCCCTCTTCGACGAATCGCAACAACCAGCGGCCTAGGCTCGTGTCAAGGTAGTTGCGGTTTAGTTCTTCGACGTTCGCCTTCGTCGCCATATTCTCAAGCGAATTCAGCTTATGCGGGGGCAAGCCGAACAAGCCGGCGATCTGCACGGGGTCTAGCTTAACAGACTCAAGGTACTGCGCGTCAACGTTCGACAGTGACGTCGGCGAATAGGTCATCCCTTCCATCAAGATCGCGACTTTGCCGGCGTTGTCGACGCCGCCATGCTTTAGGTTCCATTCGTTTCGTAGGTCACGCCTGGTCGGCTTGTCAAGCGTGCCAGGGTGTTGCAAGACGCCGGCCGGTTGCGCGCCGTCTCGCATTAGTGCGTTGCCATACTTCCGCAACGCCAGACCGTGTCCGATCACGTTTACGCAATGCTTCGCCGCGGAAATACCCCAGAATCCATCTACCGCCAGGCCGGGGATGTGAAAAATTTCGCGATAATGGAACAAGAATGACTGACCGCCGGCCCATGTTTCGATCATGCGATCGCCGTCGACCGTCACGGGCTTCGTCTTGTCGGGCCGTAGCGGCAGCAGCTGTTCAATCCGGCCGCGATTGTCGCGAACGATTAGCGCGCAGCCGTTACCCCACAGCAGGGCCGCCAGCATCATGTTTTCTTTGAATCGGCCAGGTGTCTGGAAGTTGTTTGGCTGAACCGTCAGCAGTTGCCAAAGGTTATGTTTTCGATCCTTCTCGCGGTTGCGGCCGGTTCGCTTCATCTTGTGGAGCGGCAGCTGTCCGACGTCGCCTGCCAAGACGTTGACGGCTTGCCATACTGGCCCATGTGATAGCGCCTTCAAGGGCGTGATCGGTTCGCCGGTTTCCGACGTAGTGCCGCCGGCCAGCAGTGGATGCCAGAGGGCATCTTCGTTCGGCAGCTCGGCTTCAGCGCGTGGCGTGCTTTCGATCGCGTTCGATTCGCCAGGCGTGGCGGTGTAGCTATAGTTCAATTCAATCATAAAGGGATCCCGCATTTGAATAGATGCTTGGTTTGGTTTGTTCGGCAAATAGGCATTCGCTGGTTGCCATTAATAAGGAGCAGGCCGGGTCAATCTTGTCCTTCGATCTCTTCTTCGCTGGCCTGGTGTATTCTCGACTATCTTCTTCGGCGACGACGTTCAGCATTGCCCAGCCCAGCAAGCCGGCGTTACCATGTATGAAGCGGCCTTCTTGAAGGGCCAGCTTAAGTTCCCGCATTGGTTCGTTGTATCGACCGAACGACTGACCGAACCAGAAGGCCGTCGTGCCGTGTTCGGCTTCGACTCGAGTGCCGAACTCGCGGCAATTGTTTGGATCCATGGCAATCGTTCGGATGTCGTATCGCTTCGCTAGGTCGGCGTAATCGCGGTAGATCGCGGCCGTGTCAGTGCAATTCGAGCCGGCGACGGCCAGCTGGCCGCTATTGATCCAGCCGGCCCATGGCTCTTCGGCCAGGTTGCGCGGACACTCCGACGGAATCCAGCACTTTGCAAAGGCCGCAAAACGGCGGCGCGTTTCGACGGTGGCGTTGCCTTCTTCGTCTTCGCCGACGACTTCGATCGTGTCGAGTGGAAACACCAGGGCGATCGCAGCCAGGTCATCGCGCCAGCCCCAGTCGAAGCCGGCGTGGCATGGCAGGCCTTCGAGGTCAGGCAGGTCGTCGGAGCCCAGCTGCCAGATTTCCGGCGTCATGTATTTGGTCAGGCTGGTCGTCTTCTGGTTGCAATGGTATCGGGTGAGCGTGTTCTTCTTGCGTGGATCGACGCGGGCCTGGCTGGCCAGTGATCGCAAGGCGTCGATCTTCACGACGCCGACTCCTAGTAATGGGTTCGCCTTCTGCCAGACGGCTTCATCGAATGGATCGTCGTCGTCGTCGATCTGCGCGATGAAGACGAACAGCTTATCGACTTCCAGGGGAACCGAAGGATCAACGACCTGGCAGGCTAGGTCGTATTCTTCTTCCCAGATCTCAGAATCATCGCTGCCGGCCGTCGTGATCACCAACAATAGCGGCTGCGTTCGCTTCGTCAGTGAGGTAAGCAGCTTGTCCCACAATTCACGGTGGCGATTCTGCCATGCGTGGAGTTCATCAGCGCTGATCACATGGGGAACCAGGCCGTCCATGTTTTCACTGTCTTGGCCTAGTGGCTCTAGCGTGCTATCTGTCGACGGAATGACCAGGCGCGACGCCATGACGCGGATCAGCCGGCGAAGCTGCGGCGACTGCTCGACGAAGCGGCGCACCTCGTCGAAGACTATCTTCGATTGCTTTTTTTTAGTAGCGGCCGTATAGCATTCGGCGCGCTGCTCGATCGGGCAATCAAAGCAAAACATCAGCAAAACAATCGCCGCAGCAAATGGCGACTTTCCGTTGCCGCGGGCCATGCTGACAAAGGCCTGCGTAAAGCGGCGGACGCCCGTCCTGGCATTTAGCCAGCCGAAGATAGACCAAACTATAAAGCGTTGGAACGGCATAAGCTCAAAAGGTTGGCCGGCGTATTCGCCGGTGGTGTGCTTGAGTAGTGGGAAAAAGTCGCAAGCGGCGCTGGCCAGGTCTTCGTCGAATCGCAAGCCCTTGATCTTCGCATTCTTCAAGTCTGACAGGTGGCGTTCGACTGCCCAGCGTTCGCGATCGCCGACAACGACGCGGCCCTTCGTGACGGCTGTCATGTAGGCTTTGACTAGCTGGGCGTTGGTCTTGGTTTTGGCCATTCACTTTTCAGTTGTTCATTCGTTTGCGTAGGTATTCTTCAAAAGCGTTGTCCTGATCGTCGCCGGGCGTCACTTCGATCTTTTCGCGATCGGCCGGCGTTAATCCAAACTTGCCGGCGATCCGCGCCCATTCGCGGTAGTAGCCAGTGATCAGAAGCTGCCGCGCGCGGCGTTCATTGAAGGCCGTCGGCTCTTTGGTCCGCTTCGCTTTTTTGTAATCGGCCCAGTGTCCACACATGGCTTCCAGCGCCAGGGCATCAAGTGCCTTCGCGACGCCTTTGGCGACCAGGCCTGGCACGACTGCGCGCCAGTGTTCTTGTGCTTCCTTCGCCATACCCTTCGGCATTACGGGTTCGCCTTCAAAGGCCGGCGCACGCATCCGGCCAGCGTGTTCGGTTACGTTTAGCGTGCCGTCGCGAAGATGCTCGGCGGTTGTCTTGCGGTTGCGGCCCATGGTTAGGATCCCCTCATATGGTGATTGCCTGCCTGGCGTTCGGAAACATCGCCGCGACCAGCTGCGGCGTTTTTTTCCGAAGAAATATGCGCACCTGGGGG
>VTLG01005511.1_pt1 | contig 13002 bp, 16 predicted proteins | sample 4694571 | NCBI WGS metagenome assembly VTLG01 (sample SAMN12604809, study PRJNA352737) | marine metagenome | biome: ENVO:00000447; feature: ENVO:00000209|ENVO:00000569|ENVO:01000036; material: ENVO:00002151; isolation source: viral sequences binned using virsorter ... | reverse complement strand
TTAATTTCCCAGGCCAAGGTGTAACACTCTTTGGTGATAAGACTGCTCTTGCGAAACCAAGTGCGTTTGATCGAATTAACGTGCGTAGGTTGTTCTTGGTTCTTGAGAAGGCAATCGCAACTGCTGCTAAGTACATGCTCTTTGAGTTTAACGATGAGTTTACACGGGCTCAGTTCCGTAACATGGTTGAACCTTTCTTACGAGATGTACAGGGACGCCGTGGTATCTTCGACTTCAAGGTTGTATGTGACAGTACAAACAACACAGGAGAGGTTATTGATCGAAACGAGTTTATTGGAGATATTTACATTAAACCCGCTAGGTCGATTAACTTCATTACACTAAACTTTATCGCTGTGCGAACAGGTGTATCGTTTAGTGAGGTAGGAGGTTAATCATGGCTGCAATAGATGACTTCAAAGCTAATCTAATCGGTGGTGGTGCTCGTGCTAATCAGTATAGAGTGACTATTACTCCACCTACAGGAATTGCAACTGGAATGGATGTTCGTAGAACTTCTTTTCTAGTAACTGCATCAAACCTTCCCGCTCAGACTTTGGGAGAAATTGCAATTCCTTTTCGTGGTAGGTCAATTTATATTGCTGGAGATAGGACTTTTGATGAAGGTTGGACAACTAGTTTTATGAATGATACAGATTTTATGATTCGTAATGCGATGGAAAGGTGGTCTAATGGTATCAACGATCTTGCGGCAGGAACAGGAGTTATTGCTCCATCAGATTATCAAACTGATTTATTTGTAGATCACTTGGATAGGGATGATACAATTCTAAAGAGTTATATTTTTAGGAGTGCATGGCCAACATCAATTTCGGCAATTGAACTTACAAATGATGCACAGGATGCTATTGAAACATTTGATGTAACTTGGAGATATCAACACTTTGAGGCTTCGGGCGTCAACTTCTAATTTGATACCTACTAAATAGTCTACACAACTAGTAGGAGTTATTATGGCAGAACTTTTTGGGTTTAATATCCAAAGATCAAATAAGGATAGGGGTGGAGAAAAAACATTCTCCACTCCAACTCCTGATGATGGCACCATCGACGTTGCCGGTGGTGGTTTCTTTGGTCAAATTCTTGATACAGATGGTAGAGAACGAACCGATTTAGATTTAATTCGGAGATATCGTGATATAGCTCAACAGGCAGAATGTGATACTGCTATTGAGGATATTGTGAATGAAGGTATTGTTTCTAATCAAAACGATCAAGCAGTAGAAATTTCTTTAGATCGTTTACCTTATCCAGATAAAATTAAAAGAAAAATTCGTGCAGAATTTGATGAAGTTTTACGGCTTCTAAATTTTGATCGAAAAGGACATGATGTTTTTAGGCGTTGGTACGTTGACGGCAGAATTTTTTATCATAAGATTATTGATACCAAAAATCCAAGAAGGGGTATCACAGAATTAAGATATATCGATTCAACGAAAATCAAAAAAGTCAGAGAAGTAAAAAAAGATTTGGATGGCAAAACTGGCGTTGAAATGACAGAGAAGGTTGATGAATATTTTGTATATAATGAGAAGGGATTGGGCTCTGCTGGAATGGGTGGAACCAATCAAGGATTAAAGATATCAGCAGATTCTATCACTTATGTTCCATCTGGTTTAATTGATGGTAATAGTGGACGAGTACTTTCTTATCTACACAAAGCAATTAAACCTGTTAATCAGTTGCGTATGATTGAGGATGCACTTGTTATCTATCGTATATCTCGCGCCCCAGAACGCCGCATTTTTTATATTGATGTTGGTAATCTTCCAAAGATAAAGGCAGAACAATATCTCAAAGATGTGATGAATCGTTATCGCAATAAACTTGTGTACGATGCTACTACAGGTGAGATTCGTGATGACCGAAATCATATGAGTATGTTAGAAGATTTCTGGCTTCCTCGCCGTGAAGGTGGAAGAGGAACAGAAATTACTACTTTGCCTGGTGGTTCTAATCTAGGAGAGATTGATGACATCACTTACTTTCAAAGAAAATTATATCGTTCACTTAACGTGCCGATTTCAAGATTGGAATCCGAAAGCGGATTCTCCCTCGGCAGATCAACTGAAATTACCAGAGATGAACTTAAATTCACAAAATTTGTACAGCGAATACGAAAGAAATTCTCTCCCCTATTCACTGACGTTCTCAAAACCCAGCTTCTCCTCAAAGGAATAATTGCTCCAGAGGATTGGCCGGAAATACAAGAACACGTTCAATATGATTTTCTTGCAGATGGTCATTTTGCAGAGTTGAAGGATGCAGAACTTTTAGAAAATAGACTTAATCAATTGCAGACAGTTGAAGCTTATATCGGAACATTCTTCAGTAAGGAATATGTATTGAAGAAAGTATTGCGTATGAATGATACAGAGATTCAAGAAATGCGTGATCAGATTAAGAAGGAGATGGAAACTGATCCAATGGATGGCGGAATTGTTGTACCTGATGGTGGAGATGGAATTCAGAGAATTCCAGTTGGGCCTGATGGTGTACCATTAGACCCAGAAATGCCAGCAGATGATAGGGCAAAAATGGCTGTTGGTATGGACCCAGATGCTCCACCCGAAGGTGAAGAACCGCCACCCGAAGAAGAGCCAGTAGAAGATGATAAAGAATTTCATGTGAAGAAAGGAAGAAAAAAATGAGTAGAGAATTTGTAGACGCAATTATATCAGGAAATAATATAGAGGCAGAAAAGGCCTTTACAACTTCTGTATCAACAAAGGTGGGCGATGCTCTTGAGATAAAAAGAAAAGAGATTTCAGCAAATTTTGTAAGCAATGTATCCCCAGAGCCAGAGGAAACTGATGAGAACACTTGAAGAAGTGTATAGTTCAACTGTAATTGAAAAGGATGAACATAAAAAATCTCGGCAGTATAAGAAATTATCTCCGAAGATGAAGGGTGCTGTTGACCAAATTTTCGGAATTATGGATTCTAAACCTTCCGATTTCCTAAATACTTTCGAGAAAACTATAAGAGAAGTATCAAAAAAGTTTAAAGTTCCCGAAAAGGAACTTATGAATTATTTTGAGAAGGAAATGTTATCAATTTAGGAGTGAACAATGGCAGTTGTATTACATGAAATAGTAGATTCTGATTTTGAATATGTACTAAAAGCCACTACTACAGGTACAAACAGTGCTGCGAGTCTTGTGGATGCTTCTGCTGCCGAAGGCGCAGACAGTAATCCAAGACTTTCCATTGTTTCTTGCTGGTGGTCTGTTTCCTCTCAAACGGATATTTTGTGGGATGCGACATCGAATGTTGTTGCTCTTTCACTTAGTGGTAATGGTAATTATAATGCTGGTGGTCAAGCATTGCCTGCAATTCCTAATAATGCTGGAACAGGTATATCAGGAGATGTTCTTATCACAAATGGTTCAGCATCAGTTGGAACGATTATAATTAAGTTTAGAAAAGTATCTGGTTGGGATAATATCACATAAAGGATAGTAAGATGGATACGGTAAAATTATTTTCAGAAGCTGTAGAAGAAGTAGAATACATCACCGAAGCAAAAGAGAACGGTGGTAAAAACTACAAGATTAAAGGTATTTTCCTTCAGGCAGACATTAAGAATCGTAATGGCCGTGTTTATCCTATGGAGGTTCTTGAAAAAGAAGTTGGTAGGTACAATAAGAAATTCATCAATGAAAAACGTGCTTATGGAGAGTTAGGACATCCAGACGGGCCTACTGTTAATCTGGAGCGTGTATCTCATATGGTTACAGAATTGTATCCAGATGGCAAGAATTTCATTGGTGAAGCAAAGATAATGGAAACCCCAATGGGTAAAATTGTAAAAAGTCTTATGGATGAAGGCGGTAAATTGGGTGTTTCTTCTAGAGGCATGGGTAGTTTGGATCAGAAAAATGGTGCCAATTATGTGAGAGATGATTTTTATCTCGCAACTGCTGCTGATATTGTTGCCGACCCTTCCGCTCCAAATGCTTTCGTAGAAGGTATTATGGAAGGAAAAGAGTGGGTTTGGAACAATGGAGCGTTAGTAGAAGCAGAACTTGTCGAGTTAAGGCGGAAATTTGACGTTAAAAAGCGTCAAAGGGATGCAAAAGTTGAGGCTTTGGAGTTTGCAAAGTTCCTCAAAAAATTATAATTTATAAATATAATAACACAAAGGTAAGGAGACAAACCTATGTCCGAAATAGAAAAAACGATTGAAGAACTTGAGGCAGAAGTCCTTGCAGAACTAGAAGAAGCCTCTGAGGTTGAGCCTAAGGATGCAGGAGCTAGTGTCTCCAAGGCTAAAGACCCAAAGGCTAATGTTGCTGGTGCTGATAAGAAAGAAACAGTTGCTGGTGAACGCAAAGATTTAGGCGGAGATGATGGCCAAGATGCTAAGGACGAGAAGGGTGGTGTTGAAGACCATTCTGAGCATGAAGTTGGCAAGAAGGCTTCCGCTGCAGCAAAATCCGTAAGTGGTGATGCTCAACAGAAGAGTGCTGGTAAAGCAGATACTCCTCAGAAACTTGCTGCCGGTGATGAAGTAGAACATGACGGCGAAGAGCTTAAGGAGAATAAGAAATTGACCAAAGCACAACAGCTTGAAGCTATTGCGAAGATGAAAAAGGCAGACATCGAAGAGATGCTTGCTGCTCATGCTGCAAAACTGGAAGAGGCTGAGAATGCTGAAACAGAAGAAGAGTTGAAGAAACTTGAAGACCAGAAGGCAGAGATTGATGAGAGAATCAAAAGTATTTCTGTCAAAGAGGACATGGAAGCTCTGATGAGTTCTGATGATACTCTTAGTGAGGAATTCAAGGTTAAGGCCGCAACAATTTTTGAGGCCGCTGTAAAATCTAAGATTCGTTCAGAGATTGAGCGAATTGATGAGGAAGTACATTCTGAGAAAGAAACCGAAATGGAGACTTTCAAGGAAGAGATGACAGAAAAGGTCGATACATACCTCAATTATGTTGTCGAGGAATGGACTAAAGAAAACGAGTTGGCAATTGAGCGTGGTTTGAAGGGTGAGATTGCAGAAGACTTTATTTCTGGATTGAAACAGTTGTTTGAAGACCATTACATTGACGTTCCAGACGAGAAGTATGACGTTCTGGAAGCACAGTCAGAAAAGATTTCCGAGCTAGAAGAGAAGTTGAATGAGGCAATTCAGAAGAGTGTTGACCTTACATCTTCTAACGAAAAACTAGTTAGGGAGCAGGTCATTTCCGAAGTTTCTGAAGATTTGGCCGATACCGAAATTGAGAAGTTCAAATCACTTACGCAAGATGTGGACTTTGGGAATGAAGATTCTTTCCGTGAGAAACTTGATACACTGAAAGAAAGTTATTTCCCGAAGGCTCAACCATCATCTAGTACAAGTGATGAAACCTTTGGTGATGAAGATGGTAGCACCGCACAGGACGTTGATACGACAGATGCTATGAAATCGTATATGTCGGCAATCAGTCGTAATCAAAAGGCGAGTGCATAAAACATTATATTAAACGGATGTAATTAAAAAGGAGAAACAAAATGTTTCAAACAGAACATCTACAAGAAAAGTGGCAGCCAGTCCTAGAACACCCTGATCTTCCTAAGATTGAGGATTCTTATAAGCGGGCAGTTACCACTCTCATCTTGGAAAACCAAGAAAAAGCTCTTAAAGAAGACCGTGGTTTTCTTGGAGAGACAGCACCTGTCAACAGCATGGGTGGTGGGCAGATGGATACATGGGATCCAATTTTAATTTCCCTAGTACGTCGTGCAATGCCTAACCTGATTGCGTATGACGTATGTGGTGTACAACCAATGACGGGCCCAACGGGTCTTATCTTTGCAATGCGTTCCTCGTTCCTGTCGCAAGACGGTGCCGAGGCTCTCGTTGACGAAGCAATGCCTGGTAAAGCTGGTGCATCGAACCAGAACTTGGCCGGTACAATTGGTGGTGGCGATGTTGGTGCAACTGAAACCAACCCTGCCGTTCTTAACGATAGTCCTTCTGCTGGTACTTACACAAGTGCTACTGGTATGACAACTGCTCAGGCGGAGGCGTTGGGTGACAGTGCCACAAACGCTTTTGCTCAGATGGCCTTCTCAATCGAGAAGTCAACTGTTACTGCTGTATCTCGCGCCTTGAAGGCTGAGTACACAATGGAGTTGGCTCAAGACTTGAAAGCAATTCACGGTCTAGACGCTGAGACAGAACTTGCAAATATTCTTAGTTCTGAAATTCTTGCTGAAATTAACCGTGAGGTAGTTCGTTCCCTGTATGTAACCGCTGTTGCTGGTGCTCAGGTTAATACAACTACTGCTGGTATCTTTGATCTGGACACCGACTCAAATGGTCGTTGGTCAGTTGAGAAGTTTAAAGGTTTAATGTTCGCTATTGAGCGTGACGCCAATGCGATTGGTCAACAGACTCGTCGCGGCAAGGGTAATATGCTCATCTGCTCCGCTGATGTTGCTTCTGCACTTCAGATGGCTGGTGTTCTTGATTATACCCCTGCTCTCAGCAATAATCTTAATGTTGACGACACAACCACCACATTTGCTGGTGTTATGAATGGTCGTTTCAAGGTGTATGTTGACCCGTATGCTGCCAACGTAGCTGCTTCACAGTACTACGTCTGTGGGTACAAGGGTACTTCACCTTATGACGCCGGGTTCTTCTACTGCCCATACGTTCCCCTACAGATGGTTCGTGCGGTTGGTGAAAGTTCCTTCCAGCCCAAGATTGGTTTCAAGACACGTTACGGTCTTGCTGCTAATCCTTTCGCCGCCTCTGGTGCGGTTGCTGCTGGTGATACAGTTAACTCCGATGCATCTCTTGATGCGAATACTAATGCTTGGTATCGTCGGGTTAAGGTTACGAACTTGATGTAAAATCAAGAAATTAGTAGAGTAAACTAGAGGGGTCTTCGGGCCCCTCTTTTTTTATGAAAGTTTTATTACACTTTAATTTTCCTTAATAAATACTTTTGAGTTGAGAAGGAAATATTATGGTAAAGCAAAGAAAAAAAGATTTGTGGAAAAAGGTGAAAAAAATGGAATTAGGTAATCCTGTCATCACCGCTCTAGTTGGGTTGGTGGTTTTTTATATTGGGCTAAAAATGTTTTCGGGTGGAATGAAGGCGATGGGTAATATGGATCATCTTTCATATTTTATTCATAATCCTTTATGGATGTTTTTGGGTGGTATTGTTATGACACTGTTATGGCAATCATCATCATTATCCACTACTGCAATAATTGCCCTTGTAGCATCTGGTGCAGTACCATTACCCGCTGCAATTGCATGTGTATTAGGAGCAAATTTAGGAACAACCGGCACCATATGGTTAGCCGGTGTTTTTGTATCTGACGGTATGCCCAAGGGAGATACCCTAAGAATTGCAATGGCACATACAGGAGTTAATTTAATGATGGCATTATCTCTATTACCATTTGTACATCATATTGCTAGATTTCTTGCGAGGTTTTAATGTGAAGCATTTGGTATCTATTGAAGATTTAAGTTATAGTGATATAGAGGTTTTATTTAATCGTACCAGTATTCTAAAAAAAGAATTGCCTTCTATGTACAACCACACACTAATGGGCAAAATACTTACCAATTTATTTTATGAACCATCAACTCGTACCAGTTCTTCCTTTCACACCGCCATGTTAAAACTTGGCGGTGAAGTTTTATCTATCAATGAGATTAATTATAGTAGTGTATCCAAAGGAGAAAATCTACAGGATACTATTCGCACTATGGGTTGTTATAGTGATATAATTGTATTGAGGTCACAGAATGAAGGAGATGCAAAACTGGCTGCAGAAGTTAGTGAGGTTCCTATTATTAATGCTGGCGATGGTAAAGGTGAACATCCTACACAAACTCTATTAGATTTGTATACCATACAGGAAAATTTTGGCAGAATTAAGGACTTGACAATTACGTTTGTTGGTGATATAGTTAATGGTAGAACTGTACATTCACTGTCTAAAGCTTTGAAAAAGGAATGTGAAATAAATTATTGTGAAACTTATGATTTTGATAAGTTACCAAAATCTGATGTATATTATTTAACCAGAGTACAGAAAGAAAGAGGAAGTAAAGGTTCGTATCAATTAACGAAAGAACATGTAAAAGAAATGCCGAAAAATTGTATTGTAATGCACCCATTTCCTAGAAATGAAGAAATACCAAAATGGTTTGATGCTGATCCCCGAGCCAAATATTTTGATCAAATGAAAAATGGTTTGTATGTGAGAATGTCATTACTCGTATCATATAAATAATCATATGGCAACAGCACAATCACCTCTTGCAAGACAACCAGAACAGTTAGACTATGCAAGTCCAACTCAATTTCGCTTTGGTGTTCATCAACTACCAAAGGTGGAATTCTTTACTGTCGGTGCAAATCTTCCTGGCATCTCTGCTGGCGTTGCTACTCAAGCAACGCCATTCAAAGATATTCCTCTTATGGGAGAAAAATTGACGTATGAGAACTTGTCTATATCGTTTATAGTAGATGAGTATTTAGAGAATTATATTTCACTTCACAATTGGATGATTGGTATTGGTTTTCCAGAAAAAAGAGAACAGTTTAGAACATACAGAGATGTTACATCAAATACTCCAGCTGGAGGCGGTACTCCCACAGTAGATAGAATTGGTAAAGCAACAGCTGATAGAGCATTATATTCAGATGCATTTTTACAAATTCTTTCTAATAAGAATAATCCTATTGTCGAAGTGAATTTTCAAAATGCATTTCCAGTATCTTTAAGTGCGCTAGATTTTTCTCAAGCTGCTACAGATGTAGAATATATGGTTGCTACAGCTGAGTTTGCGTATCAAATCTATGAAATTATAACTTTATAAATAAGTTCGAGCAGATGCGATAAACTTTAACAGTTTTCAAATTTTAGTCTTAACAGACAATATACAAAAAGAGAGTAAATCAAAACTCTGCTCACATTTTGAAAGAATTATATTTTATGAATCTAGACCAGTTAAAAGAAGAAGCAAGAACAGACCTTATCATAGGGAATGAAGAACAACTTGGTTCTGAATCTCTAAAAAATCAAAAAATAAAAGCTAAGTATCTTGAACAGAGATCAAGATTTCAATTACTATTGCAAAAGGCCAATGGTGATTACCAACGAATGTACAGGGAGAAATGGGAGTACTACGGTGGTAAGGCTGATGCTAAAATTTATGTCGCAAAACCATTTGATCTAAAAGTACTGAAAAATGATCTAGCAATGTATATCACTTCTGATGAAGAAATTATTGCGTTGATGGATAAGATAGGATATCTGGAAATCGTAATAAAATATCTTGAGGGAGTTATCAAGTCTATTGATAATCGTGGTTGGGATATAAAAAACGCAATTGAATGGAAGAAGTTTGAAGCAGGAATGATATAATGACTTGTCCTAAATGTTGGATTCCAGCAATTACTGACTATATTGGATTTTACGAAAACATAATACCTGATGATGTTTGCGATAAAATTATGGCTCATGATTGGGGAATGAAAAAATCTACCTACTCAAATAATGACGGTAAATCGAAAACAAGTGATGAACGTGTTGAGATGGATGAAGTGTGGGTTACGAAGGATATGTCATTTTATGATGACATTAAAAATGGTGTTCTAAAAACTATAAAAAAATATTCAAAACATCATAGAAATTTTTCCTGTATTCATCATACCGACTTTAGAATTAACAAATATTCTGAAGGCGGATTTATGTCTAAGCATGTAGACAACATACATCATAGTCATGGTCAACAATATGGATATCCACAAGTTTCGGTTTTATTATATTTAAATGAGGATTATGAAGGTGGAGAATTTTTTGTAGCTGAAGAAGTGTTTTTGCCAGAGAAAGGTTCGGCAATAATTTTTCCGTCAAATTTTATGTACCCTCATGAAGCAAAAGCTGTAACCAAAGGAACAAGATGGAGCATAGTTTCATGGTTGATGTAAAGGTAAACCCTCAGCCTCTTTGGCCGACAATGGTATACTCTTTTGAATCTTTAAAGAGTGTATTACAAGAACATGAAAAAATGATTGTTGATATTAGAGATGATTTTAAAGTAACAAATAAGGGAAATACTTTTGGTTTGTTTCAAGGCAGAGATGATCTACAAAATTTACCTTCATTCAAGGAATTTTCTACTTTTATAGGACAACTTTCTGCTAAAATTTTTGTTGAAGAAGGATATGAAAACCAAAAAATTCAAATAACGAATATGTGGGCTAATAAACAAGGGGATGGCAGTATTCATCCACCACATTCTCATGCTAATTCTCTTTTGTCTGGTGTATATTATATTAAGGCAACAGATAAATCATCTGGAACACAATTTTTTGATCCTCGAGCTCAAGCAAAAACTTTTAAACCTAGAAGAGAAAAATGGACAATTAATAATAGTAGTATGTATGAAATTTCTGCTATAACTGGAACTGGTGTTATTTTTCCATCTTGGTTATTGCATTGGACGCCTCCTAATACAAATGAACGTATAAGTATTTCTTGGAACATTTTAGTACGAGGAAATTACGGAGAGCCAGGCACTTTACAAAATGCGAATATCTAAAAAGAATGAGGTTTATCTAGTATTAGATGATTTAGACCCATCTACATCACAAGAACTTACAGAGTTTTTCACCTTTGAAGTTCCAGGCGCAAAGTTTATGCCTATGTATCGTAATCGTATGTGGGATGGTAAAATACGATTGTTTAGTCCTGGCTCTGGTGAAATTTATGTAGGGCTGTTACCATACATTAAACAATACTGTTTGAAGAATAAGATTGAATATATAATAGAAGAAGGAGTAGAAGATGAGCGGAATGTTATGGGTGAGGTTGTTAGAGGTTTCATCAAATCTCTCAAACCAAAAACCAAAGGGAAATCTCTCAAAATTAGAGATTATCAAATACAAGCTGTCCAGCACGCTATTTCCAGAAATCGCGCTCTTCTTGTTTCTCCTACTGCTAGTGGTAAGTCTTTAATAATATATGCGTTAGTTCGTTATTATCATATGATGGGACTCAAGACTTTAATCTTGGTTCCTACAACATCTTTAGTTGAACAGATGTATTCTGACTTTGAAGATTATGGGTGGAGTCCTGGCACATACTGTCAAAGAATATATCAGGGTCATGATAGAAAGATAACTAAAGATGTTGCGATATCAACGTGGCAGTCTATCTATAAAATGCCGAAGAAATATTTTGAATCATTTGGTTGTGTGATTGGAGATGAAGCCCATCTGTTTAAGGCAAAGTCTCTTACAGGTATAATGACTAAGTTGCATCAATGTAAGTATAGGTTCGGTCTTACAGGGACGCTAGACGGTACACAGACGCACCAATTAGTATTAGAGGGACTATTTGGTGCAGTTGAAAACATAACAACAACAAAGGAGTTGATGGATAAAAAGACCCTCGCAAATTTGAAAATTAAATGCATTGTATTAAGGCATCCAAATATAAGAGAGAGAATGACATATGCTGAAGAACTTGAATATTTGGTTACGAATAGCGCTAGGAATAAATTCACTGTTGATTTGTGTCGCAATATTTCTGGCAATACATTATGTTTATTTCAGCTAGTAGAGAAGCATGGAAAAATATTATATGATAAGGCAAAGGATGAAATAAAGGATCGTAAGGTATTTTTTGTTTATGGTGGAACGGATACAAAAACAAGAGAAGATATTAGGAGTATAGTAGAAAATGAAAAGGATTCGGTCATCATTGCGAGCTATGGCACCTTTTCTACTGGTATTAATATTAGGAATATCAACAACATCGTGTTTGCATCGCCATCCAAATCTAAAATTCGAGTTTTGCAATCCATTGGAAGAGGATTGCGTCTTAGTGAGACTAAATCTTCCATTTTAGTTTTTGATATAGCTGATGATATTTCATATAAAGAAAGAAGGAATTTTACACTAACGCACTTTACAGAACGAATAAATATCTATAACGAACAACAATTTAATTACGAAATAAGTAAGGTAAATTTAAAATGAACACAAATACAGCTTACAAAATCGTTAAATTGACAAATGGAGAGAATCTTATTTGTGAGATTAATGATGACGTTGATAACGGTGAATATAAAATAAATTTTCCTCTTAAAATGGAAGTTCGATCTATGCAGACAAAGGAAGGTGTTGTTGATTCTCTAAATCTTAGTAGATGGATTGGGCCCTATACAGAACAATCTTTTTTCTCTATAAAAAGAGATCATGTGTTGGTGATAGCTAATGCATCAGTGGGGTTGAGTCGTTATTATGAACATATGATGAGAGAAATTAAACAATTAGATGCTCCAGAGAAAAGATCAATTTTGGATGATATAGATGATGAAGATGTTTATGATGAACTGTTGTTAGAGCTAGAAGCTGAAAACGATACAGTACATTAAATTCCCTTTTGTTCCTTGACTTTGTAATTAGAATGATGTATTATGAATGAATTGTTTAAGGAGTAGTCATGGCTAAAACTAAAAAGGCAAAGGGCGCACATTACGTTGATAATAAAAAGTTTCTGGCGGCTATGGTTGAGTTCAAGGAAAAATGTAAAGTTGCTGAAGAGAAAGAAAAAGAACAACCGCCAATATCTAATTATATTGGAGAGTGCTTTCTTAAAATAGCAACTCACCTTTCATATCGTCCTAATTTTATTAATTATACTTACAGGGATGAAATGATATCTGATGGTATTGAAAACTGTTTACAATATGTTGCGAACTTCAATCCAGAAAAATCAAACAATCCTTTTGCTTATTTTACACAAATTATATACTACGCATTTCTTAGAAGGATTGCAAAAGAGAAAAAGCAAACTCATGTTAAAAATAAGATGATAGAATCTTCTCAATATGAATCTTGGACTCAAATGGCATGGGATGATTCATCATATTCTGTTGTAGGGTTTGATCCAATTTCAATGCTTCCAGATGAAGATGTATATAAACCAAAAAAGAAGTCT
>VTLG01001371.1_pt1 | contig 13004 bp, 13 predicted proteins | sample 4694571 | NCBI WGS metagenome assembly VTLG01 (sample SAMN12604809, study PRJNA352737) | marine metagenome | biome: ENVO:00000447; feature: ENVO:00000209|ENVO:00000569|ENVO:01000036; material: ENVO:00002151; isolation source: viral sequences binned using virsorter ... | reverse complement strand
GATTAGCTGGGAAATATGATTCTCTCAGTGTACCAAGCTTCTCACGGTATGTTTCTTCACTATCAAACTCAACATTTTCGGCAAGAGAAGCAAGTTTTTCCTTTTGGGAAACTGCAAGACCTTCTGACACATCCGCTAGGATTACATCAGCAGTCGATTCTGATAACCTTTTGTTTAGAGCAACATTCTTATTAATTTGCTCGTTGAGTTTATCTTCCATCTCATCAAGTTTTTCTACCATACTATTAAGGACATCATATTTATCTTCAGGGATTGTTACATAATGATCTTCAAATAGACTCTTCATTCCAGAAAGGAATGATTCAGTCATTTCTGTTTTAAGTCCTTGCTCAACAGCGAGTTGGTTTTCTTCTACCCACTCTTCAGCAACGTATTCTAGATATGAATCAACTCTATTAGAAAGTTCTTCTTTAATAGTAGCAACTTCTTCTACTAGAGATTTTTCATACTCAGACTTAAGTTCTTCTTTCATTTCTGAAACTTTAGTTTTAATAGCAGTTTCAAAAATTGTTCTTGCCTTTTCTTGGAACTCTTCAGAAAGTTCTTCACCAGAAATAAGAGCATTGAGATCTTCCTCAACATCAATCTTATCTTCGGCAACAACTTCTTCCTCAGACTTCTCTTCCTCGGCAACTACTTCTTCAGTAGAAGTCTCTTCTTCAGATACAACTTCTTCCTCTTTAGTAGGTTCTTCAGCAACTACTTCCTCAGTTGCTTTTTCGTCCTCGGCAACAACTTCCTGTTCATCCTTTACTTCCGGCTCGTCTCCCTGCTTAAGGGTTCCAGGAGTTGCATTTCCACTAGGAATTGCTTGATCTCCAGGTGTTGCTTTTCTGTTAACAACATCTCTGACTTGCTTGAGTGTCTTACCTGGTGTTCCCAACTTGTTAGAGTCGTCATCAGGCTTAGAATTTTCTGGTGTCGGCCCACCTAGATCCTCCCAAGTAGCAGGAGTACCACCTGTGGTGAGCTTCTGCATTGGTTCTCCAGGCGCAGCGTTTTTAGTTACTACGTTTTCCATTTCTTGTAAATCGTTACCAACGGACATTTGTTTAGATATTTTTGATTAATCTGTATTTATTTATAGAACTTATAGATTTGAGAGAAAATCAGTAAATAAGTTCAATTTATGTTCTTCAAGTGATTTTTGATCAACAAGAGTATTAATCCTCTTCTTAGTCTCATCAACAAACTGTTCACGAAGAATTCCTCCTTCCCAAACCCATTCTTTTCCTTCCATAATTCCATTAACAAAAGCATCAGGTGCAGAAGGATCTGCCACGATATCAGCAGCAGTTGCTAATTGAAAATCTTCACCAACAACTTTAACACCATTACGATCTTCCTTTAATGTTCCAATACCACGTGAAGAAACACCAAGTGTAACACCTTCGGCAATAAGAGATTTTGCAATCTTACCCATAGGAGTTTCTAAAAGTTGTGCCTTACCAATAAAATTATTTCCCTTTTGTTCTAAAGAAACAATTTTATGAGAAACACGATCAAGATTTACAGTTGGTCCATCGGGATGTCCCAATTCACCAACAGCACGTCCTTTCTTTACAAAAGACTCATTATATCTACCAACTTCTTTTGCAAGAGTTGCTACAGGATACATTCTACCATTACGATTTTTAAGATCTCCTTGTAGGAAAACTCCTTCAATATACATTTTCTTTTTAGCACCTTTTCCTTCGGTGATAAATTTAACGCTTGAAATTTCTTCCGTAATGAGTTTCATTATGCGTCTCCTGAAATTTGTACCTGTTGAACATATAAACCTGAAGCAGTTCCTTTTGCTGCTACCTGGAAAACATCTCTCAGTTCACCTTCACCATCAGTAATTGGTCCCACACTGGTGGTATTATGAGCAAGAGTAAGTCTCGTACCAAAATATCCAGGATCTCCATTAGAATTACTACTGAAGGAACCATCAAGAACTGAAACAACTGTAAGTCCTATTCCTGAAGTTCCACCATTAGCATCAGTAGGAACAATTCCGGTTAATTGAACTTTATCTCCGACTTCAAATGGACTTCCACTTCCTCCAGGGAAATCAATTGTAGTGGTTGTTCCTGTGGTGACACCAACAACTTTCTGTGATTTTGGTCTACCAATACTTAGTGTTGCAGTTCCACCAGATGGAACATAATAGTCAGAATTTGCAGCAGTAGGATCAAGTCCAACTACTACATGTGCATCTCCACCAAGTGCATGTACTCTAACAGTATCGGTGAAATGAGTTATGATGCCAGATGTGGCTGATGCCGTAGCAACAGCAAAAGATACTCCACTTCCTACTGGTTTATGTGCCATTATTCTTGATCCTCGGATGATTGTTGTTCAGTTTCTTCAGTATCATTACTAGTATCAAACATAGAAGATGCAACTAAAGGCTTGGAATTATCAACCCTATCAGCAGCTTTTGAATATAGCAAATCTTTAATTTTGTCACTGATATCAGATGCTGATTTATCAGTAGCGATCAAATCTACAAGTTCTTCCATAAAAAATTTAATATAAGTCCTATTCTTTATTTATATCTCAGCCTTTTTAGTATCTTGTGCAAATTCCCCATTAGTAATTGCATTCGGTGCATCCATTTCCATTCCACCCTCTTGTGGTAATGGTTCTCCTGTAATTGGATCTAACATTGCAGGATCAGGAATAATACCGTCTGCAATTTCTTGTTCGATCTGTTCATCTATTTCAACCATCTCAGCATCAGTTTGACGAAGAACTTTTCTACGAACAAATTCATTAGAATAAAATTTTCCAATATAAGGTTCTATAGTAGCAAGAGTTCCTAATCTCTCATTCATCATTTCAGTTTCTTTTAATTCTGCAAATTGGTTATCATATAAGAAATCATATTGAATATGATCAGAAATAGTATCCCAATCTTCTGGTGTAACAATATTCTTTAGGATAAGTTGAGTCTTCAACATATCATTGAACATATTTGAAAAACGTTTTCTTAAACGTCCTACAAATTTAGAGAATTTTAATTCATCTCTTAAAATTTCTGATGATCTTCCTAGATTAAATCCACCCTCTGATGCAATTCTAGATTCAGGAACTTGTAGTGCACGATAAAGTTTCTTTTGGAAATATTCAATATCAGCAAGTTCTCCAAGGTTTTGTCCACCTGGAAGTGTTGTGATTTCAGTTCCTCTACCACCTTCTCTGCGTGGTAACCAGAAATCTTCCATCATAGACATGAACTTACGATCATCTCTAATTTCACCAGTATTTGCATCATATACTAGTTTGTTTCTATAACGACTCATTACCTCTTTAAGGTATTGTTCTGCCTTAACTTTTGGAAGATTACCTACATCAATATAGAAAATTCTACGTTCTGGTGCTCTTGATAGTCTATAAATTACAAGACTATCCTCAATCATTCTAAGTTGATTAAGTGCTTTAATTGCTTTATGGAGATATGAAAGAACTGTTCCTTTATTTCTATCTACCAAACCAGAAGTTACATAAGTAATAGAATCTTTTGCAATTTTAACACCTTTAGTGCCACCACTACTGGATATAGATCCAGTTGGATAATTTGGTTTTGGTGTATAAACAAAATACTCTTCAATTTCAGGAGATACTATTTTAGAACTATCAGATTCTGCATTCATCTTCACGTTCATATAATCATTCTTTTTATCTCTCTTTTCCTGACGAACAAATCTTATTTTCATAGGATCAATATATCTCAGATCCTGTATTCCTTCTTGAGGTTTTTTAACATCAATAACCTTCAGATAAAATAATCTACCGTCAACATACCAATTTCTAAAAATTTCGTGAGACTTAGAATCAAAATCTAATATTTCTTTTATATTTCTGAATTCATTTCTAATTATCTTCTTTAATTTATCACTAGCATTTAAATTCGAAAGTTCAATTTCAATCGGAGAATCATATAGATCACTTACAATTGCTTCATTTATAACATCTTCAATAGCACCATCCGCTTCCGGATGAAGTGCCATTTCTCTATATCTTCTAATTAAATCAAATTCAGTTCGATAAACACCTTCAATATCTACATAAGATCCATAAAATCCACTACTAATATAATTATCAACCCCGTCCTCATTATTCTGAGGAACGGGGGAAATTATAGAAGGAGATTTTTTTTCCTTATCTTCAATCGAAAATCCAAAAAGTCTTGCCATATTATAAAGTTTGAATTAGTCTACTATTGTACTATTTAGACGATATCCTCACCACCAGATTGTGGAGAACTGCCTTTATAAGCCTCCCACCACTGAACCTGTAACTCTACAGTAAATTCTTGAATAGTGTCTGTTGTTTCGTAACTTAAATCAATAGTTGAAATATTAGTTGGGAAAATATCCCAGAACTTATAAGATCTGAGTACAGATCCATCACGATCTAGTTGTTTTACAACAGCATCTTTTTGATATTCTTCTGGATCTACTTGTCCAGTTGCATCGGACATTTTATTGATAACATTCATCCACTTCTCAAAAGCAGAACGAATAGAGAAATCAGTATCATTAATAACTGTAATAGTCCATGTTTCGAATGTTCTATCTCCAGCAATTTTTAAAATACGACCTCTGAATGGTATTTCAATAGGAGCAATATTTGATGCCGGAAGAGCAGCTGCCTTAACAAGGAATCTTGCCTTCTGTAAAACATCATTGTCAATTGCAACAGCATCTGGAAATGCTAATTCAACTTCGAATAGATTGGGTCTAGCACCACCACCAGATAATCTACTCTTAAAATCACTAATTGTCCTTAATGGAGTGGTATTCCGTTGTTGACGTGTAGCCATAGTTGCTTAAACCTCTAAAATTAAACGTTGCCGATTATTTCTTCGAATGAAACACCAGTTCTGGTGGCAACGAAGGTTAGACCGATAAAGTTAATCGACCTTGCTGGTTTGATGTAGATGTCAGCCACAAACTCATTGTTATCTATAATAGCAGCAGTGTTATTTGTTTCATCACAAATAACGACATAATCCTGAATACCTCTCTTTGCTTGAACATCACGTAAGAAAGGTTCAACGATATTTACAAAGTTAGTCCTTGTAATTTCATCGTTGAATTCAAAGAGTTGATCTTTAGCAGCTGCTTCAATTGCGTTCTCAAGGAAGATAAACAACCTACGAACGTTAATTCTATCAAATGCAGATGCCTTAGCAAGTCCAGTCTTATCTCCAAAGAGAACAATTCCAGAACCAGCAGAGAAAATAACTGGATTGACTCTTGCTGAATAAAGTCTATCTCTTTGAGTCTTAGATGGATTATATGCCAACTTAACTGCATTTAGAATAGCACCTCTTGCTGTTCCAGCAGGAGAGAACCAAGGGAAGTTGTTAATGTCTGTTCTAGCACAACAACCAGCAATATCACCGTTAAGAGGGATATAACGGAATGTATCCGCAAATCTATCATAAGTATATTTGTATCCACTATCGAATACTGCGTATGATGAAGATGTTAATGGAGCATAGAAATTGAGGACATTAGTAGTCATATCCTCATCACTGTTAATTGTAACAGTTCCTGTAGCAGTATCTGTTAAGAATGCTCCTCGATATGGAGAAATAAATGCAATTGCATCTTTTCTAGCATCAGCAACCGCAATAACTTGTTGTGCAAGATTCTGTGTTGCTATCTGTGAATAATTTCCAGAACCCATCAATAAGAAATCTACCGCATAAGCATCATTATTTTCAAAGAGTTGATAACCAGTAGATAACTTAGAAACAGTTGCTTTTAAAGCACCTGATGTTCCAATACCAGTTTGTCCATCATAATTCTTACCATTTTGCAGAATTAGATTCTGTACTCCTGTTCCACCAAAGATAATACCGTTGGCATCTTGATCCCAACCATAATCTGATTGTGGAGTGAAGTTAGCACTAAATCCAGTAGTTGTAAGTCCTGATGGAGCACTTCCACCAAAGATAAATTCTGAATTCTGCTTCAGATACTTTCTCCAATAAGATGGAGAACCTGCAGAGAATTCAGCATCAGATGCTTTCGAGAGACTTAGATGCTTCTCAAGAATTGTTCCTGAATTTCCAGTAACCTTTCCTTCACCATCAAGTACAATAACATGAAGTTCATCGAATCTTGATCCTCTTGCTGAAGCAAAGTCTGAAGTACCTGGTCTATCAACAAGTGTATTCCACTTAACAGTCTTCGTTGATGTTCCTATACCAACTGTACTTGTTGAAACTGCAAGATCTTGAGCATCAAACCAGTCAGATATTGCATTGACTGATGTAGATATTCCTTGAGCAGTTCCACTACCAGTAGCAGAAGTAAATCCAACTGTAGAAGCAGGATTACCAGTACCTGATGAAGTAATAAATTGATAGATACCACCTGGTTGATAATCAACAGCAGTTTCTGTTCCAGCTGCTGATACGTGGGAAAGTATTTTTACACCAACTTTTGTACCCACAACCTGCATAACAATACCTTTTAGAACTCCGTCTAAGGTTGTTCCTGCTCCAACACCAGGAAGTTCTTTAGTAATTGCTTGTGATACACCGTATCCAACTACGGCATTAGTAGCACTAGCAACTTCTAATATTTGATCGCACTTGGCATCAATAATACCTATTTTAATGCCATTTGCCCAAGAACCAGGGTTCTTAGCAACCGTAACGGCAGTAGGAATAACATTTTCATCATATCCAAGTTCTTCATAATCTTGAGTACTTTTAATTTTTAAACTAGCACTATTATTAACAGCATTTTTAAGATCATCATCATCTGATCTTACTACCCTTAGTGTACCTCCATATGCAAGAAAAGAAGATGCAACCATCCAACCTTCATATTGTTTATCAGCACTATGTGGTTCTCCAAAATTGTTTACTAAATCATTCTCATTTTCAACAACAGTTGGTAATTCTACAGGACCTTTTTCAAACGGTCCTACAATTCCACCAATCTTATCTGATGTTGGATCAACTCTCCCTTGGGTCAGGTCTACCTCTTTTACAATAATTCCAGGAGATGCTAGATTTAATGGCATCTTTAATTCCCCTCGCAGTCCAAATTTATTCTACAAATATTTATTAAAAAGGTTATTTACAATGGGGAAACGGTACATGAACATTACCAATCAGGATACTTCCAATCAACAAATGGAGATTTCTTTTTTCTATTATCAATAATTCTTCTTATAGTACAAACTTTACATTCATATGAATATGAAGATGGAAGTGTTGATCTATTCTTTCTAGTCAAATAAAAATCTTCCATTAAATTTTTAATACTACCACAAATTCTACACTTTCTCTCAGTAAACAATAAATGTTCTAATTCAACCTGATCATCCAGATTCATTATACACTTAATACCCTTACCACTTCTGGAAATCGTTCTATAATTAATTTTTCAATGCCCATAGTCATTGTTTGAGCACTCATTGCACATCCAGCACATGCTCCCAACATTCTAACCATAACAATTGGTCCTTCTTTAAGATAATCTATAGCAACAAATTCAAGATATCCTCCATCTGCCTCAATATATGGACGTATCTCATCTAATACATTATTTACATTTAAATCTGTTAATTCCATTACATATAGTCCCACATATAAGATCTATCTCCATATTCATCAGTATGCCATCTATCACCATCATCATCAACAAAACTTTCCTCTTCTAATCCAGTCTGAACAAATCCAAAAGGTGCCATATCTTGTTCTATTTGATTTTTTTGCTCTTCATAAATTCTCTTACGAACATCATTATCAGTCATTTCCTTAAAATAATCTTGTGCACACAGCCATGCAAATATAACTAAACACATTGCTAAATCATCATTACATCCTTCTTCTGCTTCAAATGAATTATGTTTTTGTGAGAAAGTTGTTAATTCTGAAATAATATCATAATCACATGTAAGTATTTTATCATCTTCTATTAATGTTTTTAAATTACTACAACCTAATTTTTTAACTGCTGCAGTGGTTCTAACACCTAATTGAGATTTCTTACCAGAAAATCCTTGACCAACAATTTGTCCATTTCTTCCTCTCATAGAAGCCATTAATAAATTTTCATATTCAAGATCATACTGAAGAATACTTGCTACTTGATCTCCAATATCATTCACTTCTATTAATAAAAATGCTTCATTATACCCTTTAGCAACATCATGAATAATATTAGGAAATAGCATTGGTTTAATTTCATTATTCCTATACTTAGCAACTACCTTATATGGAAATTCTGTAATATCAAAAACAATAAATGCTGAATAATCATTACCCAGTCCCCTGGCAACATCAACCGTAATTAAATAATTACTATCTTCTTTTGGATGTTCATAAATATCAAGACCAGCATTTCTCTTTAATGGTTCTTCATATACAAGATTTCTTAATTTTGCTGGACTAATAAGAGTATTAACAGAACCTAAAAATTCACATTCAAACTCAACCTTAAATTGTGCTTCTGATGTGTTAGCAATAGTTTGTTCTCTCCACTCTTCATCTCTACCAGGAACTTCACTCCAATGAACCTCAGTTGGTACATACTCATTCTTGCCGCGTTCGCTATCGTGCCACATACGGTAAAAATGATTCATCCCTCTGGGAGTGCTTACAATGATTACTTTAGTACTTTGTCCAGACGAGATAGTAGGATAAACAGAGGCAAAGAAGTCATCAGCAATGTGATTCGGGATGAATGCGAACTCGTCAAGAAAGATGACATTATAGGATCCACCTCGGACAGCAGATGAAGAAGTAGAGTTTGACGATATCTTACTCCCATTTTCCAACTCCAATGATCCTTTGTTCCATGATATTATACCCTGTTGCATCCAATTAGGTAAATTTTCATATGCAAGTTGCAATCTGCCAAGTAAATCTCTAGCCGTGGATGCTTTGTTCGCCAAAATAGCAATGTTGACATTATCATTAAAAACAGCGTAATGTAATAAGTATGCCACACAAGTCGTAGATTTACCAGTCTGCCGTGGCATTTTGCAGATATTAAATCTTTTTTCGTGAAAATTTCTAATTAACTTTTCTTGAAATGGATATAGTTCAAAAGGAACTAAACCATGATCCAAAGAAACAATCTTTAAATAATTTTTAGCAAAGTATACTGGATCTTTCTTACATTTAATAAATTCAATAACCTGATCTTGAGTAAACTCATGAGCAGTATTAGCTTTTTTTAAATTGGGATTACCAAGATAGACTGCATCAGACATATTCTATCACTTTTTATCTAAGAATCCATCTTTAAGCATTTTTGAAAGCTCTGATGTAGAACCAACAAACAATGCATTATTTGTAACTGTACTTGGTTTTTTAGCACTTTCTTCATCAATTTCTTTAACTTTCTTCTGAAGTTCCATTAATTTGTCAGTAGTATCAGCAACTGATTTGATAATTTGACCTGCAACTTCATATGCTCTTGGACTTGCACTTTCACCAGCAAGTTCCATTATACCATTAAGAGATTCTTGTCCTTTTTCAATTAATGAATATAAATTAGCACGAGTATATTCATAATCCTTTTGAATTTCATTTGGTTTTTCAGGTATAACTTCTATTTCTGAGCTTCTTTTATCTGTCTCAACAATATCATTCTCTATGTTGAGAGCTTTATCAATACTGGCATAATCATTCTTCATAACTCATTATACGTCAGTTTGCCTTGTAGGACTATAATCTTTACCATCACCAAAATCTGTCCAATTCTCAGTAAATCCAAAATCATCATCAGGTCCAGCAGTAATTGGATCTGGAACAACTGTATATCTAACTTCACGTTTAGCAGCTGAAGTATCTGTTCCTGAATGATGATCTACAATAACTTTCTTAATTAATCCATCACTTGTCTTAGCAACAGGACCGAATAGATATGTTTTTGCAGTAAATTGTAATGTATATATAAGTGCCCTTCTTACTTCAAAACTTCCCTCATAATCATCTTGGAATGATATATTATCTAATACAACAGGTATATCTCTTTTTTCTCCAATAGCAGATACCAAATCTACTGACAATGTAAATGATGGTTGAAAATATGGCATTATTTGTTCAATAATTTGCAATGCATCATCATTCAATTTACTAAAAATATTTAATTCAAATCCAATATTATATGGAACAGGCATATAAACCTTTTTCATTTTATCATCGGTAGTATCCTTAACCTTAAAAGTTTGAGTTACTCCCGTTTTTCTTGTTGGATCATATTGAATATTAATCATTTCAAATGCCATTCTAGGCAGAGTAATAGCAACTGGTTTTGATAATTGTGCCTGTTCTTGAATCTTTGCCAAATATTTCTGTTGTGGTCCATAAGAAAGACCTACCTTAATATCATCAAGAATTGTCCCATCAGCTTTCTTATGTTTAATATTAATATTATTAAACAGAGTACCAAAAGAAATAATGGTTTTTCTTAATATTTCGTGATAAAAATATGTTCCTAACATTAAAAGTCTCCAAATGGATTCGATTCTGTAAAGTCGAGTAAGTTATCTGCTTCAGTCTCAATATCCTCATTAGAATCAAATGGTTGATCGAAACTATCAAGATCATGAGTTTTAACAATATATGTAGCAGTTGATATTGAACCTACTATTATTTCACCATCATAGAACTTACCTGTATTTAGGGATACCTGTAAAGTTGTTGGTGGATCAATTGTACTTATATCTGTATCCTTACGGAAGTTTCTAACTTTCGCAGTAACTCCAGAACTCTGACCTGTAACATCTTCATTATAGTAGAATGTACCAACACCAGTTCCTGGAGTATTGAATACAATAGTAGGTGCTTCTGTATAACCAATACCAGAATTTATTATTCTAATAGTACTAATTCCAGCACCTGAATAAGGATCTAATGGTGCATATATTATAGCAGTATTAATTCCTGATGGTGGAGCAGTAACTGTAGATAGTGGTGTAGAAGAATAACCAGTAGCACCAGCACTTACAACAACATTCTGTATACCAAAACTAGTTGATATAGAACAAGTAGCAGCTGCTCCAGATCCACCACCACCACTAATTGTTATTGTTGGTGCCTCTGTATATCCAGCACCCGTATTTGTCATTTCTATTCTGTAAATAGAAGTAATATTAGCTCTTGTCGTAGTAATGGCAACTGCATTAGCACTAAATCCTGAAGCAGGAGCAGCAGAAATTGAAACTGTTGGTGCTGATGTATATCCATAACCATCATTATTCAAGAATATTTCCCTGATACAACCACTTGATATACCAGCAGTTGCAGTAGCAGTTATTCCAAGACCAACCAAATTAACAGTTGAAATATATCCTTCATCCTCTACAGTATTATCAACCTCATCAATACTAGTATCAATAAGTTCATTCTCATATTCAAATAATTCACAACTTAAATCATATGTATAAAGAGTACCTAATTGATAAAATGGTTTCTCATGTTCTACTCTTTTAATCTCAAATAATCGTTCACCAAGAGGAAAATAAATTAAATCCCCTTCTTTTGGTCTACTAACCAAATCACCAAAAGTATATCCAGTAATTCTTCCTTCGTTAATACCAGATGTTATGCCTTCTAGAAATGGTGTAATAAAATCTTCAAATCTTTCTTTAGCAATAGTAAGACTTATTTCATTTTTTAATTTCAATCCAAATTTTGTCATTACATCACTATCAGGAGCATATCCATCATAATTATTAACATATGCTTCTAAAAGAAAACTATCATCAAATTTTGATGATTGAACCTCCTTTATAATATTATCAGTCGTAAATATTTTTCTAGGTAAATAATATACCTCAACACCATAAATCTGTATCTGCTCCCTGGTTAAATCATGAATCAGATTTTGTTCTGCAGTCGATCCTTGTAAAAAGTAGGAATTTAAGGTCATAATTAACCGATAAAGTCATAAGGTGGTAATTCATATTCTTGAGTCATTCTTTGCCTGATATCATCAAGATCTCTTTGAGCATCTTCATATAACTCTCGACCATTAAGTTCTACTCCACCTGGAAGTCTGGTTCCTCTAAATTTGAGTAGATTTTGTCCCCATTGTCTTTTTATAAGTGCAGTCACATATTTTTTAAGAAAACTATCATTATAGATATTCGTAAAAGTATTAGGATCCAAAATTCTATAACAATCAATAATTAAATAGGTACCTTCAGTCTCATCATTCCAATCCATATCAAGATACAATCTACCTTGTCTTTTATTAAATCTTACTTGTTTATCTGTAGATAATAAAAAATCAATATCTTCAAGATAAGTTTTCGTCATTGAATATTGTAACAAATCAATAGAATTGAATTGATACAAATCATTTAAGAATAATTGATATTTTATACTAAACATTCCACCTGATATAGTACTACTATCAAATTTAAATATTTTTTCTATACCAATTATCGAATCAGGAACTTGTATAAAATTAGAAGTTTCATAAAAACTATTCGTCATTGTGGTCATACCACTGACAGTGGTTGAAATACCCGATGTTGTAGTAATTCCTAAAGTATTAGAACTTCCTGTTTCATTTGTAGCATTTCCTCTATTAATATCATCTTCAGAAAGTTTATATTTTAAATACATTCTTTCCACACCATCAAAATGACGTTCTTGGAAATACTGAATGCCATCATCAATCAAATCGTCTATTTGCTCATCATCTACATTAATTTCTACTACAGGTTCACCTAATTGTCTTAAACAATAATTAGTTAATTCTTCTCTACTTGCTGGTTTTGCCATTAATAAGTACCTCCATCAATTGCCCCTGCAGTAAGCAGTCCAGTAATATTTACATCTGTTGAGAATGTTGCTATTCCAGCAACGACTAATTCATCCAAATCAGTCTGTCCATCAACATCAATACCACCAGTACCTATATCTAGTTCAGTAGCAGTTACAATTCCTGATATAACATTTAAACCACCAGCAGTTATAGTTACATCATCACCGAATGTAGAAACAC
>VTLG01004845.1_pt1 | contig 13007 bp, 16 predicted proteins | sample 4694571 | NCBI WGS metagenome assembly VTLG01 (sample SAMN12604809, study PRJNA352737) | marine metagenome | biome: ENVO:00000447; feature: ENVO:00000209|ENVO:00000569|ENVO:01000036; material: ENVO:00002151; isolation source: viral sequences binned using virsorter ... | reverse complement strand
GTTTATGCAATTTAGAATATGCTCTGTAACTGTAGCAGAGCCAGTATATCTAACATTATTACTGTCTGTATATGGTTCTTCTTTTAGATAGCCTAAATCATCAGAAGCTATCATATCAACGTGTAAAGGTAGTTTATCAGAAAAAGTAAACTGGTCTGAAATTAAAGTGCCTACCCAATGTACCGATATTGGTGTGCCAGTACCATTGCTTCTTAAAATCCTTACGCCGTAGCGCCCAGCGGCGGCTGTAGCTACTGTGCGTAAAAAAGCTATCTGGTCTGTAGTAGTACAAATAAAAGTAAATCTACAAGTACTAGGTATTATAGGCTGGAATACATTTTCATCTTGTGCCTCATACGACATAACAGCACCTTCTGGCGTAATTTCAAAAGCTCTTATATTTTCTGTATCTGGACTATCTGCACCGTCTACGATTTCGACTCTATAGCGGTAACTACCAAACCTACTACGGTAGTCTGCTCTCGCTTGTATAGTTGCATTCATTTAAAAAGCTCTTATATTGCTTACCTCTCGGCTAGCTATTTCGTTTGTTAGGAAAATATCGCGGCCACGTATTACGCCTTGTACTTGCACTTGCCCACCACTAGCGCCGCCTATCATACCTCTTAGTTTATCTAGTGGCGCTATTACCTCTGGGTTAGATTGTACGCCAGAGTACTCGCCGACCTCTACAAGACTACGGCCGCTAACGATACCACCTTCTGCCATAGCTGGCACAGATATAGCAGAAAATAAACCACGAACTAAACCGATACCAGTAGCTACTAAAGCTGGTATAACTATTGGCGCTGCTGGTCCAGTAAATTTACCGCTATTTATCATGGCTTCAATAATTAAAGCTGTAGAAGATGCTAAAGCAGCGTCAATAATACCTAATACGGATTCTTTAAGAGCTTTACCAGCGTCTTGTGACCCTTTTATCATTTGGCCAAAAGCAAAACCAAACGAATTACCTAACTGCATAGCTGTATCTTGCAACAATAACATACCATCAGTTAAGCCGGCTTGCATTTTTTCAAACTCTGTACGAGTATCTTCAAAAGAATCTGCTACACTTGTAGTACTGACTTGTAAAAGTTTTAAACTTTCATCTGTTTGGTTTAAAATTGGCTCAAGTTTTATAGACTCTATATTTAAAAGCTTCACGCTATCTGCTGCGCTTCTAACGGCGCTAGAAGTAGTACTACTGGTATTAGTTACGGCTTTCTGTTGGTCGTCTAATCTTTTTAAAGCTATAGTACTAGCGTCTACGATTCTAGTATATGCTGCTAAATTTTCTTCTGCTGTTTCTAGCATTCTAATACTAGAACTATTTAACCTACCAGTACTATCACGTTGCCCAGCGGCGGCTTTATCCATAGCAGCTTGAAACTCTGCTACTCTACCTTGAGCCATAGCTAAAGACTGCTCTAAGCTTTCTCTATCGCTCCCAAGCTCGCTAAAAAAGCGCATATCTTCAAAAGCTTGGGCGCTGTCTAGTATGTCATCTACTCCAGTTTGAACTTCATTTACTAGCTCTTTAAAATCCATAGCTTCTAAAGCTTTTGGCATTTCTTCTACAGTACCAGTAAAATCGTTAAGGTCACTTTTAGCGTCAGTTACTTCTGTACCAAATGTAAAAAATGCTGTAGCTAAACCCGTTACAATTCCCGTAACTATACCTATAGGTCCAGTCATAGCAGAAAGCGCTATTTTTATAGTTCCTATAGCTGTAACTAAGCTTGGTATTACTATTAGTAAAGGCCCTATAGCAGCTGCTAGGCCGCCTATAATTAGTATAGTTTTTTGTGTTTTGTCGCTTAGGTTAGAAAACTTTGTAGCTACGTCAGAAATAAAGCCCGCTAGTTTTTCTATATGTGGCGCTAAAGTTTTACCTATAACAATGCCAGCACCTTCTAAAGCAGAGCGCATACGAGCTAAAGACCCAGCGCTCGTATCGTCCATAATTCCAGCCATTTCTTTAGCTGTACCAGAAGCATTATTGAAAGAGCCAGTAAGTTCGTTAGTAACGCCTATATTCTCCATTAATACAAGCAATGCACTCTGTGCGCTACGGCCAACCTCATCTTTTGCGTCTGCTAAGTTTAAACCTTTACCAGCTAAATTTTCTAAAGCTCCAGCTACGTCGCCACCAGTAGCGCCTAACTCCGATATAATACGCCTTAAAGCTGTACCAGCTTGCGAGCCTTTTATACCATTATTAGCTAGAGCGCCTAACATCGCTGTAGTTTGCTCTATGCTTATACCAGCAGCTTTAGCTACTGGAGCTACAAACTTCATCGAATCTTGAAAGCTCGACATATCTAACGCCGTAGAGCTAAAGCTAGCAGCCATAACGTCGGTAACTCTCGCCGTTTCAGAAGCGTCTAGGCCAAATCCTCTTAAAGTAGAGCCAGCAACCTCAGCAGAAGTAGCAAGGTCTGAGCCAGTAGCTTGCGCTAGCGCTAGTGTAGACTCTGTTACTTTAGTTATTTCTTGTGCTGAAAATCCTAGCTTACTGAATTCTAATTGTAAGCCGCTTACTTCGCTGGCTGTAAATTTTGTGCTACTACCTAAGTCTAAAGCGTTTTGTTCTAGCAGCTTAAACTCATCAGCTGTAGCCCCGCTTACAGCTTTTACTTGAGCCATTGAAGCCTCAAAGTCGGCAGCTACTTTAAAGCTAGCGCCACCAATAGCCGCTAAAGGTAGTGTTAAAGAAGTCGTTAATGATTTGCCTAACTTTTTAGTATTCTTACCAAAAGTATTTAGCTTACGCATCGACTTACCTAAGCCTTTATCGAATTCTCTAGCGTTTACGCCGAGCTTTAAAATTAAATCACCTAAAGAAGCCATTAAAAGCTAAGGTAAGAATTTTCTTCTGAATACTTTGCTAATTCTTTTATACGTTCTTCACTAAATCTTACTTGCGATTTGTCTAGTTCTTGCTGTTTTTCCCACGTAAACTGGCATATATCTTCTGGCTTTATTCTGCTACCTTTTTTAGCGTGTGGCTGTAGCAATATATGCGCTACAAATCTAGCTCGCTCCCAAGCTGCTTTCTGCTTACCGTTGTCTATCTTTTGAAAGTACTCTACAGCTGTTAGAAGCTCACCTAAAGTACACGCCCAAAAATGAGAAGGAGAGTACCTAAGTACTCCCATTCCTAAACCTATTAACTGCTTCCAGTTTAAAGGTGTATTTTCTCCTTCTACTTCTTTTTTTTACCTTCGCCCGTATATTGCTGTAAAGCTTGTACAGCTGTCGTAACGTGGCTTAAATCTACGAAAGGCTCAATATCTGCTAAAGACTTGTCAAAGTCTATACCTTCAAAATCGCAACCGTCTACTATGCCAACGTAAATAAGCCAGCTCATAGCGTCTGCTGTCATAGTGCCAGTATCGCCAAACTGGAATACGCTTTTTTTAGTTTTATGCTCAAACTTTTTAAGCGCGCGAAGTGAATAGCGTAGTGGATATTCTACGCCGTCTATTACTATAGTCATTCTATACTATTAAGTGTTACCCTTCGTAATAGCTCCAGTTAGCTCAAAGCTAGCCGAGTATACTGGTGCATCGTCAGTGCCTCCAGAAATTTCTAACGAAGTTAGAATACCAGAAGCTGAAAACGTCTCACCACTTGTAGCAACTTGGTCGAATACTAAAGCTACAGCTGTACCAGTATTAAATGCAGCTGTAAGCGCTTTAATACCGTTAGAGCCAGAGAATTCTTGAAGACCAGAGCAAGACATAGAGCCAGACTTCTGGCCGGGAATTAACTCACGATTGCCAGCGCTATCTTTTGTAGTAACGTCTATTACGTCATGATTTAAAGATAGGCTTACTTCTTGAGCGTTTGCTATAGCCGTACCGCCTAGAGTAATAACTAAATTTGTGCCGTTTACTACTGCCATTTTATTTAATTTTTTTAGTTTTTAACTTAGCTGCAATATAGCCACCTTTTTCTAATTCTTCAACTAATTGTGGTGTACATTTTGCACACTCGCCTTTTTTGATTGTATGCCCGCTAGGGTGTTTCCAATCTTTTATAAATGTTACTTTTTTTATTGCCATTTTTTCTATTTTTTTTATAAAGGTAAGAAAGCTTTAACTTGTAGTACGCAAGCGTATCTATCTGGGCTTTCAAAAAATTCTATTTCTTCACTTTCTAAAAATATGTTATCTATAACTATTCCTAAACTATTAAAAGAAGCTCTAGCGAATCTAGTTTTAAGAGCTTCGCATAAATCTACAGCGCCAGAGTACGTAGAGCTGTAACCGACTAATTCTACGTCTGCTGTTTTATACTCTGCTTTATCTTTACTATGCTCAAAAGTTACCGTTGTAACTTCATAAGTTAAGAAGGGTAAAGAAGTACCAGAAGGCGCTTGTATTGGGTAAGACCTTGTACTAACTATATCTGATACGCTTGGGTGTAAAAGTAAGTTTTTTATGCCTTTTGTAAATTCCATCTTATTTAATTCTTTTTGGAAATTCTTGTTTATACAATGCTATAGTTTGAGCTATAACCTTTGGGCCGTCGCTTCTTACGTGATTCATTAATACGCCTTTATTTCTGTTTGGGCCGCCTTGTATATGCTGCTCACCTTGCTCTACTATAAACTGAAACCAGCCATCTTTACGGTCATTAACTTTAGAGCCAGTACGAGAGCCAATAAAAAATACATGATTGTCTTTGTGACCTCTCGGCTGCCATGCTGTAATAGAGCGCTTATAAGTACCCTTCTGTACAGTTTCACGTACAACGCCGTTAGCGTATACTAGTATATCTTTATCGTATTGGCTTATTTTTCTTTTAAGTCGCCTAGCCGAAGCTCTAGCTACTCTCCTATGTATGCCTTTAATTTTTGCGTCAGTTTTATTGCAAAAGGTAGCAGCCTTTAACATTTTTTTCTGTAATTCTTGTAAACCTACTAACTGTATTTCCATTACTCTACAAGATTGCAAATTAAACGAAGTGATAAATTACGGCCAACTTCTTGTACGCTTTCTATATCGTAGTATTGAGAATTATATAAAACCCTATCACCAGCCGTAACGTCGCTTACATCGGTAGAGTATCGTATTAAAAAATTTACGTTTTGTTGGCTAGTTTCTAAACCGTCGCGGACATTTTCTTTACCTCTGGGTTTACTTTCAAGCATAGCCCAAACAGAAGCGCTAGAACTAAAAGCCGCTACAGCTTCGCCGTAAGCGTTTTGGGTTAACGACCTAAATTGTACTGTTATTTTTCTATCTAGCTTACCTATGCGCATTATCTAAAGCTTATACTTCTATACGTATTAAGTAAAGATTTTATACCTAACGGTATTTCTCTAATTAGCCCAACCTCAGCAGCTTGCCTATTCTCGAAGTAGTGCGCTACTAGAAGCCTAACAGAATGTATTAAAGGCTCTGGCGTAGTTGCGTAGCCACAAGTTGCCGTTACTCTTACGGGCGTTATAGCGTCATTATCTACGCTTGGCGCTGTCATAAATTTTATTAGCGCTGGTACTCTAGCTTTCTCTACGTAATAATTAGAGCTAGCTAAAGAAATATAGCTACCGCTTTGCGAAGTTTTATACTCTACAGCCGTTACGCTTATTACTGGCCCTATCTGAAATTCACCTATAGCGCCAAAGGTAGAAGCGTAAAAATATACGCTCTGGCTAGTTAGTCTAGTATTACAGTAATTTTCTACAAACTGGCAAGCCGCTGTACGATAGCTATTAATTAAACTATCTTCATCTGAACTAGTTACTCTTAAATGGTTTTTTAAATCACTAGTACTTATAACAGTGGCATAGTTTGCAGCAGCTGCATTCTCTACACTTACAAACATTTTCTATTTTTTTTTTACTGGCTTAACTATAGCATTTATAACCCTATCTACTATACCGAAAATAGCGTCATCTTTTACGCTTGGCGTAAGATTAACTAACACTTTAGCAAAAGCCATTAGAGCTACAGCTATCTCTAGCCAGTTATTACTTAAAAATTCCATATTGCTAAAATAAAGAAAGGGCAGCTAATAAGCCACCCTTTCGAAGTATAGTTATATACAGTAGATATTAGCTATCTGCTCCAGCTACTACAGAAGCGTTAGCTAACATATAGCCAATTGCTCCAGAGTCACGTAGACCTACGTCGAAGTAGTTGTCTGCAACTAGCTTAACAGTACCCGCAGATGCCCCGCTAAATGGGTCTACTGTTAGCGAGTAACCGCCCCACTGGCACCAAAATAACTGCGAGAAATCACCGTAGAACATTACAGAAGAAATGAAAGCAGCCCCTAAATCTACGTCACCAGCTCCGGCATCTAGTACAGCGTCAGCGTGAATATTCGTACCAGTAATAGTAGGAATGTTAGAAGTCCAACGAGCGTTATAACCCATCAAATTATTTCCTACTAAAGCAGCATTTGAGCCAGCTCCAGTTACGTTAGCTTGCATTAAAGCACCCGCTACAGCTGGTGACATAACGAAAGCAGCGCCGTCGTTTACTCCGTTAGCTGTGATGGCAGCCCATAAATTCATAACGTCAGCAGTAGTAACAGCAGCTAAATCATTAGTGTTAGCCTCAGTAGCCTTAACTAGTGTACCTTGTCCGCCAGCAAATTCTGAATTTGTTGGTACTAGCGCTAGCTGTGTACCTTCTATAGAACCGTTACAAAGTTTTGCGAAAGCGTAGCGGTCAATAGAATTACCGATAGCTACAGAGAAATCTCTAGCTATAACGTCTTGCATATTACCAGTAGCTTGGTTAAGAGCTTCTTTAGTAATAGTCATCTCAGCAGCGAAACGCTGTGGAGATAAGGTAACGCTAGACATAGCCCCAGAGAAAGCAGTAGCATTAGCAGCCTCAGCTGGTAAACTAGCTTTATCGTTTGGTAAGCTTGGTAGCTTTACGTCACCTACAAAACCAGTAAGCTGTGTAGCGCCTAGTTCTTGTATAATTGGTCTAGCTCTTAGTGATGGTGCAACGCCAGCCGCTTCTGTACCAGTAGTAGCTACAGCTGTATCTGGCGTACCAGATGCGTCGTTACCGTATACGTTACGCTTTTCAACAAACGATTGCGGAATACAAACATTACCCCTAAGCTGAATACCGAAAGCAGAAGCCTCTCTAAGTGCTTCTTGGTGTATTTCTTGCTCTAGTCCAGATAGACGGCCTTGAGCTGCTTCGCGTAAGGCTTTACCCATATCGTAGCGCTTATTCATTTTGTCCATTTCTACTGATTCGCCTTTAGGCGTAGCGCTTACGTTAGCGTGGCGCTTTACGTTAGCTTCTGTAGTTTCTGCTCTCTCGATAGACTTATCAAGTTCAGCAATATCAGAATTGAGCTGCTCTTGGCGAGTAAGCTCTGCTTCTGTATAATCTCTAGCTTCAGTTTCTGCAACCTCCACCAAAGCGTTTAGCTCTACTAGCTTATTGCTACGTAGGCTTTTTAGTTGGTCAGATTTTTTCATCTTGAATTTATTTTTTTTAATTGTTTTTGGTGTGCTAGTTGCACGTACTTCTACAGCAGATTTTTCTTCTACTACAGTAGCTTTTTTAGTTTCTTCTTTTTTACAGCCGCAGCTTTCATTAGCTCTTATAGTTGCGCTAGCTTCTGCATAGGCGGGTACCGCTACTACAGAAATATCGTAAAGCCCGCGCACTTCCTCAACAGTTCTTAAATCATCTTCCCAGCTTTCACGTTCTATAGTAAAAGCGAAGCTAGAAGCCGTAATATCTTTACGCCTCATGCTCTCGGCTAAGTCTTTAGCGTAGCTTTGATTACCTAACTTTAACTCGTACTTTAACCCTCGCTCATCTACGCTTAATTTTAGCGTATCGCTTGTAGTTCTACCAAGTACAAAATTTCTGTCATGGTTTAATAATGCAACTACATCGGGAGATTCTGTAAGCGCTCTATTAAAAGCCTCTGGAGCAATTTGCTCTCTAAAGTTGCCTATCTGCGTTTCTGTATTGAATACAGCTGCATATCCTACAATAGTGCTACCCTTCTTAGATTCTCTTAATTCAAAATCTGCGGGCTGTGTACGCTTATGTACTACGCCTTCACCTTGTCTATATCCGTTGCCGTTATCGTCGTCAGTGGCTCCGCTATGACTAGAGCAAGGCATATAAACCGTTTTACCTTCAAACTCCATAGAATGCGAACCGCTACAGCCAATATCTTCGGCCTTAGCGTCGGCTTCTTCTTTGTTATCGTAAATAGGTACGCCGTCAATCATGCCAACGCGCGCACGTTCTTTATTTTCTTTTTCCATTTTTTTTAATTTTTCGAGCTGCTTTCTTGCCCATCTTAACATAGTAGTGCCACCCCATGCAGCATACATTACAGAACCGCACACTTCTTTGCCGTCTTTTAAAAATTTACCAGTATCGTAAACTTTAGCCCTAGATAAAAAGCTAAAAACTCTTTTAAGCCTATCTAAAGTAAGAGGCTCTTTTTTTGATATTATACCAGCAGAGCGCCAGCCTACAGTAGTACCACAATTAGAGCCGTATTCTTCTTTATGTTTTAAAGCTCTCTTAGCTGCATTAACAGCCGTTTCTGGGTAATTACTGTACGCCATTAGTACTAATTTTTTCGCTGTAAGCTTCAAACTTACTAGCGCTGATTACATTAACTGGAATACGTAAAGCGTCGCCGCCTTCAATAGTAGGTAAGTTTTCTTGGCTTCTGACTTCGTTAGCTGTAAGTACGCCAGCTTGTAAAAGTGTGTTATAGTAGTCGGCTCTAGTTTTTAGGTCGCCTCTCATAAGGTCATCTATATTAAAGCGTACAAAGTAGTTTAATCTTTGCTGTGGTGTAAGTAACTTGTTTTCTATTTCTTGCTCTATACGTCTAGCTATAGGTAGTATAGTATGCTTTGCAAAGAAAATACCAGCTTGCTCTGTATTAGCGTAAGTAAAGTTACCTTCTAAACCAATTAAAGCGGCTGGTACGTTGTATATTCTTGCTATATCTTCGGCGCTCATTTTACGGCTTTCAATGTTTTGCGCTTCGTCTGGGCTTAGTGCTATACGGTCATACTTAAAGCCAGCTGGTAGTACCCTAGTAAGGTTACCAGCGCTAGAAGCGTTCCAGCTGTCTCTAACTATATCTAGTTGCTCTTTCTTTAAAGGCTGGTCGCTAGAAAGTACGCCAGTCATTATTGAGCCATTATTAAAGTACTCAGCTGCGTAGCGTTCAGCTGCTTTGGCTAGGCCAAAAGTTTCGGCGTGTAAGTCTATTGGTGAAGCTCCTAATAGATAAGGTATACATAAAATATCGTCGCTAAATACTACGCCATCTATGCCGTCTATTTCATATACTTCTGTGCCATCGTAATCTAATTTCTTTACCGCCTTGCTAGGTATAAACTCTAGTCGCTGTGGTAAGCCAGTATCTACGTTTCTAATTATAAGCGCGTAGCCCTTCCCATATAGTAGCATATTAGCTATAATTTGCTCAAAGAAAAAAGAGGCCGTTACGTTTTCATCTGGTGACTGGCTAAGTAAGTCGTATATATTTAATTCTGTAGCGGGTCGAGAGCCAGTACCTTCGCGCCTAAGCGCTGTAAGTTGTAAAGTAGCTAGAGTACTAGCTATCTTATAAATACAAGCGTATACAGTAGGTACACTTAGAGCTTTCTCGGCGTTCATATTTACGCCGCTTCTATGCTGGGCTGCGGTTAAGCTCGCCCAATTCCCACCAGTATAAGCTATTGTAGCCGCTCTAGTAAAAAAGTTTCTAAGACGTTCTAACATTGATGTAAATATAGTAATTATTCAAAGCTTTCTGCTATAGTGTTCACTTCTTCTTCACTAAGTATAAATACTTCTTGATGATTGTTTAACTCATATAAAATATGCAAACAGCCAGACTCTAGTTTAAAGCCTATAAATCTTTCTGGGTCAGAAGCTTGTATAAGTACTTTAGCTTTTTCAAAGTTAGTCATTTCAGCCATAGCTATAAAGATAAAAAAAAAAGCGCCAAACAGCGCTTATTTTTAGTTGTAAGAGTTTTTTCAAGGTTTATTATCTTTTGTTTTTTGCATCTACAAGCTTTTCACATAATAACATACATTCATGGTCGTCTATTGTTGCAACTATAAATCTACCCTTATTTTCGTCAATGCTAATTATCCAGTCATGACCGCGACTGCTATTCATTCTAACTATATCAAAAAATTTATTGGATTGATTTTTACTTAATAGAATTTTACCAATTCGTAATCCTTTTTTATCATTATCAAATATTTTTGCAATGATTTTTTTTCGGTTATGGTGGTCAGTTATTTGAATAAAAAACTCGTTCCAATTTTCTACTTTGCGTTGAATAATTTGTGCATTCATTTGTTTTGCTGTAAGTGTTTCAAAACTTGTTGCTTGTTTTAAATTTTTCATGCTTTCTAGTGTTTTAGTAGGGGGCTTGCGGCCCCGTTATTTTACTTTTTTACAAATTGCTTTCTAATAGCGTAACTCATTTCTTCGCTTATCATGCTACTTCTACCTAACGATGCAAGCGCATAATTTGCGTTATGCGTTAACATATCAGAAACTATAACAGATAGAGAACCATCTTCGTTAATTTCTGTTGTATTAACAAAAATCTCGTGTAAATCTTCTAGCGCCTTGTTAACATGATTAGCATAAATGTGACATTGGGCAAATCTTAAAGCTGCGCAAAAGTTCGAGTATTCGTTGTAATTATCAAATACAATTGTGTTTACTAGACTAACTCTGTTTTTCTTAAATTCTTCTGGATTCATCATGTTTTCTATTGTTTTTGTTTGTTTGATGTCTCAAATATACGACGATATTTCCATTTGTCAAGTGTTTTACACAAGTATTTTACATTTATTTTATGTTTTCCAGTATTTACTGGCTATACAGAGGTAAAGTTTTTTTTAGAAACTTAGTACTTTTAGGTCGTCGTCGCTTATTTCTGGCTCTTGCTTCATGCTTTCGCCTAGACCCATAACCATACTTACTATAGGGTCTATCTTATTTTGTCTAGTGCCTTTACCTTCTACTTTGCCTTTGTCTGGCTTTATATTGCCAGCTGGGTCAGTACGTAGCTCTACGTTTTGTAAGCTCCATGCTAGTACCTTATCTCCGTCATGCTTTAGCTTACCAGTTCTTACAAGTACTTCTAGCTGTTTAGTTGGTGCGCTCATACTTATAAAGCCTTGACCATACGGCACTAGTGGCGCTCCATCGTTAGTTAAGTCTATTGCTATTTGTGTACTATTGTATCTATCGTATGCAACCTTTTTAACGTCGTACTTATTTAGTAAACAATCTTTAGAAGTTTCTAAGCCATTTGGTGTATATGTAACTCCAGTTATTAACCTTCTAATATCTGCGTAGTCAGTTACGTTACCTTCTGTAAGTATAAAATTATCTTGCTCTATAAAATCTCCGTAAGGGTGTGAAGCATCAGATAGCAAAGCAGCTTCGTAAGTATCTTTAGGTAGCCAGTAAAAGCCTCTTACATGGTATTCATCTTCTACGGGAAATACTAATACTAGAGCCGTTAAATCTGAAACACTTGCAAGGTCTAAACCAGCGTAGCAAGGTAAACCGCTTAAATCTTTTGGCTGCTTATTCTTTGCCCAATCCTCAGCTGCTATCCAAGTCTTACTAGCGCTTACCCATGTATTTAAGTGTTTTATTTTAAATTCAGTCTGATAAGAACCTCCAATATTTTTAGCTTGTATGTACTGACGCTTTAAGCCATCTAAAGAAATTGTAGCGCCTAAGCTTGGGTTAGCCTTACGCCAATTTTTTTGCACTTTCCAGTCATCGCCTTCGTCAAGCTCGTAAATTATACCAAATTGGCTCTCGTCTTTTTTTACGCCGTCTAAAATTTGTTTTACTGTCTTTTGTAGCTTATAGCAAGCGCCTTGAAAAGTACCAGCTGTGGTTATAGTTAAGTGTAACGGATTTTTACGTGACTGCATAGAAGACCTAAGTACATTACTTACGCTATCGTCTCTATGAAAGGCGTATTCATCTACAGCGCAAAAATTCGCGTTTAGACCGTCTAAGCTTCGGCTGTCGCTACTTAGGTAAGTTACTTTAGTATCGTACTTAGGTACATATATATCATGCTTACCAACTTCGCAAAATCCTTTTAGCGCTGCGCTACGTGAAGCCATACGGCTAGCTTCATCAAAACCTATACGCGCTTGGTCGCGCTTTGTTGCAGCGAAATAAACTTGCCCAGCTTGCTCCTCATCAAAAATAGCAGAAGCCAAAGCACAGCCAGCTATTAAAGTAGTCTTACCATTTTTTCGAGCTACTGAAATATAACCGTACCTAAAACGCCTAGAGCCATCTTTATTATACCAGCCGTACAAGTTCCATAGTATAAACTGCTGCCATGCTAAAGGCTCAAAAGGCTTACCAGCAAACTCGCCGACAGTATGCACTAAACACTTTTTAAAAAAGTTTAGGTAAGCTAAAGCTGTAGACTCTCTAAATTCAAAACCTTTTTTTTTAGCTTGCTTTAAGTCGTCTAAATATCTTTGGCAAGCAAGTACACAGTACTTACCAGCTACAACTTTACCAGCTACAACATCTACAGCGTATTTATGCGCTTTGTGTTTCACTTACTACCTAAAAGATTATCTAGTATATTATCGCTGCTTTCTATTTGGGTAACTTTATTTCTAGCGGCTGGCGTTAGTCCTAAGTCGCGTAAAATAGTTAAGTACCTAGTACGCCCGTCTACTAGTTGCTGGTGTTGGGGTCTATGCTTGTGCATTACTTCACCAGTACGGCTAATACATTCGTAAGTAGTGCCGTTCTTATTTATAAAGTCTTGTAGTATGTCTAGCTCGGCTCTAACGTTTGCTGCCATTTCTATCAGTTCGTTATCTGGCTCGGCATACTTGTTATGCTCTATAAGCCACGCGCTCAAACGCTCGTAAATTATCAATGCTTCTTTATTCATGTTTGTAAATATACACAACCAAAAAAGGTTTGGCTTTATTCTCATGGTCACAAAAG
>VTLG01003079.1_pt1 | contig 13007 bp, 22 predicted proteins | sample 4694571 | NCBI WGS metagenome assembly VTLG01 (sample SAMN12604809, study PRJNA352737) | marine metagenome | biome: ENVO:00000447; feature: ENVO:00000209|ENVO:00000569|ENVO:01000036; material: ENVO:00002151; isolation source: viral sequences binned using virsorter ... | reverse complement strand
GATACATTACGAGAACCGCCAGAAAGATATGCACCTTGGCCTTTTCTATACACTTCTGCAAGTTCGCCATATTTAAATTTAGTGCCTTCAGCCTTTTTTTTAAGACTATTTTTTGTTGCGGCGCTTAGTGGTTTTCTTCTGCTTTTTTGTGACATCTTGGGCAACTCTTGATTTTTGTACCGCTTTTATATCAATAAAAGCACCAGCTTTGTAAAGCTTTGCTGTTCTTTTTATTTCAGCAGCTTTTGCAGCAGGATTTCTTGAACCTGACAAATACTTTTTAGCAATGCCAGTTTTTTTGTCTTTAGGAACCCTTCTTAGCTTTCGCATCTTTCTTTGGTTTTGGTGTCTGCTTTGCTTTTTTTGCTTCAGACAATCTTTCAGCTAATGACTTTCCCACTACTTTTTACCACCTTTTTTAATTTTTTTCTTTTTACCTTTAGGTTTCATTGAACCATAATGTCCGGGCATAATTTAGAAAGCAACTATTAATATCATATCTTTTATTTTGTTTTCCGTCTTGTTTTTTTCTTTTTCTTACCAGCTTTTGACAAAGCAATAGCAACAGCTTGGCTTCTACCATAACCTTCTTGTATTAGTTGCCTTATATTGCCTGTAATTGTCTTTGGTTGTCTCCCTTTTTTAAGTGGCATTTGGATATTTTTTTATTAACTCTTTTAATGGTAGCTCTGTTCCATCATCTTTAATAATTAATCGTAAAGCCTCTCTTGGACTTTTTCTCTTTTTATCAATAAGATAATTAAAAAATCTTTTTTTATTGCCAAGTGCATCTGTTTGTATTGATGGATTATCTTTTAACCATGTCGCATAGTTCATACCTTGTGGCACTCTCCCAGTAGCACTTGGGCGAGTATCAGGAAATCGTTTTCGCAAATCTTCATCATCTATTATCGGAACAGTCGTTGACCTACAGTTAAAATGTTGTGGTGGCATTGGTCCTTCTCCATATTTAAAAATTCTGCCATCTAAACTTCCGCAGATCGCACTTGTTCTTGCATCTAAAGTTGCCACATATTCATATCTTTGCGTAACTTCTTGGTTGGCTGCATATGTTTCTTGATTTACAGAATTTTGTACTTGATTAACAGAAGTTCGTACAATAGTCATTACTTGGTTGTTTGCTAACTTCATGCCATCGCCACCAGCAAGTCTTTGTGCTTTTGCTGTCATGTCTTGGTTTGCACCAAACTGCAATCTGCCTCTTAGTCTTTTTGCAATCTTTGGTATAGATTCGCCTTCTGTAATACCAATACGAATTTGACTTGAAATTAATTCTGCTTGCTTTGTAGATATTCCACGAAAAGCTTTTTCTGCTACTTGACCGCTTGGTAAAGTTATTGCAGAACCTTTGGCCGCAGTAAGGTTAAATGTTCTCTGGACAGTAGATTCTAAATCAGTTGGTAAAGTTAAAATATTTACTTCTGTCGGGTCAGTAAAAACAATACTACGAGCAAAGTCTGGAGATATTTGTACGGTGTTAACTCCAACAGTACCTTTTGGTAATACCCTTTCAAGTTGATCTTTTACAAATTCTGTTTGAAATACAGCAAGACTCTGAAGTTCGTCTGCTAAATAAACAGAACTAGCATTAGACCAACTCTCAAGACTTTCTTTCATCTGTACCAACATAGCCCTGATTCTTGCGACAGTAACTGGTGCTGTTACTTCATCTATGGTTGCCAATTTATTTGTTAAATCTAAAATCACATTGTTGTAATTTGTAACAATCTGTCTAGCAACTTGGTTGCTGTAGCGGTTTAAGTCAATCGCCTCTCTGTAAAAAGTTTCGGGTGTTGACATAGATTACTCTTCATCTTGTTCTGGTTCGTCTGGTTCTGCTTCTTGTTTTGGCTGTGCCATTTCAACCATGCCACCAGTTTGTGTTGCTTCGATTTCTTCCTCAACGTCAAACTCATCTCCAAGAACTTCACCCTCAGTAAGTTGATCAAGAAGTGTTTTCTGTGTAATAGAACCAGAGGTGTAAAGTGTAAGTAGTGCTTGTATTTCTTGTGGCTCAAGTCTTTGTGATAGAAAGTCTCTATTTACAAAACAACTTCCAGCTTCAGAATTAATATATTGACTATGAAACATTAAACAGTTATCAATCATATCTTGCATCTGTTGAGCTACAACCATCATTGTTGAATCGCCTTGCGATCTATCTATTCGTTTTGCTTCTGCTGTTTCTGCAGATAACTTTTGACCAAGTACTGCTGCAAGACCTAATTCATTGATTTGACTTTCTAATCTGTCTAATCTACGAAACTGCGCATCATAACTTTTACCATCTGGTTCAATATATTCAGCCCGACCATCTGCTGGAAATGCAATAGCTTCACCCGGTCCAGCCGATACCTCTTCAGCATTTTGTGGAAAGCCATAAAAGGCAAGCATTGGTACTGCCGATATATGTAATTGGTTATCAAGATCAGATTGTATTTGATAAGCTTTTAAATTTAATTCTGCTATATCTGCCATTGGTGGTCTTGAGTCAAGAAGGTTAACCCTGTTGGAATAAGCAACAGAAAAAGGTATTTTGTCAACTGGCATTGTACCTTCATCTACTTTTACAAACTTACCTGTCTTTGCTTTTCTATGTATCTCAAAGTTGCCGGGTGTTAACAAGCGAACTTGCTCCACAATCTTCTCGCCATACAAGCCATCTGGTTCAGATACTTTTTCTTGTAGCCTTAACTGTGTAAACTGCATTTCGCCATTTACCATTTCTGTTCGCCAGCCAAGAATATCTCTTGGTGTATATGTAACCCAATATGGTCTACCATTACTTCCTTGTGCTGGTGCATCTACTAAAACTCCAATATGACCATAACGAATCATTTTTCTTGCTGTCTCATATGTCCAAACATTGAGATCGTTACCTTGTAAATCTACGTCAAATAGTTGTTCTCTTATTGCATCTCCTGTCTCGTTTAGTCTTACTGGTTTACGAGTAAGCATACCAGCCAACATTCTTTCTAATCGTAAAAAATAAGGAGGGCAAACAGAACGAGCCAATCTGTTGTCATAACTTTCATCAAGCTCCCTAGGTTCTTGCATTAGATATTTTCTATGTCTTGACCTCATCTGATATGTACCACCAAGTAAATCTTCTATTAATATCCAATGTGGTTCTTGCTGAAACCATGTATTATTTGGGTCATTTATTTCTGTACCCCTACTACCTGCTGTCTGTCTGTTGTAATGACTATATCCAGAATACACAGTTTTGCTCCATTGTTTGTTTTTATTTTAGACAATAATCTTAATAAAGCCTAATTCCAGTTTTGCGACCAGCCCCCATATGTAAGGGATTGAACAACCGCCAAGTTATGTAACCGAGCGCATCATTCATATGATCGTACCCTGCATCTTTGTCTGGTTCTCCTCTTTCGTTATAACTTTGCAATTCTAAACATTCAATCAACTTTACAGCTTTTTTTGAAATCATTAATCTTGTTTCGCCTTTACCATTTAACAATAAACCTTGAACAGAATTAACCCTATCTCGTACTGGTGGATTTGACAGAGCAGATTGATTAACAAAGCCATAGCTTTCTAGTATTTGGATATCGGTCTTTGTAGCATTTGTACTTCTGTTTCCACCTGATGCATCAGGATAGATATATATTTTGTTGAAAGGGTACCTCCCTTTAATTTCTTTTGCAATGCTGTCAGTATCGTGATTTTTTGAGATTTCATCTATGACCATAAATTTATTACCTACTGCCACACCAATAACTGCATTCATGTTGCCAATGTTAAAGTCAATTCCAATTCGTAGAGGTTCATTATCATCAACATATGGATTATTCTGTAAAACATGAATTTTGCGATCAAACTTATCGTAGACTTGCCCTGTGGTTAGGTTGCAGAAGTTTCCGTTGAGGTAGGCCTGTATAAGTTGTGGTGGGTAGTTTTCTAGTAATGAATCAATAAATCCGTCTGGCAGATAAGGATTATCAGATGTTTTAGCTTTTATTAAACGAGTGTCCTCTTTGGCGTTTTTTTCAAAGGTATCAAACGCCCATGAGTGACCTTCTGGTGTTGTAGTAGCGTAAAACTGTTGAACATTACCTGACCTTAGTCTAGCAAGTGCCATGTTCATTGCTTGCTCTGCATCTCGTTTTGCAACAGTATCTGCTTCATCAAAACCAACGGCACATAAATTTTGACCACGCAATCTTTGGTAGGTCAATATAGTTCTTAACAAGATCGTATGCACTCCTTCTTTAAATTGCAGTTGATACTCAGGTAAAGGACTAGCTCTAAATGTATATGGTATTTCCCATTCATCTAGCAAGTCGTTCATAGTTCGCATAAGTATGTCTCTTAACATAGGCGCTGTAGGTTCAAAGATTGCTGATATATGACCAACATTCATTGACGCTAATAATATTGATTTACTTACAAGTGCATATGTCTTACCAGCACCAAAGCCACAGACCAAAGCTAATTTTCTATGTTCTGTATCTGCGCAAAACTTTTCTTGATGCGGTAATAAATTTGATGTAATTCTATCTTGTACTGTCTTTGTAGAAGGTATATCAAATAGGCCATCGCCAAATAATACATGGCCTTTTTTAACTGTTTCAAGAATACTCATGAGCAAAGGTCAGCCAACTTAGCTGCTGTATTTATACAACCAAGGGCTATATTAAGTTGACCGCTTCGCCTTGCTTCTAGGTGTAAAGTACTGCACTGACTAAGTAAATCAGCAATCATTTGTGGTCTTTCTATGTCCCAATCTGCTCGTAGTTGCGCTCTTGCTTCTTTTAAATAATTATCAACAGTCCTCTTACTGACCCCCCAATTTGTTGCAGCGTATTGCAGACAATCTGACCTTCTACCACCGTTGGCAATAATTCTTGCGCATCTTGCTATACGCATTTCTGTTTCTGCTTGTGTTGTTTGTGAAGCTGCCATTATGCTGGTTTTTCTATTAGGTAACCTGAGAAATCGCCAAATCTAAACCAATTTATGAAATCGCCAGCAAGTTGATCTTCCGTAATAGGTCTTTGTACACCTGACAAAGATAATTCTTTTTCAATTATCTCATCTGAGTTTGTACCAGATGCTTTTTTGCCAGCAAGTGTAAGACGATAGAAAACAGTTGAAGCGTAGCCACCAATTGGTTCTAACTTGTCAAAGACAATAATTGCCCCTCCGGGTTTACATTTCTCCCTTAGTCTTAGCATAAGATTAAATCTTTTGGCTGGTGGAATAAACATTAAACATAAAAATAAAACAGATAAATCAAAATCTTTTGCAATAAATGTTTCTGCTTTGCTGCAAACAATCTCGCCGGGTGCATTATAAAGTTTTATCATTTCTTCACTTGGTTCTATGCCTATTAAGTGTGCTTTTCTTTTTGTCAGTATTGGTTCTAATGCTCTACCAATATTGCCAGTAGATGCACCAAAATCATAAACAAGGCCATTCTCTGGAATATAGTGTCTTGCCACATGAAGTATTGCATTTGTTGCTAAGTCATACCAAGGCAACTGTTCTCTAACATGACGATCAAAACCTTGTGCAACACCAGAGGTTTCAAAAGTCCAGTTTGTTGGTATGTCCATTAATTGGCCTCTCTTTGCCTTTTTTTCTTAATAACGTAGTCAACTAATTTTTGTAAATTTTTTTTTGTCATTTTAAATTTTTTCTAATATTTCTTTGGCTACAGTTTCAGCAACTTTGGCCATCATAAGTGGTGGTACAGCCCTACCGACTCGTTCCCACTTTTGTGATAGGTTACCATGCAAAATAAAATCGTCAGGAAAAGTGCTGATTCTTTTTAGCTCTTGAATTGTAAATAATCGAGGTTCTGACCAATGGTATTTATCCATAGTTCCTTGAACTACAGTATTGGCCACACGAAATGGCGATTGCTTTACATGTGAAAAAAATTTGTTTTGACCAGTAAGTTTTATGGCAGCTTTATAAAATTGATCACCGGGTTTTGTTAGTTTCCATAATTTATAGGTTTCTGTATGTTCTGGTATGGTCTTATATTCATTTGATTGTTCTACACCTATAAGTGCTTCGCCAACAGAATATTGATATGGTATTGGCTTTGGGTGTGCTGGTTCTATGTTTAAATCGTTTCTAACTCCTACAAAAATTGTTCTCTTTCTCATTTGTGGCACACCAAGCCATTGTGCATCTAGGACTTTACATTTTACGTTGTAACCACAAGCTCTTAGTTTTGTAAGTATGCGTTTAAAATAACCTTTTGCTGTACCTTGTACGAGGCCAGCAACATTTTCTGCCACAAAAACTTTAGGTTGCAGACCATCTAAAATGCGAGCATATTCAAAAAATAAATCATCTACTCTTTGCGTGGTTTCGCTGTATTTTTTTTCTTTACCCCACCCTGCTTCCCTTTTACCGCCAATGGAAAAAGCAGCGCAAGGAGGGCTGCCATCAAATAAATCAAGTTCGCCTTTTTTAAGGTTTATCTTTTCTAAAATATCATCTGCATTTATTTTTCTTATGTCTCTTGGGTCAAGAAAACTGTTTGGATGGTTAGCTTTGTATGTTTGTCTTGCAGATTCTATAAATTCATTTGCATATACAACTTTATAGCCAGCAATACGATAACCAAGACAAGAACCACCGCAACCAGAGAATGTTGAAGCAACTTTAAACCCATTCCACGGAGTTGCTTCTATTTCTACCATAGAAGGTATTTTATAAATTGGTTTAGGCATAGATGCCTTTTGCGATTCTGTTATAGATACCAACTGGTGACTTTGCATTAGGTTTATACTTAGAAATTACCGCATTACCTACTCTTTGTGCAATTTTGCTATCGCCTAGTTGTAAATTAGTGTGGTTTGGTAGTTTAAATTTATCAAGCTCTGGATAACATTTACGAATAGCATACTTTTGTTTTGGCTTGTTTAATTGGTCCCAAGATTTACCAATAAACAATTTAAAAACATTTGGGTCACAATATGGGTTTATTAAATTAATATCTTGGTCTTGGCAGATTTTATTTATGCTTTTTCGACCAGCAGCATCTGGGTCTGAAAAATAATCATGTCTAAATTGGTCAAACTTTTCTTGCGTATGCTTGTTATGAATCATTGCTTTTTTAGATAAACCAAAATGACCATCATCACAAAGACCTGTTACAAGTGTAGTAATACCAAGCGATTTGCAGGTTTTTGCCACATAATAAAAAGGAAAAGAACATTCAATACGAGCCTTTTTCTTTAATTTGTATTTATTAATTAGCATAGAAACAGTATTTGTAATGGCGTTTTGGTCAGAAGGTAAATAAACAGGTATAAATGGTAAGTTGTAATATTTTGCCATTCTTTTGGCGTATATAAAATCTGTTGATTCAAAATCATCAAAAGTAAAAGAAATTATATTTGGTTTTTTATGACCAGCTGCCATTGAAGAAAACACTAAGGCATTAGAAGAAATACCAGCAGATGCAGCAATCGCCATATGTTCGACAACTGGTATGCGTTCAAATATTTTTTGAAAGATTGTTCTTATATTATTTTGCTTTTCCACTCCACTCGTAACCACAACTTGGACATCTGTGTTCTGTTTCTATATCTTCATCAACATCTTTAAAATCCTCAGGTGCTTCTGCATCTGTTCTATCGTCCATAAGTTCTGTTAAATCCTCTGGTTCAAACCATGGGTCAATTTCATGTTCCATTGATAAATGATGAAGCATTGAAGCGTCCCAATCCGACAAGTCAGATGATCTGTTGTCAGCTAAAGCAAGACCAACTTTCTGATCTTCTGTAAGGCCAGTACGTCTTATTGCAATAATTTCTTTGCCATCTGATTCAATAACCCTAACATTCTCAAGGCCAGCAGCTTTCGCACCTTCTATGGTTCCGTTGCCAGCTAATACACGACCATCTTCATCAATAACGATTGACCTTGCTGCACCATATCTTTCTAGTGATTCTTGTATTAAAGACGCAGAACGATCTGTTCTTTTTCTTGCGTTTTTGTGGTCTGGTTTTAGGTCGTTAATTTTGGTCATTTGGTTCTGTCATTGTTTGTACAATAGCTTTTTCTGAAGGAAAAGAAAACAAATCGCCTACTTTGGTTAACTCTTCCTTTACCACTTGTATGTAATAAGGGGTCTCGTACTTTTCTCCTTTAGCAATTTTTTGTCTTGTTTCGTTTATGTCTTTGGCACTTTTTTGCCAAGCATCTTTTCTTTGAACATGTATCTGTCGTATTTTTTCTTTTTCAAGAGAAAAGCCAAGGGGTTGTGGCTGTCCTCTTATGGAATCTGCGGTTCTTATGTTGCCATAACTATCTCTGAAACCAACTCTTTCTCTTTCATTATCGCTTTGGCTATCGCCATAAGCTGCTTTGCAATGACAAATTATTGCTAGGTCTTGTCCACCGCAAAGTCTGCCTTTTTTATCTCGGTCATAGTCTGGTATGAATTGGTTAACAAAAGCATCGCCATTTGAAACAATACCCGAGTCGTAGCAAGCAAAACATTCTACCTTTGGTATATAAAATGTGGTGTCTCTATCTAGTGATGTTCTTCTGTAGTTAACGGTCATGGGAGGTTAAAAAGGTAATTCTGAATCTTGGGGTTTATCTTTTTCCCAAGGTCTTTCTTTGTTTGTAACACCTTTTTTCTTCTTGTACAGGGCATCTTTCTCATCTTTTAAATATCCTTCATAGCACTCATCTCTCAACCATCTAAAGCAATTAGGAAAACAGACAGCAAATCCCCCGTCTCTTTCTGTTGCTCTTTGTTGCTTAATGGCAGCAAGTAAAGAAAGTTTTATATTGTTTGGTGTTGTTTTTTTTATAGCTCTTTTCCATTCTTCCCAAGCCTTGGGTTTGTTCTGGCCACTAGCTCGTTTTTTAATATCTAAATATAAAAACCAAAATTCAAGAAAGTCATCTGAATAATCTTTTTTATTAGTTTTTTTATTTAGTTCTTTTGTATTTAGTTTAATTGTATCTAGTTTGGTGGCATCTGCTGCTATGGGGCATGGCATTTGCTGCCATGGGGTCGTAGCAACTGGTGCAGGGGTGCAGGATTTGCCACGCCTATCAACACTAGGGTCTGGTACATTAGCAAGATGCCAAACAGTTACTTTATATAAATTGCTACCTTGTTGTCCGTTGTTTCCCTTTTGATGGGTTCTTTGTAACCAACCAAGAGATACTAATTGGTTAACAACAACTTGTACAGTTCTTTTACTAAGACCAGCATTGTCGGCTATTGTCTTTAGTGAAGGCCAGCATTGTTGATCATCTTTATTGGCATAGCTCTGTATTACCCATAGCACCGCAAGTTGATTTGGTTGTATTTTCCCTCTAAGATTTGTTGGAAGTGCGGTAAATTGATACCCTTGTGGATTAAATGACATCTTTTAAATTTTCTGTAAATGGTCTTGAGGCTGCACCGCAAGGCAGTAAAAAATATATTGGAAAGGGTCGAATGATTGAAGTAAGTAAAAGAGTAAAACCATGGCGAGAGTTGGTTAGAAGTGAAGCTAGTAAAATAAAACAACCACCTATTAAGGGTGCTTGCTATGTGGAAGCCACTTTTAGGTTTAGGCGTCCGAAGGCTCATTATTACTCAAATGGCACTCTCCGTACAGGGTCACCTAGAAATGTTACGATTCGAAGAAATGACTTAGATAAACTCGTAAGGTCTAGTTTAGATGCTCTCAGCGGAATAACATTTGTAGATGATTCTTTGGTAACAATTCTTACTGCTAAAAAAAGGTACTGCGAAGAAGGCGAAGAGGTAGGTGCAGATATACTTGTCGTTGAACTAGATGAATAAAATCAGGGGATAGATCAGTCAACCTCGCCGAGACTGCCCTGCCATTACAGCTTTCAGCCCCCAATATCCAAAGGGCATCAGGCTCCCTGATTACTTTAATAATACACAATAAACAAAAAAAAGACCCTTTGTACAGGGTTTTTTTAGAAAGGCGGTAAGGCGGTTCTGGTAGGACAGATTACTTACGCTTTAATGATAACAATAGTACCTAGTCAACCTTTTTACTAAACTACATCTGTGATGCTTTGTTTAGATACCTTTACTGCGTCAAACATCTCTTGCATTGAAAGACAAACTGCTGCTCGTATTTGCCAATTAATATTGTCAATTCTTGCAGTAATTTCTCTTGTTTCATCTAAAAGCCTTTGACCTTCTTTATGTAAAGATAGCTTCAAAGTAGCCATTACCTCTGGTGCAAGTATGTCACTTGCAGTATTTGTAGTGGCGTGGTGTAGGCCATTGATTCTTTCTGTTTGAGCCTTAGTAAACTTAAATAAGTTTTCTTGCTCTCTCTTTAGATCGCCTAGAAGTGTTTGTAAAGTAGTCATTACTTAATCTCCTCTAACTCGGTTGCTTCTACATATACACTAGCTTCGTTGCCAGTTAAGCAATGAAGTAAACCACTTTCATTACCAAAAATCATAACTTTACAGCCTGTTCTTTTGATGATGTGAGTTGGTTGGCCTAGTTCGTTAGTCCAAGGAAGTGTTTGCCAGTTAGTCATTTAAGCCTCGGGGGTTGTGGGATCTCTCCCTATGTCTCAATTATAATCTAAGTTTCCCTTAGATGTACCATATAGTGTACGGTTCCTTAACTGGTGTAAGAAAGCCACCCGAAGGTGGCATTTGTTTTAGTTTCCTGTACCTGTGTAAACTTCCCAAACTTCTTGGCCAAAATATTTTGTAGCCTCTGGGTCTGGGTCTTTTACATGTGGGTCGAAACTTGTCCAGTAAGATGAACCTCCGTAACCGCAAAAGTTATCTCTCACTGCGTGGCAGAAAGCCGCTAACTTATTGTTGTAAATGTAGCGGTGGAGATTAAAACCTATGTATGCCCCTGATGGGTAGAACATTGATTTTTCATCTTTGGGTTTGTGTAACTCTTCATGTAAACCCTTCGGAAAGTGTTTATCAATGAAGGCATCAACTTCTTTGAGATTTTTGCAATCTCTTAGCTCTAATAAAGCTTTTTCCATAATGTAAATAGCGAGGTAAAGTTTAGAGAAAGCTGCCCGATTAAGAGCAGCTTGTAATAGTTAAACAACTACATCAAGTTTCCCGATGTAAGGACATTCTTTATTGCTTTCTAAGCAAGTAACAATGTCTCGGTCACTCATAGACCAACCTTCGGCTTTTGAAATATCAAAAAGATGAACAATCAACTTTTGATTTTTTGGAAATTTATAAAGATGCTTATTTGATCTTTTAAAATGTTTTCCGGCCTTGTTGGCTAGAGTTTCATTATCTTCAGAACCTTGTGCCCAACAGTTAGCTAGGCGGCCACCAAAGATGAAAGCAAGTGTAGTTGCTTTTTCGTCTGACTTTGTAGTCATAGTATTAAAATTTCGAGGTACGTGAACAAGGACAATCTCTTGCCCTTACTACCATTATACCACATAGTTCCCTATAGTCTACCCTAGATGCACCAGTTCATAAACCGAACACTTTTACTGTACATACACTTTAGGGAATGATAATATGGAATCATAGGGCAGAGATGCTCCCAACCTCCGAGGTATTTATGAACCAGCCAACCCTAAGAGAAAAATACGTTCCAGTATTATTTCAATTAGTAAGAAGCACAGACATTGAAAGTCAAACTTATTATTCAATAATGAATGACTTACAAGCATCTGCAGATGACTATTCTCTTATAAGTACACCTTATACAGAAGATGAGTACGCTAAAAAAAGAGCATGGCTAAGACAGCACAGAGAGGTGGTCAAATGACTACCTCTAAACCAATGACCAAAGCAGAAGCACTAAGAGACTTTAGACAATTATTTAAAACTTTTGGTAAACGTGGCGATGCTACAGCTAAAAGAGAAGATTGGAACAATTACACAGATGCCCTTTGTAAAGAGGGTCTAATCACACTACACCAATATGAAACTTGGGATCAACCTTTCTAATGACAAAGAAAGAATTTGACGAAGCAATAAGTAGGTTAAATGATCGGTACTTACAAGAAAACATGACCAATGAGTTATACCTACAGCTTCGCAAAACAATAGAAACAACTTACTTAAAATCAATCTACAACAAAAAACAATGAAACTTCTTACAAAAGAAATCTTAAAAAAACTTCCAAAGCTTTACAGCCAACCAGCACATGATGACCTATCACAAGAAATGGTCTTTTATGTAAAGCTATTCACACCCGACAGCAACTGGACTTGGTTTATCGCTGAGTACGACCCAGAGACAGAAATTGCTTGGGGTATAGTAAAAGGTTTTGAAGTTGAATTTGGTTCTTTTGACATGAAAGAAATTAAAGAACTAAGAGGTCCTTTTGGCTTGCCAGTAGAAAGAGACATCTGCTTTGAAACTATTAATGAAAAAGAATTGCTTATGAACATTTCAAACGGTACTGATTAGTGGAGGATTTAAACGACCTTCCACTATTTAAGCCAACCCATAAGAAAAGCAAACTTGCTCAACAATGGGACGAATGTAAAGAGAAACAACCAGACCTTTTGCCAAAGCTTGCCGAGATTGCTCGCAAGCTACAAGCAAGAGGTTATTCAAAATACAGCATAAGTGGATTGTTTCACATTCTCAGATGGGAGACAGATGAGACAACGGGTGATCTCGGTTTGAAGGTAAATAATAACCATCAGCCATTTGCTGCTCGTGAGTTAATGGAAACATACCCAGAGTTAAAAGGGTTCTTTAAAACAAGAGAACAGAAACCAAAAGGTGTATGGGGTCAACTATATTAACCCAAAAAACAAACCGAACACAGGGGGTAGCCAATAGGGAAATCCCAAACTATAATTGAAGTAAGGGCGAGAGTCCACAACCCCCAAAAACAAATGGTAGACGATCTACAAAAAGAGATAGACAACATCAAGTCTAAACTTCAAGAAGCACAAAATGGTTACGCTTACTGCTGTGCAACTGCCGATTGGACAGACTTAAGCAAGCACAAAAAAAATGTTTCTAAGTACACTAAGATGCTTTCTGCTTTACT
>VTLG01006561.1_pt1 | contig 13010 bp, 21 predicted proteins | sample 4694571 | NCBI WGS metagenome assembly VTLG01 (sample SAMN12604809, study PRJNA352737) | marine metagenome | biome: ENVO:00000447; feature: ENVO:00000209|ENVO:00000569|ENVO:01000036; material: ENVO:00002151; isolation source: viral sequences binned using virsorter ... | reverse complement strand
TTCATATAAAAAGACCTAAAGCACATTGGAATAAATACAGTTTAAAAAAAACAGCACCAGTATATCATATTAAAAGACCTGATGTAGATAATTTTGTTAAGTTTTACATGGATTGTATGAATAAAGTAGTTTACTTAGATGATAGTCAAGTAATAGAAATATATGCTAAAAAAGAATATAATGATTTATCAGAATCTTATACAGAGATAATAATATGAGTATTAAAGATATATACAAAGTAGATAGTATTAAATCACAAGAAACTTATGATTGGTTGTTGCATAAACATTATGCAAAAAGAGTGCCATCTATATCTTATGCTTTTGGATTGTTTAAAGACAAAGAATTAGTAGGAATATGCACTTATGGTATGCCACCATCATCTAATTTAAATAATAGTATAACAAAGATAAAATGCTCAACAATAGAATTAAATAGGCTTTGTGTAAATGATAATTTAGATAAAAATGCAACATCATATTTTGTTTCAAAAACATTAAATATGATTAAAGATTATGATATTGTTGTTAGTTTTTCTGATTTAAATATGAATCATAGTGGATATATATATCAAGCAACTAATTTTTTATATACAGGAGAAACATCTAATACAAAACAACTTATTGATAAAAATGGCAATGAATTTCATTTTAGAAATATTGGACATTATCAAGAAAAATTAAAAGGAAACAAAGATATAAAACATATTAAAAGAAGAATGAATGAAGAAAATTTAGATAGAATAAAAGTTGCTAAATATTTAAGAGAAAATAAAGGAAGCTATACTGCAAATCAATTAGATAAATTATTTGGATATAAAGATACTGCTGCACATTGGTTTAGGTTAGATAAAGGTTTTAGTTATCCAAGTGTTGATGATTGGATCAAATTAAAAGATATTTTATCTTTAGATAATTATCTTGATAAAGAAATGTTAAACTGGGATTGGTATCCATGCAGAAACAATATTATAAAAAATTTAGAATTAAAAGAAATTGAAATTAAACCAAAGCACAGATATATTTACATTTTAAAAAATAAAAATAATATAATTAATAATCTTAAATATGAAATAAAACCATATCCAAAAGGTAAAAACAAAAGGTATGATGCAAGTTATAAACCTACAACACAAGCAACATTATTTTAAATGAACACAGACATTAAACAAGAATTAGGCTTTATATACATAGTAAATGGAAAGAAGTTCTTAACTAAGAAAGAAGCAGTTAAGTATAAGAAATCATTAGAAAGGCAATATTTTAACTTTTTTAAATGAATTAGTATGTTATATTACAATACTACTATATGGCTAAAAATACACAAAATACACAAAAACCTACTAAAAAGGAATTATTTATAAAAGCCTTAACTAATAATCTTGGACATATAACAAAGGCTTGTGAAGCAGCAAATATACATAGAAGAACATATTATAGTTGGATAGATAAAGATGAGCAGTTTAAGGAAGATTGTGATAATGTGGAAGCTGGACTAATTGATCTTGCAGAAAATGAATTACTTGAAAAGATTAAAGATAGAAAATCACCACATCAAATAACAGCTATTATATTTTTCTTAAAGACAAAGGGTAAGAGTAGAGGTTATGATGAGAAGCATCAGATTGAACTAACTAAACCATTTGACAGGATAGAACTTGAAGGAATATAATCCATTAATACTTAAAAAAGATAATTACCTACCACACCAATGGTCTTTCTTAACTAAAAAAGGAAAACCAAATGCAAGAATATCTGCATTAATTGGAGGACTAGGTTGTGGAAAGTCCAAAGCCTTGATTTCAAAAAGTGCAATGTGTCTTGTTAATAAAGTAAGTCCTGCAACAGGCAAATCAAATGGCTTAATATTATATCCTACATATTCATTAAGTGAAGAAGTCTTTGTTCAACCATTTATTGAATTATTAGAAAAATGCAGGATACCTTATGACTACAATATAGCATCACATAAGTTTAAAACATTGTTTGGTGATATAAAGATATATGTTACTAATCAAGCTAATAAGATTGTAGGTAGTAATTATACATGGGCAGGGGTAGATGAATTGGACATTGAGTCTTTTAAAAATGCAGATACTGCCATATCAAAAGCACTTGGTAGACTTAGAGGTTGTGAAGATGCTGAATTGTTTATTACAAGCACTCCTGAAGGATATTCATTTTGTTGGGATTTTCTTGTTAATAAAGCATCAGATGATAAGTTAGTAATACATGGTAAATCAACTGATAATCCTTATTTACCTAAAAGCTATATACAATCATTAAGAGATAATTATGATGACAACTTATTAAAAGCCTATCTATTAGGTCAATTTACTAATTTACAAAAAGGAAGCACTTATGTATTTGATAGAGATAGAGACATCAGAGAATGTAAGTATGACAGAACCAAACCCATCTATGTGGGAATGGACTTTAATAATGACCCAATGGCAGCTTGTATCATACAAGAAGAACCAAATGGTCCTCAAATCAGAGTAATAGATGAACTTATGCTATCACATCAAGGGTCTGGTGATTTATTAACAGATAGAATGTGCCAAACTATTAGAGAAAGATACCCAAACAATCAGTATCACATTTTCCCAGATGCAACTGGAGCCTCCAAGCATTCATCTTCAAGATTTTCTGATATAGAATTGATTAGAAGGCAACAAGGGTTTAGAGTGCATGTTAGGCATATTAATCCATTGGTTATTAATAGAGTAAATAGTGTTAATAACAATTTAAATAAAGGGAATGTAATAATTGATCCTAAATGCAAAGCACTTATTAGAGATTTAGAACAAGTAGTTAATAAAGAAGGAACAAGAGAAATTGATAAAAAAGGAATGTCTGCAGATTTGTCTCATGTCAGTGATGCTTTTGGGTATTACTGCAATTTTAGACACCCTTCTGTTAAACCAGTAATAGGAACACAAGATAGATAATAGGAGCAAGATATGATACCAAACATAGGTGAACTAAGTGTCTTAATGAGTAAATGGGACATTAACCAACAAAGAAAGAACAAGTGGAAACAATCAAGATATAAAGCACTTGATTACTACAAAGGGAATACTAAAGAATATGTGCATGATTATTTTAGTGAATCTACCTTATCTAAAGTTCCTATTGGTAATGTTAATATTACTAAAAGAATTATAAACAGAATATCACTTGTATATATGGAATCACCTATTAGAACCTATACTAAAGAAGATGTTACTGATTACTTTAGTGGTAAAGACCACAAACTACAAAGATTAGAAAGAATGACTAACCTACTTGATGGTGTATTAATCAAGCCTTGTTGGAGAATTAAAGATGATGGAAGTGAATGTATAGAATATGATATTATTATGGATTATGAACCAATCTTTGATACTGATCCACTTAAGCCTCATGCTATTGTTTATCCTATTGCTCAAAAAGCAGAGGTATTGGACACTACTCCTGAACAATTTGCATATTGGGATTCTGAGAATCACTTTATATTTGATAAGAATGGAAAGATGTATACACATGATGATAATCCTGATATGGTTAATCCTTATGGTGTATTACCTTTTGTAGAATGTTTTAGAGATGGTAAGCCTGAAACAGATTACTTAGATACCAATGCTTCAACAGATCTAATTCAAACTAACTTAGCTATTAATGTAGCAGAAACTAATAAAAATGCTAACATAATGTTTCAATCATTTGGTTATCTATTTGTTAATGGTGCAGGTATAGATAAAGACACAATGCAAATAGGACAAGATAAGATTAATTATTTAGGTGTAGATGGTAGTATCAGCATAGTATCTCCTCCAAATGCAGTTCCAGCACTTGATGAATCCATACAAAGTAGTTATAAGATGTTGGCTCAGAACTACCATCTGCCTATTTCTTTTGTTGAAGGAACTACTGCTGCATCAGGTGTAGCTTTAAAACTAAGGAATACTGAACTAACTGATGATAGAAAATCTGATGTTACAAGGTGGAGAGAAGTTGAGTTTAAACTATTTGAACTTGAAAGAAGAATTATAGCAGTAGAAGATGGTAAAGATGCTGGTGATTTAGAAGATGTAGATTTTAGTGAATCAGTAGAAGTATTAAATGACCAAGAACAAAGAGATAAATGGGAATGGGAATTATCTAAAGGACTTATTGATTTAGCAGATATACTAATGCAAAAGAATCCTGATTTAACAAGAGAAGAAGCAGAATCTGAATTAGAGATAAGAAACAAAGTAGAAGAAAAAGAAGAAGCACCTGAGAGTGCATTATTACAGGCACTTCAAAGACCAGTTGAGTAATGGCTAATCAAAGTAATATAGATTCAGCTGCTGATAACATAGCTAATCTAATTGATAAGGCTAAAGCAGAACTTATTGCTTCATTATATCTTATAGGTGAAGAAATAGGTGATATAACAGAGTTTGCTAATACTTTATTATCTATTGATGTTGAGGGAACACTTAAAAACAAACTACAAAAAGCCACATCTATATATGCTAATGCACACAGAGGTGTGTTAGAATCTACCATAGGATTTGCAGATATAAATCCAAGAGCATTATCTACCTTTGCATCACTTAATGAACAATTATTTGATAACTCTATAATAAGAACAATATCAGGTAGCATTAGAACTGAGGTTATTAAAGGATTACAAACAGGACTATCTACAACACAGATATTAGAGAATGTTACCAATGCAAGTATATCAAATGCACAAATGCAAACATTAGTAAATACAACACTTAATAATTATTCAAGACAGGTTACTAATCAAATGATGAAAGTAGCACCAAAGAATACTAAGTATGTTTATATTGGTCCAATAGATGATAAAACAAGACCTGAATGTTATGAGATGGCAATAGAAGGACCATTAACAGAAGCAGAAATTATAGGTAAAGGCTGGTCAGATTCATTAGTAAGTGGTGGTGGCACAGGATTTAATTGTAGACATAAATGGGAAATAGCATCAGAAGAAGGTGCACAATTCTTTGAAGGAGATAAAGTAGATGCTTGATAAAATGTTTTTTTTAAAGATAGGACCTAATGTAAGAGATAGATATAGAAAGCATATCTTCCAAGATGCTAAAGATGTATTTGGTAAACCATTTAAAGCATACACATCTAAGTATGGACAAAACAAAAGAGCAAACAAATTTAAAAGACAGGCATCACAATATGCTAATAGCAATGCACCAGTATTAACATCTGATCTACTTAGAGATTATAGTTTAATTAAAACAATGACAAATGGATTTCAAATAGGTTGGATTACATTAGGTGCAAGAGTAGAAGCATTAAAGAAGATGGGTAGAGTATTAACTACACCTCAACAACCACTACCTGATGGTGTTATTAGTTATCTATCTAAAGAAGCACATGGCTATATAAAGAAGAAATTAGGACCTAATAAAACTACAAGATACAAGATTGGTAGAAAATAAAAAAGCCACAATTAAGTGGCTCTTTTATATTAGTGAGTGATGCTATGATTTCTCAAGTGAATTTCAACTAATTATTTTCCAAACAAACACCTCTTTTATAACACAAGCAGGTTTATCCAATGTCTTTATATGCTCTATTGCTTCAAGTTCTGTGTCAAAATGTTTATCACCTACAAAAGATAAAAGCTGTTGTGATTCACATTTTAGTTCACCAAATAAAGACACATCTTGCACTATTTCTTCTCCAAAAGGACAATCAGAATGTCCTACCATAAATACTTTTTTTAATACTTTTTTAACTTCTTTAGTTTCTGTTTTCATTTGTTTCTCCATTGTTTTTTATTATAAATTGATTAACTCACTTAACCAATAACATAATATATAATATTATAATAATATAATGCAACTATTATTTATTTATTTAAATAATAATTGTATAAAAGATTTAGTAAGTTATATTATAAATAAGAATTTTCAACTAAAACTCAACAAACAGAGGTAAAAAATGTCAGAAGAAAATGTTACTCAAACAACTGAAGATACTCAGGATAATAACAACAGCACACAAGCTGATAATAAAAATGTTCCTTATGATAGATTTGCAGAAGTTAATCAAGCAAAGAATGATTTGGCAGGACAAGTTGGTAAGTTACAAGCTCAGATTGATAAAATGAATCAAACTACTAAACAACAAGAAGAAGCTAAAATGGTTGAAGATGGTAAACTAAAAGAAGCTCTTAATATTGTTCAGAAAGAAAGAGATGATTTTAAAGTTCAAGCAGAGCAATGGAATACTTACCAAACCAACAAAAGAGAATCATTAATGGGTAAGCTAACTGAAGATGATGATAAATCTATTGCAGAAGGTTTGAGTTTAGATAAATTAGAAAAGTATGTAAGTAAGGTTGTTAATGTTTCTGCACCTTCTACTTCATCTGCAAGAGCCACTACTGGTAAAGCAGGTGATATGGGTGGATATTCTTCCTATGCTGAATGGGCACAGAAAGATCCAAAAGGTTATCAAGAAGCTAACAATTCAGTTAAAGGAACTGGTATTAAAATTGGCTACTAAACAAAATCATAGTGTTTTAGCTGGTGTTGATTATGATCCTAAAGGTGATATGGAATTAAAGCCTAAAAAAGATGGTGATGTAGATGTTAAATATAAGAATGGTAAGATGACCTTTGATGAATACATTGATGAAATGGAAACAAGGACAAATAACCATGCTGATGGCAAACCTATATCTAAGTCTATTGGTTACTTTGGTGGCTTTGGTAAAGGAACTTTAAAAAAACCTTATGAACAGGCAAAAAATAAATAAATCTATCAAAATGAAGGCTTAAATAAGCAGTTGAAAGATAGATATGGAGGGTCAATCAAATGGCTGAAACAGATACAGGTGTTGCTCAAGGTGGATTAGGAAAGGTTATTGGTGATGCAGTTATAGCATTTAACCATGCTAATGTTATGCTACCTTTAGTAACTTCAAAACAAGCAGTGAAAGGTGCTATTACAGTGCAATTCCCTGATTATACTAAAATTGCTTCAAGTGATGTTGGAGCAGGAACAGATGGTTCTGATTATGGAACAGTTACATCAATTACAACTGCTGCAAGAAGTGCTACAGTAAGTGAGCATGTTATTAGAGCAGATGTGACTGATTTAGCAGTTATGGGTAATGCTGATGATTTAACAGGTAATGTAGGTGCTATATTAGGTAATGCAGTAGCTGCAAAACTTGATGATGATTTAGTTGAACTTGGTAAAACATTCTCACAAACAGAATGTGGTGCTGGAACTCAATTAGCTTTATCACATGTTTTTGGTTCTATGAGGCAGTTAAGATCAGCTGGTGCTCCTTTTCCATACAATTTGGTTTTATCACCAAAACAAGTATGGGGTTCAAAAGGACTAATTGCATTAACTAATGATGCAGCAGTAACAGGTTCTAATTCTAAACCATTATCTCTTTTAGGAAATAAAGGTGAAGAAGCTATGGCTACTGGTATGATTGGAAGTATTGCAGGATTTAATACTTACTGGTCTGATCAAATTGATGAAGATGTGTCAAGTGGTGGTGATGCTGCTGGATTTGCATTTTCAAGAGGTGCTGTAGGACTTGCTATTGGACCTGATGGTCTATTTAGATTAGAAACAGAAAGAAATGCTTCATTCAGATCTACAGAGTATGTTGCTGTTGGATTCTGGGGACAAGTTGAGATAAAAGATGCCTTTGGTGTTTATATCTTATCTGATGTTTCTTAATTAGTTACATTGAAAACAATAACAGGGAGCAGGTCAAACTGCTCCTTGTTTTAACTTGGAGAAAAAATTTATGGAACAATATTTTAAAAAAGCAGATGGAACAATTATCAAGGTTCATGCTAACCATGATATAAATTCACTAAAAGACAGATTTACTGAATGTGATGCTAAAGGTAATGAGATCAAGGCAGAAAAGCCTAAAAAACCATCTAAAAAAGCTAAAAAGAAAGATGAGGTAAAAGATGGCAAATAATCATAGTAAATATCAAATAATAAGAGTTACACCTACAATATCAACAGATGCTTATGCACAAGGTGATGTTTTATTTACAGCTACTGCTATTCCTAATGCAGTATTAGGTAATGGTGGTTGTTCTAAGTTAGTAGATTTTTATGTTATAGATGAAGCAGCACAAGATTTTGATGTAGATTTTTATTTTAGTGAAAATAATACTGCTCTTGGAACTATTAATGCAACAGCAGATATTTCTGATGCTGATTTAGCAGCTTTAAATTTAAATGGAGTAATGCATATGGATTTAAGTGCAGCAAGAACTACACAATTAGACAATGCTCAAGTTATAAAAGTTTTATCTTTAAGTGCTAGTCAAGAAGCAGGTTATCCTATGTTAATACAAGCAGCAAGTGATACAACATCTGTTTATATACAAGGAATTGTTAGGGCAGGAACTCCTACTTTTGCAACAGGTGATATAACTTTAATATTCCACATAGAAAGACAGTAGTGTCTTTATTGGATAAAATCAAAGAGCATGAAGGATTTAGATCCACAGTATATCAATGCACAGAAGGTTATGATACAATAGGATATGGCTTTGCTATTAAGGACTTAGAAATAGATGAAGATATGGCAGAGAAGATATTGATCAGAAAGATTGCTCAATTAGAATCTAAGATAAGTAAGAAATTTGATTGGTATCATTCTGCACCACAAGAAGCTAAAGAAGTAGTTATTAATATGTGTTACCAGCTTGGTATATCAGGCTTTAGTAAATTTAAAAAGACAATATATTTATTAGAAACAGAACAATATGAAGAAGCATCAGTAGAAATGTTAGATTCTTTATGGGCAAAACAAACACCAAGAAGGGCAAAAGAACTAAGTGAGGTTATAAGAAGTCTATGAATAAAAAAGACACAGAGGTGGTTCTTACTCATCTTGAATACATTAAAGAAAAAGTTGATGCAAATTATAAACATTTAGAAAAGTTAAATGGTAGAGTAGGTAAAACAGAATCTGCTATACAAAAGATTATGGGAGTAGGAACTGCAATTACATTTGTGATTGCAAGTGTTTTAGGGTATTTTATAAAGGAATAACTATATATGGAACTTGTTTGTCCTAATTGCTTTAGTTTACAATTGGTAAAAGAGGGTTGGCACAGAGGGAAACAAAGGTATAAATGTAAGAAATGCCAACATAAGACAGTATATCCACTATCACCTGATGATGTAGACATAATTACATCAAATGTAAAATTAGCAAAACAAAAACAATCACTACAAGATCTAAATAGAATTGAAAGAAAAGCATTTAGAGAATATGCAAGAATAGAAAATGCAGTATCTAAATACAATTACAAACTACAAGAGATTTTTGACAATTATAAGTTAAGTAAACTAACTAAATCACATAAACAAAAAAGCAAGGCTTGTGGTGTTATCCAGTTTAGTGATGTGCATTTTAATGAATTGGTTGATTTAGAGCATAATAAGTATGACTTTAAGATTGCATCTAAAAGATGTAAATACTTTGTTAAAAGGGCAATATCTTTCTTTAAATCACAAGATATAAGTAATATATTAATAGCACAAACAGGTGATTTGTTAAATAGTGATAGAAGGTTAGATGAATTACTTAATATGGCTACTAACAGAGCAAAAGCTACTTTTTTAGCAGTAGATATATTTCAACAGATTATTTTAGAGTTAAACAAACACTTTAATGTTTCAGTAGCAGCAGTTACAGGCAATGAATCAAGAGTAAAGAAAGACTGGGGCTGGAGTAAAATGTTAGCTTCTGATAATTATGATTTTACTATATTTAAAACATTAGAATATATATTTAAAGATAGTAAGGTTAATTTTATACAAGGTGATCCAACTGAGATGGTAGTTGAGGTTGCAGGACAAAATTTATTGTTATTACATGGTAATGGTTCTATTAAAAAAGGCATTGACACAAGTATCACTCAGATAATGGGAAGATACAAGTCAAGAGGGTTAAATGTAGATTATGTTATTTTTGGACATATACATTCTGCAAGGGTGGGTGATACATTTAGTAGAAGCAGTAGTATGGTAGGAGCAAATGATTATTCTGAGAAGGCATTAAACTTAGCAGGTAGAGCATCACAGAATTGTTATATCTTCTATGAGAATGGCAATAGAGATGGAATAAAAATTGACTTGCAAAACTATGATGATGATATGTATGATATAGACAGTTCTTTAGAATCATACAATGCAAAGAGTTTAGGCAAAGTTAATCAAGGAACAACAATATTTAAAGTAATAGTATGATAGGAGTATATGGACACAAAGATTATAGAGAACTTGTTAGGAGAATACAGTTGGCTTATTATAACTGGATTTGTTTTTTTAATAGCAAGAACTACTTTAGAATCTGCAATAAGTGGACTTAAAGTATTTTTAGGTGATGACTTAAATACTGATGATGTTATTATTATAAATATAAATGGTGAATCAAGACCTGCAAGAGTAGTAAGAGTAGGCATTTGGAAGACAATATTATTTGTATATGAGGTTGGTTGCACAGATGGTAAACCTTATATTAAAGGTGGTAATAAGGTTGCAATACAGAATGATGCTTTAAAAGATTATGTAATTGAGAAACCTTTACCAATGTTAGATTTAAAGAAATGGGATAATTGTAGTGATTAAAGTAATTTTATTTGGATTAGGATTTTGTGTTTTTTTCTTTGGAGCAATTATCTTAATAGAAAAAGGGTGGTTACATGAAGATGACTTTAGATAAACAGATAGATATATTATGGAAGGCTATAAACAAACAAGGTAAGTATATAGAGAATCTTGAAATAATAGTAGCACATTTAAAGACAGATTCACACCCTCCAGTATTTAAAGAAACACAATTTAAAGAATTAGATGAAAGATTGAAATATGTGGAAGCATGGATCAATAACATAGAACTAATAGACAAAGGAGAGTTAAATTAATGGAAATATTAACAAACAACTGGGAAATTATAACAATAGTTATTTTAGTATTAGATAAAGCAGTTGCATTGTCAGCAACACCTTATGATGATATGCTATGGACATCATTAAAAGGGTTTATTAAGAAAATAGCAGGTAAATAATGCTACAAGTATTATTAGGTAAATGGATTGCCAAAAAAGGTGGTGTAGCAGTTCTTCTTCTTATTGGAAATTTAATTGTTAAAACAACTAAATCAAAGAAAGATGATGAATTGTGGAAGAAAATAAAACCAATAATAAAGAAGTATAAGTAATGTCAATATCATCAATTAAAAAAGCATTAAAGAATGTTTTTCAAGGGAAGCTAAAAAACTTGGTTTCCCTTGCTGATGATAGCACATTAGATAATCACTTAAAGCCTTTAAAAATTGGTGATAAAACAACTAATATAGAATTATCAGAATCAGAATTAAAGGTAACTGGTACTATAAATGCAGAATCTATTAATGTTGATGGATCTGCTGTTGTAACTGCAACCTTAACTGATGAACAAGTCCAAGACATAGTTGGGGCTATGTTTTCAGGTAATACAGAAACAAGAATAACTGCTACATATCAAGATTCAGATGGGACTATAGACCTTGTAGTAGATGATTTAGATACAGACAGTAATACTACTTATGCTATATCTTGTGTTAATGGAGATAATTCAGATGAAGAAAAAATAAGATTAACAGCAGGTGGTAGTGGTAGTGGAACTGATGATGTGGTATTAGAAGCAGGAACAGGTTTAAGTATTGCAAGAGATGGAGATAAAATAACTTTTACAAATACTGAAACAGATACAAATACAACTTATAGTGCAGGTAGTTTATTAGATTTATCAACAACAACATTTAATGTAGATTTAACTGAATTAACTGATGGAACAGCAGATGTAGTTGGTGCTGATGATGAACTTGTTTATTTAGATGATAATGTTCAAAAAAGAAAACAAATAGATGAAATAAAATTAGGTCAATTTAACAATGATCAATCTTGGACATCTAATGCAGGGACAGTAACATCAGCAGGTGGTACAGGAACAGTAAATGGATTAACATTAACAGGAACTATAACATCATCAGGTAATCTTACATTAGGTGGTACACTTGCTATTAATAATGGGGATTGGAGTGGGACAGATTTATCAGTTGCAAATGGAGGAACAGGAGCATCTTCATTAACAGATAATAGTATATTGACAGGAACAGGAACAAGTGCTATAACTGCTGAATCTAATCTTACTTTTGATGGAACTGATTTATCTATTGCAGCAACAGGTAAAATATATCTTGATGGTGGAACTCATACTTATATAGCAGAAAGTTCTGCAGATACATTAAGTCTATATGCAGGTGGAGATGAAATTATACAATTTAAAGAAAATGGAGATGATGGCAATACAGCTTATTTTAGAACTTGCTCAGCAGGATTTACAAGACAAGCTGCAACATTTAGTACATCAGGAGTAATTGGTGATGGCAATGATTCTACTGATGTTGATTTTAGACATTCTAATAAATATAAATTAACATTGACAAATAATATATCAGGTTCAAGTGAATATATTAATATGATATTTCCTGGAGTATCAGGTAATTTTTTACTAACACTTGTGCAAGATGGAACAGGAAGTAGAACAGTTGCAAGTGCAGGGTGGAGGGCATATGCTTCTGATGAAACTTTATGTGATAATTTAACAGGAACAAATGGCACTGATGGACAAGTTAGATGGGCAGGTGGTTCTGCTCCAACATTAACAACAACAGCAAATAAAACTGATGTAATATCAATATATTGGGATGCAGATGACCAAACTGCTTTTTGTGTAGCAAGTTTAAACTTTTAATGGCTTTTAAAGATAATATATTAGAGTTTTATGATAATAAAATAATAGATACTTCTGTAATGGGTATTGAAGTTATGATGGATTGGGAAGATAATATAATGGAAAAATCTGCTGAATTTATATGCTATAATAAAGGAGATATACTTGAAATAGGATTTGGTATGGGTATTTGTGCTGATTATATACAAGCACAGGG
>VTLG01014267.1_pt1 | contig 13013 bp, 17 predicted proteins | sample 4694571 | NCBI WGS metagenome assembly VTLG01 (sample SAMN12604809, study PRJNA352737) | marine metagenome | biome: ENVO:00000447; feature: ENVO:00000209|ENVO:00000569|ENVO:01000036; material: ENVO:00002151; isolation source: viral sequences binned using virsorter ... | reverse complement strand
TGTTTATATCCCATTTTCTTTGCTTTTTTATCTGAATTACCCATCCATTTTTCTCGTGCTTTCATAGCTTTTGCTTGTTTTGAAGTTTTAGCACCTTTTGGAACATTTGCATGAGCTGGTCCACCTACATCATAATCACCTCTCTTATCACCTTTTTGAGGACCACTACCTGGACCACCTTCTTGGGTTACATTTTTGTATTTTGATTCTTTCTCATCATCATTATGAAATCTAATAATTTCGTCATAATCTAATTCTACAGTTTCACCATCTTCGTCTGTAGCAAAGAATGTATCTTCACCAGGGTCACCATCTTCCCAAGTTACCATACCATATCTTTCGGTATCTATTAAATCACCATTACCTTGTTGAGCTTTTTTATTAAGAGAATCTATTTGTCTTTTTTTGGATGAAGATTTTTGTTTATGTGGCATATCAGATTTAATATTTTTTGCTGGATCAAATTTTGATTTTTTAGTAGCTTTTTTCTTTTTTGGTGGATCTCCCTGAAATTGTTGAGCATAATCATAAGCTGCCTTATAATCTTTGTGATTGAAACCCATAGCTAAAATGTCACCAACGCTATTATCACCAATCTTAGCATTTTGAACACCCTTAACAGTCCAATCACCACCAGGTTTTGGACCTTTAACAGCGGAAAGATCTGTTGTGACTTTGCTAAAATATTTTTGTCTTTCAGTATCAGACATATCTTTAATATCTTTTTGTTTTTTAACTTTTGGAACATTTGGGTGAGCTGGACCACCTACATCATCACTAGGTGGTTTCTTTTTACCAGTAGCTTTACCAACAGTAGTTTCTTTACCACCAATATCTACTTTTGTTGAAGGTCTCATTTTATGTTTAGCTTTATACTTTTTAAAAGCTTCGGAATCTTTAAATTTTAATTCTCTTAACTTTTTTGTAAGAAGTTCCTTTATTTTTGAAAGTTTTTCTTTATCATCGACAAAAGGACTGTCAGGAATGTTTATTTTTAATTTTTTAGTAGTATCTTCTTTACCACCTCCTGATGGGGGTTGTTTTTTTCCATTATCCTCAGACAATTGTAGAAAAATTTCCTCTTTAATCCATTCTTTAAGTTGACTCTTCAGTATTTTCACTCTCATCCTCCTCTATAAGTTGAGCTTCACTCAAACAACCTCTAGCGACTGCAGTATGAGCATCCTCGACTAATGTGAATTCCTTAACATTAATAGGAAATTCTTCTTGATTAAATTGTTCACTAACAACTTCCATAAAACCCTTAACCAATGATGTTCCACCACCAAATACAATTGGAATTGCTTCTGGGAAGTTTGGTACACTTTCAGCATTATTAAACTGATTTGTCAAATTTGTCAATAAGTAGTTGACTAATGCCCCATAATAACTTCTGATAGCATTTATGATATTGTACTCGTCACTTCCCTCCTGATAAATATCATTTATAGCACTTTTTGTTAAATCTAATTTATTTGAATTCTCTTTAACACTAATTACTTTTGCTTTTGTTACTCCACAATCTGCTGCTACATTTTCATCAATCCAATCACCACCTCTAGCAACAGAAAAGGAGAGTGCACTCATACCTTGATACATCACACATACATTACACATCCCAGCACCCATCGATATAGCAATACCAGTTAAATCATTATCCACGAGTCCTTCATAGGCGAGAGCGACACTCTCCTCTATAACTTTTACATCGTATCCATATGTTTCAATAATCTGTTTCAACACATCTTCGTGATAAGAAACTTCTCTTACTTGATCTATTGGTTTTGCTGGTATACAGTAAACACAAGTTTCTTTACCTTTTGCTTTACCAATCAATTCACCGATGATTGCATTTAATACAGGTAAAGCATCTTTTTCTTTTGGATTTAATAATCCACTCGACATTGGTCGTTTCATTTCTGTCGTACTAAATATTTGTGCATAATTAAAAGCATGTTGTCCAACGATATGAACCTTACCTGCTTTTTCCACAAATGGTATCTTTTGTCTTTTTAACATTCTTTTGACTTGATTCGCATCTCCGTCAACTGTTAAAAATACATTTCTTTGTTTTTTTATACTTTTATCTGTGGCAGATATATAATAACTTGTTCCACAATCTAAGCCTTTTGCCATATTAACCTCTCATTTATTTTAATATTTCAATAATTTTTTTTCTATTTTAGGAAATTCTTTTTTCATATAATTAAGATACTTTTTTGCATCTTTTTTTAATTGTTTTTCATCTGTTCCGTCTTTTGATATTTTAATATTCAATTTTCCAGTTCCCAAATCCAATCCATCACTTGATTCATAAGGGATTTTATTTTTTTGTCCATCCCAACCCCAAGTAGCATAAACAGCATCTTCAAATTTACGATTGTTCCATTCCCAGGTACCAGTCATTCTTTGAATGCTAAATTTCCAACCTTTTACACTTGGTCTCAATTGAGCTAGATATTCACCAAGTTCATCTGAATATTTTGCTACCTTATCATTGTATTCCAATAATAATGTTTTTAATTTCATTTTCTTAAATTCCTCAGTTTATCTTTTTGGGTTTTTACCTTACCCTTAATCTTTTCATCTAACTTAACACTAGCTTCATCCGATTTAGTGTCGATTATAGTATTTTTCTTTACATCTACTTCAATTGGACCTAAATCTTTTGATTTAATAGAAGTTTCAATCTGATGACTTGATCCTTTAGTTTCAGAAACATTAATTACAGGAGATGTTTTTTCAAACTTAATGTTTCTTTTAGCCCATAGTAGGATAACATATACACCCAATACTATCTGCCATATAACTAAACTGTACATTAAAAAATGTATCAAATGATGACCAAAATCACCCATATTAACCTCTATTTTCTTCTAAGTTTTCCAACCGCACCAGTACCAACTATACCATTAACAATATCTTTTAATCTGATAGTTCCACTTTCTTTTATTTCTTCACCATTAGCATCATTACCATCACCACTATCTGGATCATTTTCACCTTGAGTTCTGTGGCCATTGGATGATTCTTTCATAGCTTCACCATCCTCATCGGCATAGTTATCGGGACTATTATGACCATCTTTAGCACCAGTCTTATCACTATCTAAATTTTCATTTTTAGCTTCATCATCTCTACCATCTCTTCTAGCACCATCTGGTCTACTAACCATATCCCTATTATCTGGATCACCTAGTCTTTCATTTTTAACAGCTTTAGTTATAGCATCTCTTTTATTATCAAGATATTCTTCATCATCAGGTTCAGATAAACCATCATTATCCATATCACCCGCATCTTCAGAAATCTCATAATAACGATTAAGAACATGTCCAATATCTTCATAAAGACTTGTTAATCTTTGATTAAGAGCATGTGCTTCTTTAGCTGTTTTTTGAAATTCCATTACTCCACCCTTAAGTGTTTTCATATTTCTATTTACTGAAATTTTATCAAACCAATCATCTTGTTCACCAAGTATATGGTGGTGTGCTTGTTCAGCTATTTCAGCAAGTTGATTAGCTACTTCCATAATATTGCCACCATTATAAAGTGATTTTCCGATTATACTATAGTTTCTAACACCTTCAATTACTTTGTGTTTATCAACTTTTTGTACATCTTCAAAAACTTCAGATAATAGATTTTTTAATTTTGCCATTTTTTATCTCCTGTATTAATTAAGCATTGTATCGCTATCATCTAAATTATTTTGTCCAGCTCCATTACCATTTGGAGTAAAGTCACTAGACTGGTTATTTTGACCATTATTAAAATCTGTATTTGGTGGACCTGTCATTGTCAATGCAATACCATTTGCAGTAACTTGTTCTGAAACTCCCAATCCACCACTCATAGTTACCCCAGATACCACACCTGGATCTTCTGTATTATTTTGACCAGCATTACTTTCCTGTGTTTCATTTGGATTTATATTACCAAGATTTGTTCCTATTTGATTCAACTGACTTTTATTAAAAGTTGTTAATGATGTTTTATTATCTGGTTTTGGAGGTAAACTTGTACCTTCACTTAAATCAAAAGAACTATTATAAAGTTTTAATAAACTACTACCATAATCAGGTAATGTAGGTATAGTTATCTCTGGTGTTGGAAATGAATCAAGAGGATTCAAAGTAATTTCAGATATATTTCCAGCTTCCTTTGTTGGTATAGTTGGATTTCCTGTAATATTATCCAAACTACTGTGCTCATCAGGATGTGGAGGTTGATTTCCTTCAGTTCCACCATGTCTACCCCCTAACTGAGAAGTATTAATTCCAGCCCCATCACTAAATATACTTTGTAAATTTTCTAATCCCATAATTATTTCCTAAAAAAATATTAATTTAATTATAATTCCAAATAATGCCGAATAAGCTATCCACATTGCATGTGTAACAGCCTGTTTCCACCTTAATAATGCTTTAAACTCATCAGCATCTAATTCTCTTCGCCAATATGTATTTTTATTTACTCTCACAATTATTCCATCCTCTGGATCTAATAAGATTTCTTTAATTTCTTTGATATTTTCATGCATTTCTTTAAGTTCACCATTAGGTAATCTTTTTTCTATACAATCTAATCTATCCGATAAGTGTTTATTTGTAATAGTCTTATTAGCCATTATCTTCCACCCTTTCTACCTTTTTTACCCTTCATTCCACCAAAATATTTTCTAAATCTATCTATAATTTTATCTTTATTTAATACAGCCATTAAAAAATCTGTTTCATATGAATAAGCTCTTGAAGCATCACCTACTTGTAATCCCCTAACAACATCAAAATAATCAATGACACCAGCTTTAGCTTTTGACATCCAATCTTTAATTACTTTATATTGTGCCTTTCTTAATTCTTTAGCATACTTTCTCAAAGCCCCATCAATAATATTTTTGGCTTCTTTTGAAGAATATGATTTTATTTGTTTTACATTAGAACCAAAATCTTCTTTTACAACTCCATCAGCAAGATGATGCATTTTAGCACCTCTTAATAAATTATATAATTCTTTTTTATCTAACGCTATCTGACCTTTTCTTGTCATAATACGAATTTTATTTCTATCCCACTGCATTTCAGATCTTCCAGACAATTTAAATCTTCCACCCTCTTTAAGCATTTCTTCTTTGACAAGTTTTATTAATTTTTCTTCAGTTATTTTCACATCTTCGCTATAAATATGATTTAAATCAGTTTTTTGTGATTTATTTACTTTAAATGGTGGTCTGTCTTTATCTGTATAAACTCTACCTAAATCATATCCTTCCTTTTTTTGTTTTTTCCCCATTTCTCTAGCCTTATTGATTTTATCTATATTCTTTTTAACTTTATCTGCGAAAAAATCACCTAAACCTTTTTTCTTCTTTTTACCTTTTTGTGGACCACTACCTTTACCACCTTCTAATAAATCTTTCATTTTAATAATTTTAGCCATTAATCTATTCCTATATATTTAGCTTTTTGACTTTGTAAAAATTTAGCTAAATCTTTAATATTTTTAAATTTTCTATCATACCTGCCAGACATATATAATTTATTATTAACTTTATTAATAAGAAATTGTCCATCTCTACCAATATCAACTACAATGTGTTCTCTTGGTGAAGTTGGCACTGACATATCTTCACCAGTTGGAGCAGTTAAATATTTACCTCTAGCTTTCCATTTACCTTCTGATAATATATCCATTAATTTAATCATACTTTTAATTTTTTCCCCATTTTCATAAATCCAACCATACTTTTAGTTATTCTTTTTTTATGGTCTACTACTTCTTTTTCTATTCTTTTAATTCTTTGTTTCATTAATGAATCAACTTCAGCAGCAACTTTCGGAAATAACTTTATTGCTTCTGGTTTACCATAATGTAAAGCATCCCACCATTTAGTAAAAACTGGTGATTTTATAAGTTTCGAATATTCTTTTGATTGAGGTCCAAGTACATCGTGTAATATCGTCCAACCTCTATACATTTTATTGTATGATGGACTTAATGAAGCTTCTTTTAATAATTTTTTTAATTTAATCATTATAATGCTCCTATAATTTCATCTGCATTTGAAAATTTTTTCTTTATATCTTTATACATCTTTTTTTCCATCTTTTGATTTAACTTACTCAATTCTGGTGGTGTATGACCAAATACAACATTTATTTGACTTGCAGCATCCCAATACTGTCTCATTTTTGACTTTGATCCACCTAAAAAATATGATAAATAAGTTCTAGCTCCAAGATGGTTATTCCTATCAGTCATTTTTGATAATTCCTTTACATATTTAGGATCTAATTCTCTTTTTTCTAATAATATATTTTTTAGTTTAATCATATTTTTATCCCGCCTTTGCTACAGTCCATAATGTTTGTACTAATTGTGCTGGATCTTTATATCCCAAATCTGATAATATCTTTTTCATCTTTGGATTTATTTTTTTCCATACCTTTACCAATAAATTTGCTGTTTGCATATCTAACTTTACCATTCCCCTTTTACTTTTATAATTTTCCATTGATTTGTTTTTTAAAACTCTAGCAGCAACATCAAATATTGATTCTTTTTTTGCTTCAAAATATAGATTTCCAGCCTGTTCTTTCTTCAATCTACTCTTTTCAGCTCTTCCTCTATTAACTGATTCTTTTTCAAATCCTACAATCTTACCACCTTTATGTGATGCATCTTTACCATCACCATTTCCATAAGTACCTTTTTGTCTATTGTACTTATTTAATTCTGCTCTATATTTCTTTGACTTTGTAGATGAACCATATTTCTTGTATTCTGCTTTATAATCTCTTTTTTTAGCTTCACCCATAGGTTGTTTTTTAGTTTCTTCGTGATCATCTGCAAAAGGTGTTTGTGATAATTTAACCAATTGGTCTACTGTTTTTTCTAACTCATCACCCTCTTTGTAAGTAGCTCCATTGTTAGTAACCTTATAAGTTACCTTTTTCTTACCACCTTTAGTAACTTCACCTTCTGAACCATGATGTGGACAATCTGGATTAATATCTTTTACCAAATCACCCTTTTTAAAATCTGTTTCTTCACCTTGAGAGTTATACAATTCTTCTCTAATAATCTCTTTTATTCTTTTTATAGATATTTTCATAGTATTTTCCTTAACTGTTGCGTCATCTATTTCTGTTTTTACATCTGGATGTCCAGTCAATTTATACCCAAGAACTTCTGATTGTTTTTGTCTTTTTTTATCAAAACTTGCTCTTTCTTCTTTTGGATAAGCACCCGCGAAGTCTTCATTTACACCTTCTCTAACTTTAATATTACTACCCATTAAAATATCTAATACCTTATCAAACATTTTTTTAGTTGTTGTTACTCCTATATATCCTCGAACTTTAACAGGTTTAGTATCAATTTCAACTTGTCCTTTAGCTACAAGTTTTTTAAGTAACTTTTGTGCTTTTGGTATATGATTTTTCCATACTTGTAATTTTTTAGCATCTCTATGATGTATGGGTTTTGCCTCAGTCATAATCTCACGAACTAATTTTTTTATTAATTCTCTAACTTTACCTTTTTTCATTTTTTTCTCTTTTTCCCATTTTTTAGCCATATTGGGTTCATTAGCATGCATCCATTTCCGTTGTTTTTCGGATTTGAATGGCATTATAATATTTTTCTTATCGTTTTAACAAATAAACTATTAAATTTATGAACTAATTTCATATACGCTCTATGTAAATTATTAGCTTCTTTCTTCGCACCTTTTTTAAGTAATAAATCAGTAAAATCTTGAACAGCATCCCAATAAGCATGATATAATTTATCTATTTTTTTAATATGTGGTCTATATTCACGAGCTGCGCCAACTTCTTTCAATTGTCTTTCATGTTCAGTTAAACCAGTACTACCATCTAATGATTTACTCCATCTTTTAGTAGTTGGAGGTTGATGACCCCATTCATTTAACTCTTGTTTAATCTCATCAAGAACTGTTGTTTTCTTTGATTTGGATTGTTCTTTAACAACTTTCTTTTTAGATTTTGAGTATCCTAATATATCTCTATATTTCATATTATTCTCCTCTAATTATATCGTTAATTATATTTTCAATTTTACAATCGTGACAACACACACCATCTCTTGTTCCAACTTTACCTTCGTTTAATTTACCTTCATTTGTTGGTGATAAGAAAGCTCCGTGTGTTGATGGATTTGATACAAAATCAAAAGCAATCAATTCAAAATCTGGTTGTACTTTAACAACAGGTTCCATACCATCACCTTCGTGTATTTCTTCAACTGAACCTAATCCACGAGATGATATACCAAGTTTAATACCCGCTTTAAATAATTCTTTTAATATATTTCCTGCTGGTGTTCCCAACACTTCAACAGTTCCTTCCAAATCATCACCTTTCCAATGCATTTCAAGTATATTATGTGATACATTATTTAGATTAACAACAGAAGAATCTGGATGGTCAAGTTCACCTAATGCTCTCCGTTCTCTTATTTGAACTTCTGCATATTTTTTAGCTTCTCTCATCAAAGTATCCTTTGGATAAACTCTACCATTTTGGTTTTTTGATTCTGCTCTTTGTAGTACGCCTTTTACAACCAATCTACCATTATTTTCCGTAATAGATTCATTAATTTGTTCTCTTGATATTTCAAAAGGTATATAATCTACTAATATTTTTTTTGACATTTTAATTATCTCCTATTATCCATGTATTCCAGAAACCATTACATACCCAGCTGGTTTATTATCAGCGTTAACAGAACTACTTGATACCCACAATGAACCAGTTACTAACGGATCCGTTTTTGGTAAATTAGTTAATATTATAGAACCTATTGAACCAGTTGATGTTGATTTAGCTAAAAAATCACCACTTGCACTTATGTCACCTGCTACAGTTAATGTCTTTGGTGTTCGTTTTAAATATGATGTTCCAATTCCAACAAAAGCATTTCCACCACTACCGGATATATTTATAACTGAACCTGCTACTGAAGAACCTGATGCTATTACAAATGGAAGTCTGTAACCCCCGTCAACCTCAGTAGAGGTAAGATTATTAAGTGTATATGGTACAGCATAACCAGTCGAATCAAAACTTAGAACAGAACTTAAAATCACATTACCACTTGCACTTATTGTACTTGCAGTTATTTCACCACTTGTTAACTTTGATAATTCAATATCAGAAGCTAAAGCATCCGAATCAACTCCACCATCTTTAATTGAAATTGTTCTAGCACCAGAACCATCATATGTTGTACCAGAATTTAATTGTAGTGTTACATCATCTACTGTTAATGCATTTTCAACAGATGAAGCTTGTCCAGTTAAAGTTCCAACAAATCCACCACTTGAACTTATGACTCCACTTGCAGTTATGTTTCCAGCTGCATCAATTCTCATTTGTTGATCACCAGAGGTATGAAAAGAAATTGTATCATTCTCAGGAAATCTTATCTTTGTATTTGAATCTCCTGTATGATATATCGTATCACCAACATCTAAGTCACCACCAACCGTTAAATTATCTGTAATTTCAGCGTCATCACTTATTACTAAACCCTCACCAGTAATGACTCCACTTGCACTTATGTTTCCACTTGCGGTTATATAATTAAAAGTAACCTCATCAGTCAATCTTGTTGATATACTTGATGATAAGGATGTAAATGAACCACTTATCGATGTTGGTAACTCACCACCAAATGTATTTCCAATTATAACAGCACTCGAACTTATATCACCACTCGCTATTATCTTTCCAGAAACAGTCGAACCTGATGATATAACTAAATCTATTTGAGCTCCAGTATATTTACTTAAGTAATCAGCCACTAATTATCCCCTTATGGTCTTCCAGATCCGTCTAATCCACCTTTATATACAAATTGAACTTGTCCAGCATCTCTAACACTACCACTCCAAGCACTTGGATGTATATCTAATTTTGTTCCTACAGCACCAAATGCTGCTGGATATAACTCATAATTGGTACGAGTAGCTTTACCAGTTCCAGCTGTTCCTTCAGCACCACCTAATTCAGCAAAAGACCCAGAACTTCCATAGAAAAATCCAAACTCATCCTGCATAGCTGTAGTTATTAAAACATAATTTGGTGTTTTAGTTAATGTACAAGCAATTGGATAATTATTTCTAGTATAAAAATTATCTGGTTTTGGTCCAGGTACTTGTTTTTTTGAGTTATTTGGATCTTTTATATATTTGCCTGTTTCGTGTGACATATATTTCTCTCCTATTTATCTTATCCAGGTTGCTCTTCTAAGCCATATATCTCTAAATATATCGCCAACAACAACTTTAATTAATTTTCTTATCACTTTTAAATCTTTTTCATCAATTGATTCACCAATTTTTTTTCTATGACTATTTTTTTTACTTTTCTTGTGTTTATTTTTTTTACCACCAGTAAAAGCCATTGGTGTCATATATTGACCACCCACAGAAGCAGTTGTGTTAAATTCAGTTAAATCTTCTTCATCTAAAATTTGTTCAGTTAAAGATTTAATGATTTCATTAAAGTGTTTTTTTGTTTTTATTTCCACTTTTCTTTAACTCCTTAAGAAGTTCATAATATCTCATTAATTGAACCACTGTATTATCTTTTACCATTTCTGATTCATTTAATTTACAAAATTTATTAATAGAATTAATAGATTCTTTTAATTTAATTTTAACAACATCATCTGATAAATTTTTAGCATATGTTACTAATCCTTTTTTGACTTTTGGTATCTCTTTTTCAATATATTCTTTAAGAGAAGTCGTATTAGATACATTATTAATATATGCTCTTAATAAATTCTTTTGGGATAAATTTAATTTTGTATACTTTTGATTAAATTTTTCTAAAAGTGTTTTATAAGTTAAAATTCTTAAATCTTCATCTTTTGGTATAACTATATTAATAGTTTCTGATAATTTAATGCTTTCATTATTCGTAGTTACACATTCAACTAAATTAAAGAATGATTCTGTTTTTTGTTCTGGAGATATTATTGTGTATTCGAATAATTTATAAGCTGATGCATATACTTTATAATTTTTAACCTTTGAAGACATAAATTTTTGTAAATCATAATTTTCTTTAATCTCTTTAATTAAATTATATCTTTCTCTTTTAAGACGAGAATTATTTAATTTGTGACGAGCACTAACTACTTCATTAATAAAATATTCTGCTTTTTTATCTGTCTTAAATTTCTTTATACTCAGAACATTATAAAGAGCCAGTTCTTTTCCTAACTCTGTTCTTTCATTGAATCTATCTTTTATTATTTGAACCGCTTTACTGATTTTACTATTATTTAAGACATCTGATGTCATCTGTCTTAGCAGAAATTCGTATAGTAAACCAGTATTCCGAATCTTATTATGTTTTACTTTGCGCATAAATACATATCTCCGTTTTTATAAAGGTTTTCCTCATATATAGTATTATTCATATATAAATATTAACATTTTTAAATATATACTAAATTTATTCATCTAAAATTGCATCTTCATTCAATATACTTTGATTTTTTAAATCTTTTCCAAATTTTTTCTTAAGAGAATTCATTAATCCTTCTCTAGCAACTATTGTTCCACCTTTACCAGCATAAAGTGGTGAACCACCTTTGAACTCCCGTTTACCATTTCTATCTCTATGATATTTAGCTGCATCCTTTATGTGATTTGCTTTTCCAGTACTTCTTGATTCTGGTTTATACGGGTTTTTATCACTACCACCCCAATCACTCTCTCCAAACATTCCACCAGCTTCTTCAGCACCACCCAAGTCAGTATCTTTCTCACCAGTTACAGCTGGATCATTTCCTTCAGTTGCTATTTGTTCTATTCTAAATGCTTGTTTTTGATCTTCAATTATTTCATCAAATATTCTTCTCTTATCTTGTTCATTCATATCAAATATATTATCATAAATCCATTCACGAGAAAATAATCTATTTTCTAATAAATTAGAAGAAATCTCTTGTTGTTGACTCAACAATTCAAGTTTCTCCTGTTGATGTATCATTGATGGATTTGTTAATTCTAATTCAAAATTGATTAGTTCAGCATCATCAAACCCTTGAGTAAACAAATGAACAATAGCAACTTTTTCAAGTTCTGCACATATAATTTTTTGTAGTCTTTCTATTGTTCTTGCAAATCGTACATCTTCAGCAGCCAATGTAGCTTTTGAACCAACACCCTCTTCATATCCAAGAAATGCTTTTGGAACTTTAAGAGCTGCCATTAATTTATTTCTTAGATATTCAATATCATCAATAGCACCTTCATTTGATAATCCCTCTAATCTTTCAATATTTGTTCCACTATCACTGCCACGAACAGGTAAGTAATAATCCTCTGTTACTGATTCAATATTATATCTTAAATTATAATCACCAGTATTTTGGTCAATAACAGGTACTTTCTTCATCTTACTAATAATTTGTTGCATAAAGTTTTCAACTTCGTTTGGTGGAATGTTTCCAATGTCTACTTTGAATATTCTTTTTTCTGGTGCCCTCATCATTCTATGAATTAACATAGCATCTTCCATAAGAGTTAATTGTTTCCATACTCTTCTACCACCTTCCAACATAGATTTACCATATGGTATATAATTTGTATCTGATAACATTCTGAAGTGAGCTATTTCATAGTTTTCAAGAATTCTTGATTGTTGATTCAATCCACCAGCACCATCAGCACTATCTCCCTCAATTTCAAATTGAACCAATTTTGGATTTGCTGGGTCGTGATCTTCTAATCTAAGTACATCATAAACAGATATAGGTTTTACATTTACAACACCATATTTATCAAGTATATCTAACTGTAAAAAGAAATCTCCATATTTTGTCATATTTCTAATCCAAGACCATAAATTGAACTCTATATTTAATACATCATAAAATAAATTATGAAGAATTTTAGCTACTTTTGTATTATCTGTTTGTATTTTTAATATTTGCCCTTCAACATTATCAACTGTGGATTCATC
>VTLG01012169.1_pt1 | contig 13013 bp, 12 predicted proteins | sample 4694571 | NCBI WGS metagenome assembly VTLG01 (sample SAMN12604809, study PRJNA352737) | marine metagenome | biome: ENVO:00000447; feature: ENVO:00000209|ENVO:00000569|ENVO:01000036; material: ENVO:00002151; isolation source: viral sequences binned using virsorter ... | reverse complement strand
CAGATAATGAAATTGCTTATGGCGTAGCAAGTTTGGATTTTCAATTCTAATGGCTACCTTTTTATTATTACCAAATGTAGATGGTCTAATTTCTATACATTGGGTAGCTACTGGTGAAACTGCAAGATGGCAATGTCTTGATGATGATAATGCAGACACTTCCTATGTTCAATGTGATAATGGTCTTGCCACAATGGTAATAGAATATGCTAATCCATCTGTTGCAGAGGGTGACATAGACTCAATAGACTCTGTTAGGTTTATAAGTAGTGGTAGGTCTGAAGCAAGAGGGGTGGCAAGTAATGTTATTATAAGATTTGAAGCCCCAACAGCAGGATTTGCAGAAACTTGTTCTTTTGACCCCCATTTCAGCAACTATGAAACAATCAATGGAACTGCAAGAACAACACATGATGGAACTCATGCTTGGACTTATGCTAATTTAGAAGCATTAGAGATGAAATGCACTAAATCTTTAACTACTGGGGTAAGATTATCATATTTAGCACTTGAAGTAACTTATACAGCAACAGTAGCAGCAGATAACGCAACATTTTTTGGAGCAAATTTCTAATGCCAACATTTACAGGAAAAACCTTTGCATCATTTTACAAAAACCTTCTTGGGTTGAATCAAACGTCCAATACTGGTATTACCACCATACCAGCAAGGGTTCAGGATGGGGCAGGACAAGATACTTCAATTTTGATTTCTGATGATGTGCTTTCTGTTACCCCGAAAACTGATAATTTTACTGGAACTTTTATTGTTGCTAACACTTCGGGGAATAATATCCTTGCAGTAGATACAACAAATTCAAAAGTATTAGGGGGTGCTTCCCAAACAGCACTAAATACTCAATATGCACATTTTGGAGTTGATCATGTAGCTTCTCAGGGTTTTATAGCTGATACACACATGGCAATTCCTTTTGGATTGTCTGAATCCTCTGCATCTTATCTTACTATGGGAAGTTCTACTTCATCAAGTTTTAATGATACAGACCCTGCCACAAGTTTAACAACTACTACAAGTGCCATGTATGTAGTTAATATGTTTTGGCACGTTATGGATGATATTACAGTAGATGCAGTTAAATGGTGGAGTGCTGCTGATACTGCAACTGGGGATGATGTGGCAGCTCATTTAATGTCTTATTCTGTTGTATCAGATAATAGTTCAACATCAGGAGATTTATCAAGTGGGGTTGTGGTAGCCGATGGTGCTACAATAACAAATGCAGGGCATGAGCAGTTATATTATCAGTCAATGACAATACAATCAGCAGATGTAGATGCAGGGAAAATTATTATGTTCACATTTGCATCAGATACAGTAAATTCAGATTATGGCATTAATGCCACAGTAAAATATCACATTAGATAAGGAGATATAAATTATGCCAGGAGTTTATGGTGGGAATGGTGGGGCAGGGAGTTTAAAAGTAGGTGGTAATGGGAATAGTAGGGGAAGTGCAACTATAGTAAAAGAGCGAATAAAAGCACTTTCTTACTCTGCTTCTGTAAATAGATTACTTTTAGATGTAGAAGCAGATACTACGGAAGGTTCAGTAAAAACTGGTGATGTTGGTGAAATACAAATAGTAAACACCGGAAAACATCCTGCTTTTGCTATCTTGGCTTATAGGCTATGGACTACTGCTACAGCTATGGAATCAAATACATATCATGTAAATTATTTATTAAAATCAGGTGAAAGTATAATTGTTCCTAATTCCCCTGCTGTTATAGCAGATGAAACTATTGAGCAACTTGCTGGAACTGCTGTAACTAATGCTGTGCCATCGGTTACTGCTAACTATGCTTATTCTGATAGTGGAACAACCATTGATGATGCGAGTTTTGAAGCAGCCGATACTTCAATAACAGTAGATGATGGGGATTTCTTCAGGGTAAATGATTTAATTCAATTTGGGATTAATACAACAACTGCTACAAAGATAGAAATATGTAGAGTAACTGCTATTGCAACCAATGTATTAACTTTAGAAAGAGCATTATATGGCACTACTGCTAATGATAAAGATGCTCAAACCAATGCAACATCGGGTGTTGTGGATAATGCAAAGGTTTACTTTCCATTTTTTAATACCTACCATGATCACGATAGATATACAGTTGTTCAAACAGATGCAAATGGAAAGTTCCATGCTATGAATCTATTTGGTGCAGGAAGGGCTGCAACTAACTTAATGGGGATAACAGCAGGTAGTTTTTCAGCAAAATTCTATAATGCAGGGTATCAAAATTTGGGATTATCTGGCATAACCTCCTCGACAAACACATCTCTCACAGCATCAGGCTCATACTGGTTTAAAATAGCCATTGATGGTGGTACAGCAGAAGCAATAAACTTTACTGTAGATTCGAGTAATACCAACTGGGGAGGAACGTCAGGAGTCATCAGTTTGATAAATACTGCATTAACGGATAAATATAATAATTCGGCTTCAAACACATTCCAACAGAAAAGTTCAGTTGCTATAGTTAATGGTGATGTTAGGTTTACATCGGGGCAAAGATTATCTACATCTGCAATAGCACTTACAGCCGGAACGGATGGGGCAAGTGCTTCATATAATATATTTGCACAGCAAAATGGACATATGCCTGCTCTTGCTAATGTTCCTGATGCTGTTGCTGCTAAACTTCCTGATGATGTTGTATATGATAGAATTACTTATGAATCATCGCCTAATGAAAATGCCCTTGCTTATGATGATGGTTATGGAAACTTACAGGGTATGTGTTCAGGTAGCCTAAACTATGAAACTGGTGAGATACACATGACAGGCTGTCCTGTTAATGCAGAATTTGTATATAGCTGTTTACATACATCAGCCTTTTCAGGAAGGCAAAATGCTACTAATGCTGCTAAAATGAACTCACTAAAAGCTATTTATGGAAATATGCCAAACCAAAAAACAGCAGGGCAATTAACTATAACACAGAGATAATGCCTAAAAAGAAAAAGAAGAAACCTATGAAACCATCCAAACCTAGAAGAAGGAGATACTAATGGCAGTCAGCTCGACCATAGAATATTGCACCGATAGAGATCTCCAGGATATTTTTCCTCATCTTGCTGAATATGACTTAAAGAGAAGGATTTATAATTGGAAATCTACAGATACGACAAACCAATACCAAGCCTTTAATACGGGTCTTATAACAATGCTTTATTTTGATGGAATAGAGGGAACTGCTGTAACAGATAGTCCTAATGCTGATTATGAATTTAATTATTCTTCAAGTACGGATTCTGTACAAGTATTTAAAACAACAACAAGCCCTAATGATATGATAGTAGAAGCTGGTGATGATTGGTCCGATATTAAAACAAGATTTAGAAGAAAAGCATCAAGACTTATTGAATCCCATTTAGATAATAGATTATCCAGGGAGGTATTAAAGGATAGAGAAGGAAACTATCCTGAAATTATTGTTCATATAACAGCATTACAAACAGTTATTTTACTTTTAAAGGCTCATGATCCTAATTCAGAGGTAATTGAACCATTCCAGGAGGAATTAAACGAGCTTATTGATGGTTTAAAGGCAGGATCTATAGTATTGCCCACTGCAATATCGGGTGACTCATCAAAAGGGGTTATACGAGAAGTTTCAGTAAATGCTAGTTCAGATTTACGACCAATAGAGCTACGAGGTCATTATAATGGAACAGGGTATGAACTCTTAAAAGTATATATTGAATCAGGTGAAAATGGAATTATTGGAACCACAAAAATGACTGTAAAGGGTAAAGATTCAACCCTGTTAAAAACAGATATATTGATTGATTCAGAGGTTATTACAGGTGATTTTCAACATTTAGGGGTAGGAAGTTTATATATCCGCTGGGGAGGTGATGATGTTACTTCAGCAATTACAACAGCAGCAGATGAATATGAGATCGAATTATGGGGATCTTCTTTAGATTCTACAATTTCATCAGCAGGTTCAATAAGGATGACTAGAAGATAATGCCAGTAACTTACGAAAATGTATTTTATGATTATGTAATGGATCCATTAAGGGATTTATTCATCACAGAATATAATTATGGGAAAATCTATATTGCACCTCAAATACTTCATAAAGATCCCTTTAGCATACGAATATGGGGCAATAATGCTGAAACAGAGCTTATTGCCACATCTACATGGCATAAACAATATAATATAGAAATATCTTTATATGAAATTGAGAAAAATCCTGGTGAAGATTATTATAAACAATTTTATAATGACATTGAAAGAATATATCAATTATTATTTGCAAATGCCAAAAATAAATCTACAACTTTAAGTGGATCTGGAAATAATAGTAGTTCCATTACATATAAATGGTTTGATGGTCAATGTGAAGAATTGACAATTAATGAATTTGATGAGGGAGAAGATGAGATAGAGGGATTAAATGTTTGTAAATTTATTTTTAATTGTAAAATAATGAGGGTTAATTAATAAATTATAGGAGAATTATGAAGTATATTTTAAAGAAAATAACATCAATATCAGCTATAAACGATTGGCAGGGTCTCGGCAAAGAGATTGCAGAAAAGTTAGAAAAGGGTGAGCCTATAGAAATAAAAGATCCTCCTGAAGCCTTACTTGATGGTGGATATTTAGTAGAAAATAAGAAAAAAGGAGATAAATAATGGCAGCTTTAGACAATACAGTATATGGAATAAAGCAATATGAGGCATTTCTATCATTACAGTCAGATGCTCTTGGCACGAATGATGTAAGTGGAACATTGTATAAATTAAGAGTACCAGAAGTTAATGATATTGATTTTTCGGCAGGATTTTATACTGCTGATGTCGAAAGGACTGGTCAAAGAGTTTTAAGACCTACAGATCATATTAAAACATATAAAGGTGGTACTTTTACATGGTCTTTTGATGGTCTGGTAGTTGAAAATGAAGCATTACTTCAACTTTTATTGCAATTAATAAGCGAAGATGATTCTCCATCAGGAACTGTTGTAATGACAGGGAATCAAGGAAATGTAGCTTATGAACAAGGTGCAACTACAGGAGAATATGCTTGTATAGTTTTATCTTCTCCAGATTCTGATAAAGATAGATTAATGCATAGTGCTATATTACAAGAGCTTACCCTGAATATGAGTCCAGGTGAAAATGGTGGATTATTGACAGCAAGTGGAACTTTTTGGAGTGGTTATCAGCCAGTTATAGGGGCAGAGAGTACTGGTGCTAATGCTACTGCTGTAGATTTTACAAAAGGATATTTTGATTGTACAACTTCTCAATTAGGTGGTGATGATATTGTAATGAATAACTTTTCATTAACAATATCTAATCCTGCTATAAGGGTTGGATATGAAACAGTAAATAGTATTGCTGGAGAACCATGTGCCTATATGAGGGGTGGTCAAATATCGGTTACAGGTAGTATTAGTGCAAAACTAGATGATAATGTAGCTCAAATTCTTACTGAAGATTTCCTTATAGGAACTTCTGCCAATATTAGTATTGGAGATGGATCGGCAATAGATTTTGATATACCAACAGCTAAATATACAGGGCATACACATACAAATGTAGAGGGAAGTGTATTCGTTGATCTCCCATTTATGGGTACAGCAGATGGTGCTAATGCATTAGTTACTATTATTGCAACTTAATAAAACAAGGAGAGTATGAATGACTGAAAAGAAGTTAAAATCAGGTAGAAAGGTACAGATTAAGGATTTGACAGAAGATCAAATTGCTGATCTTAAAGATATTCCTGAAATTTACTTTATAGGTGATCAAGAGAGAACTATTCGTAATACTAATAAGGCAAATTTAGCATGGCTTCGATGTGGTATTGGTGGTGGCGATTTTGATGATTGGAAACCAAATGGAGTAGCTCCTCCTGACCATGTTTTAAGGCAATTAACAGATGATGAAAGATTGGAGCTTGTTGGAATAATCCAAGAATGTCAAATTATAAACCCCAAGAAGCCCTCCAATTAGGATTAAATGTATTAATTGATCAAAATTGTGAGGGCAAAAATTGTAGAAACCATGAATTTCCTTATAAAATAAACAGCATTATATCGGATGATAAAAGAAAGGTAGTTAAATTTAATAATATTAATGATGTTTGGGATTACATAAAACTCCTCTGCCGTGAATCTAATAAACATCAAAAGAAAGGTGGTTCATTCTCAACTTTAAATAATATATGGGAACAACTACCTTTTTTTGTATGCTTAAATAATATTATAAATGAAAATGCTCAAAAAGACATATCTAGATACACTTATTCAACAGATACAAAGACTCCTCCATATCCTGGTAGTTATGGCGATATACCTCATATTTGGATCCAAAAATATTATATTATTAAACAAGCAATGATGTTAAGAGATCAAAAATTAAGAGAAAAGGCTAAAGATGGCAACAAGTAAAGAAAAATTACAAATAATTGTAGATGCTCAGGGAATAGCTAAAACCAAAGCCCAATTAAAGGGAATGGAAAAGGCTACTGGAGGTACAACTAAAAGTTTTGGGCTTATGGCAGTTGGAATTGCGGGAGCAACTGCAGCTTTATATGCACTAGGAAAGGCTACAAGTTTCGCAATAAGGGTAGGAAAAGAATTTGAACAATCAATGGCAAATGTAAAGGCTATATCTGGTGCTACTGCTATTCAATTTAGGGCATTAGAGAAAAATGCAATGCAACTTGGAGCAACAACAAAATTTACAGCTAGTGAGGTTGCAGGATTACAGACAGAATTTAGTAAATTGGGTTTTACAGCAACAGAAATTAATAAAGTAACAAAGGGAACATTGGCTTTAGCATCTGCTGTTGATGCTGATTTGGCAACATCGGCAGCTGTTGCAGGTGCAACTTTAAGAGGATTCGGTTTAGATGCGAGTGAAACTGGTAGGGTAACAGATATAATGGCTAAATCATTTGCTTCTTCAGCACTGGATATGGATAAATTTTCTAATTCAATGACCTATGTAGCTCCAGTTGCCAAAATAGCAGGATTTGGTATTGAAGGAACGACTGCGATGCTTGGAAAACTTGCTAATGCTGGTATTGATGGTTCAATGGCGGGAACAGCCCTTAGAAAAATATTCCTAGAATTATCCAATGAATCTTCAAAATTATCAAAAAGATTAGGTGGATCGGTTTCAAGTGTAGATGAACTAGTCCCAGCCCTTCAAAAGTTAAATGCAGAGGGTGTTTCTACTGCCGAAATGAAGGATTTAGTTGGACAAAGAGCAATTTCAGCATTTAGTATATTATTAGATGGGGCTGACGATTTAGATACTTTAAGTGAATCATTTAGAAATGCGGGTGGATCTGCACAAGAAATGGCAGATATTCAACTTGATACTCTTGAAGGTAAATTAACTATTATGATGTCTGCATTATCAGCTTTAGGAATTAGTTTTTTTAAGATTATAGATGGTCCATTAAAAGGCTTAGTAGATGGATTTACTTCAGTTGTTTCTGGAGTAGATAAAGTTGTCAAGGTATTTTCATTTCAATCTGATGAAACAAAAGTATTAATTAAAACAATGAAAGACCATGAAGATGCGATAAGAGGTATTATATCTGCAAATGCTGATTTATCATTTCAGCAAGAAGAATCAAGAAATGTAAAATTACAAAATGAATTAAACGAATTAACAGCACAATATGCGGCATCCAGAGATGCAGTCAAAGCTATGGTATTTGAGATTGAAAATACAAATATTATGAATGATGAATATTATAAACAGTTAGTTAAAAACATAGAATTAGAAGGTGCCAATCGAGATGCTATATTGGAAACTATTAATGCAAAAGGCGAAGATGTAGAAGCATCTAATAGAAGGATGGCTGCTTTGAAAAAAGATGGTGACCCTCCTGATCCTGCAAAAACTTTAGGTATTCCAACAGAAGATGAAGCGATTCAAGCAATGGAAATGTTACAGCAATATCAATTTGCTACATTAAGTATTAAAGAACAGGCAGCAATTCAAGAATTAGAATCCTTAAAAGCAACAAAGGAACAGATTTTATCAGTTGAAAAATTTTATGATCAGCAAAGATGGAAAAGTGCTTTAAATACTACTGGAAAATTATTGGGTGCTATGAGTCAATTAAATTCTGCTTCAAAAGGAAGTGCATTAGTTACAGCTAGATTGCAACAAGGGGCAATAATAGCTAATACAGCAAGTGCTGCTATGGCTGCAATTACACCACCAACAGGGGCACCAACTCCTCTTGGTTATGCTAATATGGCTGCTGTTATAGTAACAGGGATTGCACAAGGAGTTCAAATTGAACAAGGATTAAGTCAGATAAAAGGGGCAGCGACAGGAATGGATGAAGTTGTTAATAAACCAACAATGATTTTAGCAGGTGAAGCTGGAGCAGAACAAGTGTCAATCACTCCTCTTGAAGGACCGAATATTGATGGTCCACAGGGTGGTGGTTCTATTACTGTAAATGTATCAGGGAATGTATTATCACAGGACTTCGTTGAGGGGGAGCTTGCTGAAAACATCAAGGAAGCTATCAGGCGTGGCACGGATTTTGGAATCAGTTAAACAGCTATATTATGTAGTTACTACTAAACAGCTATTTTTAGAATGGCTTTTAGAAATTAATACATTTATTGGCAGGAAATTAGTTAGAAGCCTTGCAGTAGAAGAAATAAATGAATATGCAGAAGTCAATGATACTTTAGATATGCGAACTGTTCCAGATAGAATTAAAAAGAATATCATCCACGATGAGAGTGTATTAAAGATGAGATGGGATTTATGTATAGGCTGCGAATTTTTAAACAACAATAAATGTGAAAAATGTGGATGCTTTATGAAGGTAAAACACAAGTTAAAAATGGCTTCTTGCCCCATAGGGAAGTGGGATAGATATGCTTAATATTCCGGCTAATTTCGAGAACGATATTCAGGGTAGAGATACTGCTTTATATCCTATTGTAAGAATAGGAGGTGATGACCCTACATGGATAAGCACAAATTCAACAAGTTTTGGAAATGCTCAAGGAGTACTCCCCCTATTGTCAAATATTCCATCCATAAAAGAATCAATAGATATTGAAAAACGTAATTATAAAATATCTTCAGTTAATCTTGATATTAGCAACTTCCCTTATGAGGGTAAAAGATTTTCTGAACTTTTTGGTGATTTATCTCTTATTAATACAGAGGTTAGGATATTCTGGGTATCTCCATCTGTAGAGGATATTAATTTAATAGATATAGCAATTAGTGAAGAAATTGAGATTGGAGATCATTGGGCTTTACAAATCTACAATGGCACTATCCGTAGATATACCCACGATGATGAGAAAGTAAGATTAGTAGTAGAAGATCGTTCACAGGCAACACTTCATAAGGATTTGCCACTTGAAAAACATTATCTTACAGAGGATAATGGTCATCTAAATGTTCCCGATAAATACAAAAACAAGCCCATTCCAATGGTTTATGGTCACGTAGATAGAAGTCCATGTGTAATTAGTCAAACACCCTTAATTGAAGAATGGGGAATAACAGAAGGAAGGGTAATAATACAATCTGATGCTGATGTAGCAAGTAATATGAATAATTTATATATATATGATAATACTTATATTGTCCTGCCACCCACATTAGACCTTCAAAATAATCAAAGTAATATTTTTGACTACCCAAATGGAATGGAACAATTTACACTTACAAACAACATTGCAACATTGGCAAGTAGTTCTTCAATGGATGGAGAAGATGTAAACCCAATCAGCCTTAATAAAATTATAGCATATCAGGAGATCAATAAAGAAGGTATGACATTTAAACCATTGCAGGAAAAGTCGGCATTTTGGTCAAGTACATCAGGATGGAATCCTAATGGGGGTGGTAGTCGTTCATGGTATGGTTCATATTTAAAAGTTGTCGGTGGAGTGCCAAGTTTTTATGGTTCTTTATTTAAAGAAGCTGATGGTGATGACAACGATTGGCAAGGTTCTTATTATCTCTGGGAGGATGCCAACTATCCACATGATAACCCCCCTGAAGAACAGTTTTATTATGATATATGGAATGAATCTGGTGGACAAGATGATAAACATGAAATGAAACTTGTTGGTGGGGTTGTTAAAACAGGGGCATTTGATATAGGGGCTTCAGAAGAATCGGCAGGGATATTATATTGGGAAGGTGAAATATGGATGGGAAACGCATCTGCATCTGCTACTGGATGGGGTGGCGAAACAGGAGGGGAGGGGATATATGTTAGAATAGGTGGTGGTACGCATGATGATTATCTTCTTGGAATTCACAATATTACAATAAATGATCATCTCGAATCGGTTTTTATACAAGCAGGTGGAACTTTGGGTGCATGGTCAGTTATAGATAATACTGATCAATTATTAATATATTTAAGACCATCGGAAGCCTTCAGGACGGCTGTTGAATTAAAACTTACAGAATTAACTTTATATAATTATGCTCTAATAAAAAATATGCTTGACCAAGATTTCTATGCCAATGTAACAGGCAGAGGGGACTTATTCTGTACATCAATAGATGCTATTGAGAATATATTGGAGCAAGAACTTGGGGTAAGTGTTCCTTATCAGCATCCGGGAACTTATTGGGATTGGCGATATGCTTTCACAGTAGATAAAAAGATTAATTCAAAGAAATTAATTGAGGGTATCGCTTCTGCATCTCCCTTTATACCACGATTTAATAATATGGGGGAGTTTAAGTTTGATACGATTCCTGATGATGGTGGAAGTGTAACAACCAATTCTGATGGAAGTGCATCTGAAAACCATACCATCACAGAAGCAGAAGTAATTGATTTCTCTTTTTCAAGAACGAAAATAGAAGATGTTTGCACTAAAGTTATATTTAAGTATAATTGGGATTATGCAAGGGGCGAATTTAATGATAGTGTAACTGCTGATATAGAAGATATATTAGAAGGTTATGATTTTGATTATTATGGATTTCAGGGTACAACTGATGATCCCGATGCTGAATCTACTGTTACAATAGATGATGACAGGGGTAAATATATAAGAGATCACTACACAGCAGAGGACTTCGCTGATTGGTATTTACTGTGGAACGCAAATCAACATCTAAAGATGAAAGTTAAACTTCCCTTAAAATATATGAATTTAGAGATAGGGGATTTTGTTGATTTTGATGCGATTCTCGGTGAGGTTAACCCTTATGGAATTAATTATATAGAAGATGGAGAAGTGAATGGTCAGGAGGTTTTTAAAACATTCCTAATCACATCTACCAACAAGACATTAGAGTGGGTTGAAATTGAGTGCGTCCAGATGCACAATTTAAATGTAAGTGGTGGGCTTTATGCAGGAACACAGGGTTGCAATGACCCAGAATCTTGCAACTATGATGCAGATGCTGATGATGCGTCAGTTTGCAAATATAATGATTGTACTTATGATCCCAGCGATGATTCAACGTGGGAAGGTGCGTGTGGTGGTAATGCTAAAATAGACTGTTGTGGCGTGTGTAATGGAAATGCCATTTGTGATGGTTGTGGTGATTGTGGTGAAGAGGGTGAACTTGATGAATGTGGTGTATGTAATGGTGACAACTCCAGTTGTGCAGATTGTAATGGTGTTCCAAATGGTTTGAAAATTACAAATAATTGTGGCGATTGTGTTATAGAAGGCGATGCAACTGATATATTATGTATAGAAGGATGTGATGGTATATGGAAAAATGATGGAACACATCTTATGTATGATGAATGTGATCCTCCAGTATGTGGTGGTGATAATTCTACCTGTACACAATGTCCAGATGATGGAATAGTAACGCTGTGGGGAATAGATTATCCAATAGATACAGAAGAAATATCTATTGATGGCTCGGGCTATGAAATTGATGATCCCGAAGCCCCATTTGTTAATATGATTGGACAAGTGATTCCTGCTGAAATAGGATGCTTTACAAATTTAAAAACGCTGGAAATTTCAAGCTGTGAATTAGAGGGATTAATTCCAATCACAATAGGAGATTTAACAAGTTTAGAAACATTGAGGCTTAATGGAATGTACCTTAATGGGGCAATTCCCTCATCAATAGGAAACCTTGAGAATTTAACTGTTTTAAATTTACAAAGTAATCAACTTGATTACCTTCCCTCGGAAATAACAAACCTGCAAAGTTTAAATACTCTTGACTTGTCAAGTAATAACCTTTCAAATGAAATACCAGAGAACATCGGGAATCTTTCAGGCATGGGTGGGTCTTTTGATTTAAGTCATAATCAACTGTCGGGATTAATTCCTGAAAGTATTTGTTATTTGCCAATGCCTTTCGGCTCTCCTTTATTTAATATTGATTACAATTCACTTTGCCCAACTTACCCAAGCTGTGTTGAAAACCATGTGGGATATCAATATATAGACGATTGCGATGAGGAGGAGGTTTATGTAGCCGGTGATGTAAATGGTGACGGTGATTGGAATATTTTAGATTTAGTACAATTAGTTAATTGTATACTTACAATAGCAGATGGAGGTACTTGTCCACCATCGGGAGATATGAACGGTTCTGGTGATTTTAATATTTTAGATATTGTACAACTTTCCAACTGTGTACTGGAAGGGAGCTGTGGAGGTTAATTATGGCTAAACTTTATTACGGGAATGGTGAATGTTCAATAGAAGGTTCTGATATAAGAGGAGTTGAAATCAGATATAGAGGTGCTATTAAGATAGATGATAAAACTTCTGATGCTTTTGTGATAAACCATCAAAAAAATGGAATTATGATATTCCCAATAGGCGAAGGAACTTTGAATGAATTATTCTCTTATGCTGGGGAACTTAAAATATTATCTGTAATTGTAGCAGATACGGATGCCAAAAAAGTGTCTACCTCTATTCACAGGGTAATGGACTATACGGAACTACTCACAACCAATGCTGAAGATATGACCACTATAAGTGAGGATTTGTCTGCTACCTATGTATCGG
>VTLG01003077.1_pt1 | contig 13015 bp, 19 predicted proteins | sample 4694571 | NCBI WGS metagenome assembly VTLG01 (sample SAMN12604809, study PRJNA352737) | marine metagenome | biome: ENVO:00000447; feature: ENVO:00000209|ENVO:00000569|ENVO:01000036; material: ENVO:00002151; isolation source: viral sequences binned using virsorter ... | reverse complement strand
CGGATTAGCAACAAGACCACTAATAAATGCAGGAACCATATTATTACCAGTCCCATCCAATGTACAAGATGGAAATGCAGTTAAATATGGAGATTCTAGTTTAAATGGTCTTCAGGCTGCAGGTGCAAGTGCCATTATGGATGTAATGCGCACAGATGTCAGACAAGGATGGGATGCAATTAGTGGGAGTGTCTCATCTGGAATTGCAAACTTTCAAGGACAAACCAAAGCAGGTGTTGGAACATTAGAAAGAGCTCAAAGTCTTGCACTGAATAAACTAACAGCAAGTGCATTAGGCATTTTTGGTGGTAATGTAACAACAAACCAACTATTTGCAAGACAGACTGGTGAAATAATAAACCCAAATATGGAATTATTATTTGATGGTCCTACTCTAAGAGCATTTAAATTTCAATTTAAAATGACTCCAAGAAATGCACGAGAAGCAAAACAATGTAGACTAATTATTAGAGCATTCAAAAGGAATATGGCACCAAGAACTGGAGGAACATCTGGTGATTCTAATTGGTTCCTTAAAACACCAAATGTTTTTGAATTGAGGTACAGAACTGGTAATAAAGATCATCCATTCCTACATAAATTTAAACAATGTTTCTTGACTGATGTAGCAGTTAATTATACTGGTGAAGGAGTTTACTCAACATATGATGATGCAACACCAACATCAATGACTTTGGACTTATCATTTAAAGAATTAGAACCAATTTATGACACTGATTATGATTCACCACAAGGAGCAACAGCGGTAGGTTACTAATGTCATATTTCAGAGAACTTCCAGATTTACTATACCCATCATTTCTTTCTAATAAGAACTCTTCCCTTGATTATATTGAAGTAAAAAACTTCTTTCGTAGAGTTAAATTAAGAGATGATCTTCACAATGTTTTTACACTTTTCGATAAGTACCAAATAACACACGGAGCAAGACCAGATACTGTTGCCGAAGATTATTATGGCAGTGCTGAATTGGACTGGGTTGTATTAATGACTGCTGGTATTATTAATGTAAGAAATGATTGGCCTCTTGAGGATAATCAATTATATGACTATGCCTTAGAAAAATACGGAACAGATCTAAATGCCACTAGATTTTATGAAACCAAAGAAATCAAAGATAGTAAAGGTCGTTTAATTATGCCCAAAGGAAAAGTTGTTGATAGTGACTTTTCTCTGTCATATTATGATAATGGTAATGTAACTGTCACTGGAACAAATGCTAGAACAGGAGTTAGTAATTACATATATGAAACACGTAAAAATGATGCTAAAAGAGGAATATATCTATTAAAACAAGGATATTTGCAACAATTCTTGAATGATATGAGAGAAATTATGACATATGATGAATCTTCAGAATATATTAATGAAAAAACAATAATGGCAGTTAATGTAGACTTATTAATGACATAAAAAAGACCCCCGAAGGGGTCTTCTTGTACTTAATCTTGTGCTAGTTGAGCAAAGTATGATAGTGCATCATCTTCCTCATCTACATTAGTAGATTTTGTAGTTACAGATGCAGTAACAAGTTCCTCTGCAGAACCACGACCTTCACTTTCATCTTCTAGTTCAGGATCCTGACGAACAGGAGCTTTGTTTCCTAGAACATAACCAAGACGCTTCTTCAAATCTTCATATGACTTGAACTGGTCAGCAGCAACAAACTCTTGAAGAGAATCTTGCTTCTTCCAAAGTGCTTCTAGTGCATCATCGTCATCAAGAAGAGGACTTTGAGCAGCAAACTCAGAAGAATCATAATTCCTATATCCAGCAACGTTCTTTGCCTTCAATTTGAAGTTTGCACCTTGCCAGAAATCAAATGGATCGATTGCTTCTTCATCCTCAAACTCAGGCTGCATTGCTGCAGTAATCTTATCAAAGATTTTCTTGCCGAATTTGTACAAGAATACCTTACCTTCGTTCTCAGGATTTGCTGGATCCTTCACGACATAGATGTTACTGATATAAGTAAGCTTACGCTTCTGCTTACGAGCAGTTTCTTTACCAGCATCTGTACCATTGTTCCAAAGAGTAGTATTATACTCTGAAACAGGATCCTTCTGATTAAGAGTAGTCAGAGAGTTCTCTATATACCACCCACCAGGTCCTTGAAAGGCATGGGAGTATAGTTTTACAAATGGTAGATCCTCACCATCGGGAGCAGGAAGGAAACGTATGACGGCATATCCATTGCCACTTTTGTCTACGTCTAATTTCCATAAACGATCATCACCTGATGCACCGTTATTATTCATTTTTTCGACTTCTTTAACCAGTTTAGCGGTTAATGAGCCAAGCTTAGATTGCTTTTTAAGGTCTTTAAAAGACATTTAGATTACCTCGGATTAATTGGATTTGTTAGATATGTTAGATTATAACAAAGATTGAAAAATTAGTCAATACGTTGTTTAAAAGACTCAATAGTACTTTTCATACCATCGAATAACACTTGCATATTAGTTCCTGCTGGAAAACCCAACATTTGAACGGATTGTTGCAACTGTTCTTTCATTTTAATTGCTTCTGGATCATCCGACAATGACAATCTAGTGTACATAAGACGTTGTTTTTCCAAAAGCGTGGTTAATTTTTCAACGTGTTCCTTTCTATCTTCACTAGTAGATAATTGGGATAGATTCATCATCTTCCCATAGATTTCTTCTTGTAATTCATTAATTTCTTGTAGTTCTTCTCGAACTATTTCCGATTCAAAAAAATCACTCATTTACTAATTCCCTTAAAATTTTCTTATATTGGAACACACTAATATTTATGAAAGGTGCATACTTTTTTATTTTTAAACTTACGGATTCCCACACTGGATCCTTTAACTTTTTATCAAAGTTTTTTACGAAAGAAAAGACTTTTTCCAGTATCGTAAGCGTTTCTAAACTTATCTCTCCACCCAGATACTTTTTTAGTACTATTGGATGCTTGCTGCTGGAGCAGTCGAATACTTCGTTCAAGTTGTTGTTGAATAGTAATTCGCCTAGTTGTTCTTTGAACAAGTAAGTTAAACTCTGTTGTCGTCTCATCCATTCTGCGTAATTTCTTTCGCCAGAATTTATAATTTCTCCAATCCATAGGTTTTGTGGGTTATCCGTAATTACAAAATTTGATAAAAGAAAATCTAAAACTTCTTTATCAGAATATTTTCTAGAAGTCTTTTCAAACCAATATTTATCCTTTCTCTTATTAAAGGAAGACATAGTGGCACGAGATTTACCTCCATACTTAAAAAAGTCATACTTAGGATTAGTAAAATGACTTTTCATCGAGAGATAAGATTGATATGTTTCAAATGGAGTCACTTTCGTCTTCATCATCCTCTTCTTCAGTTTCAAATTCTGTAATAGCATCAATAGGAACTTCTGCCTTTCCTATCCTATACCAAGGAACCATTTCTCCAGTCTTATAACTGGGTCTATCTCCAAGATATTCAAGGTCGGGAAAATTATGTTCTCTTAATACCGCCTGAAGACGATAATGTAATAATTCAGTAGGAGTAGGCATTATAAAGGCAATTTTGCCCTCGAAGTTTTCTTCATAAAGTTAAGACGAATAGCATCCCACTTCAATCGTTCCTTCAAAGGTTTTGATATAAGTTTCGTTACTGATTCTACCTCAAGACTATTAATATCGCAATAGTGTACAATAGCATCAATATAATTAAGTTGTTCTTGTGAAACAATCTTTTCAATCTCAAGAGCAAACTTAGATGGAGTTAAAAATTTATTCTCTATCGCCTTTTCTAATTCTTTATTAGGTTCCATAGAGCTCCAATTTATCTCCAACAAACTTTCTAATGTATTCACCGAGAAGTTTGATGTATTTTGCTTTGTCAGTTTCTTCATAGACGACACATTCTCCATTTTCACAAGCCATAATGATTACAAGTTTTTTCACGGAAATATTCCGCATTTCGTATAGCATACAACCATATGCCATTGCCTGAACAAAATAATGTTCAATCCACTCCCGTGGTTTAGGTTTTTTAGATGTCTTAAAATCTATTATCGCTAATTCGCCGTTATATTCTGCAATACAATCAACGGTTCCAGCAATTCCTAATTGCCTACTATATAGCGGTCCTTCCAGAGCGTATATATTATTTATAAGATTGAGTTTAGATTTAGCAATCTTAAATAAAAAATCAGAAATAGGTGGAACTTTAGGAAGTTCCTCATCATTTTTTAAATAGTGTTCTGTAAGAGTATGCATATCAGTACCACGTCGGGTTGCAGCCTTCGTGATCTTATCTGCTTCTTCATTACCAACTTTCTTTCTCCAGTTAATAAAGATCTCTTTATTGAAGTGACTAGTTACAGAAGTAATAGAAACTAATCTAATGTACTCTTCAAGTTCAGGAACTTTATAATAACGAACTCCATCTATATGTTCTCTCTCCAAAGGAGTGAGATTCAAATCAACATGATTAAACATTACATACCCATTTCAAGTTTGGCAATAAGGTACTCTCTAACAAGTCCAGAACGAACGATGTCATCTATACCAAATTCAATAAGATCAAATGATGGCATAGATCGAACAATCTTCATAAAATCGACAATTCCATTTTTTTCATTTGTTTTCTGTAAATCTGTCTGAGTGGCATCTCCACAGAAATAAATTTTACTGTCTTCACCGATCCTTGTTATTATACTATCAAGTTCATGAAAATTCAAGTTCTGAAATTCATCAACTATAACAATAGCATTATCAAGTGTAGTTCCTCTTAAAAATGAAGTACTCCAAAACTTAATTGTATCCTGTGCCTTAAGATTACCATACAACATCTCAAAATCAGCATCAGACGACATTTGGAACATATATCTTACCATATGTTTGTAAGGGACTTGATAAATGTCGGACTTATCTTCATGATCACCAGGAAGAAAGCCAATTTCACGAGTACTAACAAGAGACCTAACAATATAAATTTTTTCGTAAGGAGTGTTTTCATCTAAAACATCTCTTAGTGCGTTATACAATGTAACGAATGTTTTTCCTGTTCCAGCTGCACCATAGGCAATAATATGTTTACCTTCTTTATAGGAATCATATAAAACTTTTTGATTATCAGTAATTGGCTGTATATCAACAAGATAATCAGCATTTACTGGTTTTTTCTTTTTCATTTGCTTTGCGGTTAAACCAACCCCTATAGGTTGATCTCCGTTTCTTTTTTTGGACATTATAGTGTTTTCACTCCAGAACCAGGTGCTTTCTGTGCTCTTGCAAGAACATCATTCCATCCAGGTTTGGTTTTTCTTAATTTATCTTTCCACTCTCCAACTTCTCCAATACCAGGCATAGTAGATGGATCAGACCAATCTCTATCCCAATCAGGATTGTCTTTTTTCCACTGATCCCATTCTGTGACACTCATACTCACTTCCTTTTGTTCACCAGTTTCTTTATGTTTTACAGGATAAGTTGCCATAATTATAGTTATATAAAGGTATTTAGACCCACTCAAGGGCTTCTGAGACTGAAGGAAACTGTTCTATAAAAACTTTTCTACAAGATTCTGCAATTTCCATGTGCTCCTTTTGTGTTCCGTGTGCTGACCTTAAATTAATATAATGAGCCCAAGAACGACAAGAACCAGTCATATAGATTCTGGTAGGAGTACAAAGTGGTAATACCATTCTAGCACATTCTTTAGCAACACCATCCTCTAGCATCTGATTATAAAGTGCCTTAGCAGAACTAAACAAAGTAATCATTTGTCTATTGAGTGTCTCTACCATTTCAGGATCCAAATCATCAGTAGAATTCTGACGATTCTTCGTATCCTGTCTACGAAGTTCTGGTAATTCTATATCACCTAATGCAGTACTAGCAGCATATCTCTGTGAAAACTCTTGAAAAGTAAAGCTTCTATGTCTTAATATCTGAGCAGCAATAGCACGAGTAGTCTCAATCTCCAATGTCATAGAAGATTGTTCAAACACAGACCAATGGTTATGTTTAATACAATACTTTAATAGTCCAGCATACTTTTCATTATCCTGATTTGCAGGATTAGAGACTCTGGCAATATATGCCATTGTTTTTTCTGCATCAGGAGTGACACTTACAAATTGTACATTCATTTACCAAATCCTTTTGATTGTTTTGCCTCTGCTTCTGCAAGTTCTTGCTTAACAACTCGCAATTGTGCTTTCATCTCTTTAAGTTGAGTGTCAGTATAAAGAAAATCTTTTTTAATTAATCTTTCAAGCATTTTGATTAATCTTTTTGCTCTACTAGTCTGCATAACCGTCGTCGTCATCATAAAGTTCATCATAATCTGCTGGTGGATTTTTAAATGCACCAGAATTTTTATATGCATCCACATCAGAATAAACTTCTGCTTTAAGGGCATCAATTAATAGTTCTAAATTACGAACAATTAATTTTAATTTGTCTCTCTCCATAACATGATTCACTTTTAACTATTTTACACAAAAAAAGAGGAGGTGTCAATACCTCCTCTCTATGAATCTGTAAGTCAGTTACTCACTTCGCACACACAACTTTTTGTTCTGTATGCTTGATGCCTCTGTAAACGAGTTCAGAGACTTGCTTCTGACAGGTCTTGCTGTCTTGGGTGTCATACTTAACACCACGATATGTAACTTGTGCCATTGTGTTTACTCCTAAAGTAGTTGGATTTTTAGGCCCGTTCCTTTAGTCGTTTGCGTCCCAACAACCTTCTTCACTATTGAGTTTAATAATCTCAATAACATCTTCTTTTTCTTCTTGTGGAAGATGTCTGTCCTTTTGCACATCCTCAATGAGGTAATTTGCTCCAGAACAGGTAAGGGCAGATGCTAATAAAAAAGGAATCATGGGATGAACGATCCGTTCCGCGACTTACTTGCGACCCGAATGGGTTGAACGTGTATATATGCATATTAACACATATATTCTATATATGCAAGTAACTGTGTAACAATCGATACAATTTTATAAAATCTTAAGGGTCAAAAAAATACCCCGATTTTTTTCCCCGATATTTTGGAAAAAAAGTTCGGTTTTGGCTATCCCTTTCGCTTTTTCTTTTGTTGAGGTGATTTGTATCCCCAAACATTAGGCTTGATAGTACCATGACCATAGTCAATACTCTTTAACCCACTTTTAAATTTATCCCAATACATATCAAACAAACTTGTTTTAGTTCCTCTTGTTAAATCAAAACAAATATTATCTTCATACATATACTTTACAATAAAAGCATCAGTAGGTACTTTCTTTATAGTAACATCTTGATATGAACCATTTTCAATAATAAGTTCACATCCATATTCAGTTCTACAATTTTCCTTTTCCTCTGCTGACCAAATAGATTTTTCTTTTTCTTCTTTTTTAACTTCAGTTTCAGTTGTCATGCTCTACCACCCCAAACAATATCAGGATATGCTTCCGATACTACATCTTTTGAGATCTTATACTTTGTTTCTAATTGCTTGTCCTTTACAAGACAAAGTATCTCTGCTTCTAATGGATGCAATCCTTCTAAAATATTAATAAACATCGTTTCACGACGAATAGCATTAAGTCCATCATCACCACCTTTTAGGAAACGATAAAAATGTCTCGACTCTCTCCGAATAGTAGTATGTCCTTGCTGATCACTTACACCAATAGAAAATGATCCTTTCTCATGCATAGAACGAATCTCATAATCAATCTTTGTCGATAATGTACCACTATAAGTAGTCTGATCATCATATCCAGTATAAGGAACAGATCCTTCAGGAAGTAATGATATGATAGACTCATCAAAGTTCCAAATAAGAACTGACTTTACTGAAGAATCTTCATACTTCTTAAGAAATTGTACTTTCTTTGCTTTGGATCTTTGTCGGGATACTAAATCAAATACCTCAAAAACAAAAGGATTCTTTGGCAATTCCTCAATAGGTTTTGCAACTTTTGTTTTTGCGACTGTTGTTTTTGGTTTCCTAGTCGTCGTCTTCTTCGTCGTTGTCATAACTTTCAAATCTAAATGCTACTATTTCATCGGGAATTAAATTGCCTGAAGTATCAAACATTTCAGGATGAGGTCTTGGAATCTCTCGATAATTCATCATATAATCTCTTGCAACCCAACCTATTAATCCTCCAACAAAAAAGAATAATAAAGATATTGGCAATACCAAAACTAAAAGTGTATCAAGAGTCATTATATTACCTCCTATGGTAAATGTTTTGCTTTTGGGCTTACTTTTACCTCCTAATATAAATTCAAAACCACGATTAATATGGTCTTCAGATTTATTTATCTTAGGATTGGAGGATTTTTTGTTCTTGGAGGTATTTGATCGTGTCAACGCAACCTCCTAACTTATTGCCATTACAGACAACTTGAGGAAACGTAGATCCTTCACCAAATTCACCATAAAATGCATCCTTATCGAATTGCTTTCCTAAAGTATACACTACAAACTTACTTTCTGTCAACTCTAATACTTGTTTGACCTTATCACAATATGGACACCCTTCCTTTGAAAAAATTGTGAAATTCATTATTGTTCAGGTTAAAATATAATTTATAAGAGTTATTATAACATACTATGCAGACTCAAGTGCATCAAGTCTTGCTTTCATTGCTGTATTCTCAGTAGAAAGTTCCTTAACTGCATTAACAAGATGCCATAGTAATTCATCAGTATTAGTTGTTTTCTTGCTAGTTGTAGGATTAGTACTAACCATATTAGGTAATACTTCTTCTAACTCCTGTGCAATAACTCCAAGTTGAACACCAGTCTTATCAATACCAAACTTCTTATAATAATCTCCTTCATTAATATCAGGATGTTCAGATGCTTCTTCAGTAGTATACTTCTTATCATCTGTTGATCCACCAAATTCATTTCTATCAATTTCATCTTCTGTTCTATACTCAAAGTTTCTAATTCTAATCTTATTAATAACATCTAAACCAACAGTATTATCAACAATATTCTTCTTAATTCTTCTATCAGAAGTTGTAGACCAAGATGTACTGTTACCAGCACGAATAATATTGCCACTACCATCACCATAAACGTAAACAGCAGTTGATCCTGGTCCTGTTGCACCTCGTGCTATCCATAACTCATTATCATCTGTAGATAATTGGTTATAACCAGCCTCATGTCCAATACAAGTATTACGAGTACCATCAGTTATATGATAACCTGCACCATATCCCAAACATGTATTATAATTACCACCAGCAATTATACTATGTCCTGCAGCCCAACCTATAAGACTATTATAACTTGATACGCCACTAGACATAGCGTACATACCAACACATACATTCCTAGAACCATCAGTACCTTGGTCAGCTACGTATGTACCAATGTATACGTTCTGATCCCCCGAAGTATTGGTTCTACCAGCATTAGTACCAATCATTACATTAGAACTTGAGGCAGTATTCATACCTGCATCAATACCCATACAAGTATTATCATTACCAGAAACGCAATTATCTAAACAACCTCGACCCACCGCAGTGTTTCTTTGTCCCGTCTGCAAACTCTCCAATGCGTGCCATCCAATTGCAGTATTATAAGGCCCGCTTGTTAGACTCTTAAGTGCCTGATGTCCAACCGCTACTATGTCATGAGCACCTTGGATATTCAGACCTGCTTCATATCCAACTGCTGTGTTATATCTGTCACCATTCTGTAGATATAAAGCACGATATCCAACGGCAACATTACCATGAATACCACCAGCAGCAGATTTTAATGCTTCATAACCAATAGCAATATTATTAGTCCCGGTCGTTCCAGCATTACATGCTTTATGTCCCAAGAAAACGTTTCCACCGCCTGAAGTTATTGATTTACCAGCTTCAAATCCCATAGCAACGTTATAATTACCACTAGTAACAGCACTTAAAGCATCACGTCCAAAGGCATTATTCTGAGATCCACTATATCCACTAGCACCTTTTAATGCGTTATATCCAAAGGCATTATTATCATGTGTTGTCGTAGTTTCCGATAAAGCATAGTATCCAAATGCATTATTATTATTACCTGTCGTATTTTTTACTAAGGCTGATCGACCAAATGAATTATTATGATCACCTGATTGATTTAATCCTAGTGAATTATAACCAAAGGCACAGTTATAATTACCATCCAGATTTGTAGCTAATGAATAATAACCTAATGCACAATTTTGAGTGCCAGTAGTGTTAGTTAATAAAGAATCTTTACCAATGGCTACTTGATTAGTTCCTGTTGTATTTGCTTTTAATGCATAATGACCAACAGCAGTATTACTAGTTCCAGTAGAACTACCACTAGTACCTCTACCTGCCATATATCCAACAGCAGTGTTAGTACCACCCGTAACTCTCTGCATACTATAATTACCTATAGCAGTGTTCTCAGTGCTTGTTGTATTTTCAAGAAGAGCAACGTATCCCACGGCAACATTATTATTTCCCGAAGTTACATTTGCACCTGCTTGATCTCCAAAGAATGTACACCCATCAGCATCAGTTAAGTCTGTACCAGAATTTTTACCAAAACAAGTATTAGATGTTGCTCCACTCCAAGTACCTGCATTACCAGCATTAGTACCACCAACAGTATTACTATCACTGTCAGAATCTACACCACCAGATACAGTTGTCCAAGTTGGAGCACTTCCAGAACCAGCAGACGTTAATACCTGTCCTGATGATCCATAGTTTGCACCACTTAATCCAAATGCACCACTCGCTGCAACACGAAGTCTTTCTGTCGAATTAGTCTGAAACTGTATAGGATGATTAGATCTTGTTGCAAACGTTATATCATTATTATCTGCTGAAATATATCCCTGAACAGTGTCATGTTGAACTTTTAATGCCGTATTACTACTAGCAAGATTACATAGATGTAATACTCCAGTATTAGAACCCATACTACTTCCAGTTGGAGCATCAGTGCCAATACCAATATTACCAGAACCATTAATAACGAATCTATTAGCACTATCTGTAACATCACGAATAGTAAATCCTGTGTTACTTACACCACTAATAGATGGTATTATTTCCCATACATTATCAGGATTATCCGCAGTATTTTCTAATCTTATAGAAGCTCTATCATTAGCACCTTTTAGATGTAGAAACGGAGTAGAAGCAGAACTACCGTCTGTTATATTAAGCAAACTAGTAGGATTATTTTCATTTATACCTACCTTACCACCCGATGTGATGCGAAGTCTTTCTGAACCACCAGTTTCAAGAGCAATAGTATCAGTAGTGAAGTTGATTGCAGTATCAGTATCTCCAACATGAGATATCTTACTTGCTACTGATACTTCAGCAGAAAATGTTGATACACCAGCAGTTACAACAATGCCACCATTAGTTACTCTTAAACCAGTTCTTGCCGTAGCAATACCAACCGAGTCTACATTAGTTACATCTTGATAAGTTATTGTTCCGCCAACAGAAACATCACCACTAAAGGTTGCATCTGTTCCTGTTATTGCACCACTACTACTAAATGATGTTGCAGTTACTACTCCTGTAAAATCTGCTCCACCACTATTATAAATTGTTACTCCTGCTCCAATTGGTGTATTTGCTCCAAGAACATTTATACCTGCTAATTCTACACCCGCATTATGAACATTCGTTGTACCTGTCTTAAAATTTGTCGCTGTAGAAACACCAGTAACTATAGTTCCTGTTGCGAAATTAACAGTACCTCCTGCAGTACCAATGCCAACACTAGTACCTGTAGATGGAATAATACTATTAACTTTAACTTTACTAGACATATGACGTTTTTAGATATTTATGCGGTCTGATAGATAAGGACGTGGGAGATGGATTGACATTAAGGTTTAGGATTGTCAGTTTTTACTTTAGCAATGGCATCGACCCATGTTGTTGTACCATTCTTTTTATCCCAATATTGCATATCTAATTGATCGCCTATTGAGGGATAAGCATTAGCTCTATCTTCTTTATATTGGACTGCTGCATCTTCTGTATTTAATGTAGTACGTGCTGCATCTATATTTGATTGAACAAGGGTAATTTTATTACCACTTGAGTCAAAGGCTCCTTTACCGTCATCAATTGTTTTTGCATTAGGATATGCCTTTCTAATTGCATCATGATCTAAACTCATGGTGATACCTCCATTAAAGTTATACTTGAAGTTGCGCGACTTCGGTAATTATGATTAGTTTCATATCCAGCTCGGTTTAGATATGCAGTCAAAGTGTCATTAGCACCACCGTTCCATAAATGTACAGTATAGGTATGAGTAGCTGCAGAACCAGGACTATCTAAATATGTGAATGCTTGAGGTTCCATCCAGTGACCACTATTTACTTGCCCAGATACAGTTAAACGTGTTTTATTATCGCCAGTACTATCTGCTAAAGCTATTTCAGTGCCGCCTCGTTTGAGCAAGGCACCTGTCCTCATGCATTGATCGCTCCATCCAGTCGTTAAAGTAACAGTAACTAAAACTTTATTATTATTTGCAGTAGTAGTAATTGCTTTAGTTAACGCAGCACCAGTTTTAGCACCAGGCGCAATATTACTTTCAGACCATACATCTGTTCTATGCTCTTGTACAACTTGAAGGATTTTACCACCACCTCCAGCAGCTGCCCAAGTAGCACCACCAGCTGCCATTGTTAATACATGTCCATTAGTTGCAGCACCACCATTATCTCCTAATTCAAAGTTAATACCTGGAATTCTAAATTTAGTTATAGATGTATCGCCTAGAGTTATTTCGTTAGAAACACTAGTAGAACTAGCAGTAGCACCTCTTCCTATCGCAATGTTGTTATGTCCTCCCTGCAAAGAAGATAATGCATTCCTTCCCAATGCAACATTACCTTCACCAGAAGTTATGGCATCACCAGCGAAAGCTCCCACAATAGTATTGTGACTAGCAGTTCCAAGTTTTAATGCATTATAACCTATCGCAATGTTTTGACTGCCCGTTTCACATGTATATCCTGCTTCATGCCCAAT
>VTLG01001370.1_pt1 | contig 13017 bp, 12 predicted proteins | sample 4694571 | NCBI WGS metagenome assembly VTLG01 (sample SAMN12604809, study PRJNA352737) | marine metagenome | biome: ENVO:00000447; feature: ENVO:00000209|ENVO:00000569|ENVO:01000036; material: ENVO:00002151; isolation source: viral sequences binned using virsorter ... | reverse complement strand
GTTGATTAGACCAGTCGTAAGAATAATAAAAGTCATGGACTTTGCCATAGCTATCTACTTTTCCACTTCTTATGTATTGTGCTGGTACGTGCTTTATTTCAGCAATAGCCGTCTTTGTTTTATTATATATAGTGTTAATGTAACACGTTCCAAATAGCTTTAAATCAAAAGCTAAATTTTTAAGAGTGTTTCTGTCACCTTTGTTCATTAACTTAGCAAACTGTAAATATTGTTCTTTTTGTCCCCCTTCTAATATGTCTTTATCAACTACATCAAGACCTTGATATGTTGCCTGCTGGTCGCCTGCTATCATAGAGGCTACTCCCTTAATTATAGCTGAGTTAATACCTGAGCCAGTAAATAGTTCAATAAGGTACTGTGGATATAGATTGTCTAACCCAAAGGAGATGTAGTCTTTGTTGTCATTTTCTACGATATGAGGTATATTATAGTGTGACATATTCACTACTGACATATTATATTTAGATTTCTTTTTTGCCATCTTACGGAAGTGGATTAGTTATAAATATTGGAGAGTTAGTTTTAAACCCAACCTCGTTAAATTCTACATTGTCATTATTAACAGCCTTAATATACATCATTGTTTTATATATTACTGTACTTACCAAAGCAACATCTACATTAGTATTAGAAATATTTTCATATATAGTAACATTATATAAGCCAAAAGGTAAATACGGTGTTCCTACTTCAACTAATCCATCATTTGAATCTCCTGAACCTGTGTTAGTAATAGAAAATGTTAATTTCCCATACCTAGAAGGGTTTGTTGTAATGTCCCATGTAGTTGGAATAAAAAAATTAGTTGTAGAACTCATTTGACTTTGTATTACAATAAGAGGCTTATAAGTATTGTTTAGCATCTCATCACGCAACATCAAATACACAGTATTAAGTGTTTGAGCTTGGTTTTTATCAGCTATCGCTTGAATCACTCTTTTTAGTTTTTTTAGTTTCTTTTATTGTTTCAAAATACTTGTCACCATGTATAGCTCTTATCGATTCTAATTGATGTTGATTCATTTCTCCTAGTGTGAGTTTAGTGCTACCAATAAAGCGTTCTAAGTATTCTTTTTTTACTGTTATCATAGTTCTACTTTTTTATAAATATAATTAATTCTTTTTTGTTTACTAAATAAAAAAAGGGACATATAGCCCCTTCTTTTAAAACAGAATAGAAAAACAATTTTTTATGATGGATAAGTTCCTGCTGTTACTGTAATGTTACCTGAATTATCTAAACCGTCAAAAGGATAATTAGCTGTTCCTTGACCTGCTGACGCATCTAAAATGTATGTCATTTCTTCTTGCCCTGTCAAAGTTGCTGTAAAGCCTGAAAGGTCTCCTTTCGCTGTTCCTGTTTGCATAGTTCCTGCTGTTAAAGTACAACCAAAAATAGTACCCATTACAAAAGTGTTGTCGTTAGCATCTGTAACAAATGCCTGTACTCGACCTTGTGCCAATTTGTCCATAGCTGGTAAATCTTGTGGTGCTATCTTTTGAAATTGTAATTCTAAAACTTGCTCCATGTAAAATGTTCCATTTGCATCATCACTTGTATAGTTAGATGTGTAGCTTGATGTTGCAGTTCTTAAATCAAATTGAAAAACAGTTATTGCTGTAATTTCGTCAATAAGATTTCTGTTTGAACCATTGATTGTAAATTTGCTTACAAGTGTTTCATCATAAGGCATTAGGAATACTTTCTTAATACCACCGATTACATCTTTACAGCCAACAAGCCTTCCAGCATTAATGTCACAAGCAAAATTATATAATTTATTAGCCATTTATATTATTATTAAAAGTTAAATAAAAGGGGGTTTTTTACAACCCCCATTTAAAAGTATTATGCAAAGTTATAACCTACAACTCCGTCCGTTGGTACACTAGCACCAACACCTGCTGCAAATCTCATAGCAACCTTAATATTGTCGCTACCATCGTATTCGTAAGCTGGTATCACTCTCAATTCAGTCATGTCTGAAAGTGAGTTAGATGCTAACACTAAGTTTTCAGGATATGTAGCAACGATACAATCGTTAAACATACCATTACAAACATAAATAGGAAAACCCATAAATGTTAGTCCTGTGAAAGCTCCTGCTGAACCTAATTGCTGGAATGTAGTCGCTGAACCTAACTTCATAGCATAGTAAGAATACATTTGCTGTGACATATAGAATCCAAATCCTTCTTTTGATAGTATAGCTGGTTTGTCTGAAACAACCTTAGAATAAACTTCGTTTAAGTTTTTTAATATATTATCTGTACTTGGATTCTCAGCTAATTCTTGTGTAGTAAATGAAGCCAGAGCTGAATTTCCAAAACTTACAGTTCCAAAAGAACCATCATTAGACAAGAAACCAGTTCCCCAGTTGCCCCCACCTTGCCACATTTCATTCTCAATAGATTGTCCTACGTTAGCAACAACAGTTTCTAGCATAAACGCTTCAAAAGATTGTGGAAGGTTTCCGTTTCTGTCCATGCCTTGACCAATCCATGTTGGATAAATTGTCTTACGACAGTATTGAATATTTACGTTAAATTCAGTTAAAGAGATAACGCTTTCACCAATTGTAGAGTCTGTTGGATTAAAGTCACAGTTTCCAGCTCCTAGTGGGTCTGCTACTGTTAAACTTGAAATTACAGCTTTACTATTAAATCCGTCAATAGTTCTAACCCCACCATTTTGAACAGAGGAATTAGCTTTGACAGCGGCGGAAACATATGGCAACGCCAATTGTCCTGCGTAAGTGTCTGCTCCAATTGTTGGATTAGCAAACTCGTATTTTTTGTTAGATTTACTCATTTGTTTATATATTTAAAGATTTATTTATTATTTATATTTATTTATTAATTCTCGAGCTTTCGCTTGTGATGACAGTCTTACTCTTGGTTGTAGTTCAATTTTTTCTTCAATAGAACTAGCTGGAGTAATATTTATTCCCTCACTTGATGAAGTTTCTTCTAAGCCACCAAATTTTTCTTCCATAGCATTAAGTCTTGTCATTACTTCGCCTATTAAATCAACGGACAATTCTGTTCCTTCTTTTGACAAATTTTCTTTGTCAGCTTTTAAATCTGCTACTGCGTCTTCAAGATTTTTAATTCTTTTTTCCATACCTGCCCAGTCTTCAACGTCAGCTTTATCATGTTCATCTAATTCTTCTTTTTCTTTTGACAATTCTTCTTCTACAACTTCTTCTTCTACTACAACTTCTTCTTCTTCGCCAAAACCTGCTACCATGCTGTCTGCATCAATTCTTATTTTTGAGCCGTCTTCCATAGTGTAGATGCCTTCGCTTAAACTCTCTACTGCACCTTCGTCATTAATAACGTAAACTTCAGCACCAATTTCAAATTGTTCTGAGTCGGTTGCAATTACTCTCGCATCGTCAAGAATAGCTTCTGCGTACATATTTATTTTATATGTTTTTTTCTTTGTAAACTTTAGAAGTTCTTTTATTTTTTTTAGTGAATCCATTTGAATCTTTTTTTATATATATTAATTATTACTTATTGTTCCATTTCAAAATTTAAAAACTATCTATTAACAGTTTTATTCTTTATTGCAGCACAGACCTTAGCTGCTGTTTCTTCATTGCCATATTCTCGCATCTGGTCACGCATACACTCGTCCCATGAATATTTAGCCATGTCCTTTGTTCTGTATTGTCTTGACCTGTACTTAATTTTCTTTTTACGTTTCTTTAACAATTCAGCGTGTGTCTTGCAACCCATGTAAAATGTTTCGCCATCTATTTCGTGTGCATGGCTACCAGAACAATCAAAGAATAGCTCACCATACAACTCAGCTTTTTCAATATCTCTATAAACAGGAGTACCATCTAATGTCTTGTCTGGCTTCAATTCTGCGTTTAGCAATATGTCTTTTATGCCTTCTAACAGCTCTTTTTGTTCACACTCAATACATTCTTCTGCTAAGTCTAAAATGTCGTGTTTCTGCATCTCTACTACCTTATCAACGAAATAGCCTTCTATTGAATAACCTCTCAATTTATTTTCTTTAACTTCTTGCCAAACTTCGTCGTTATATATTTTCATTTTTACAAACCAACTACCTACTGGAACGTCCTGAAAACCATACAAATTAGACTTGTCGTTCTTGTCTTCTTTAATCCATGTTTCTATAACGCTTACACCATCAACATCTTTTGCGTGTTCTACTGTTGCATTATTGTTTTTTAAACCATTCATAAATAGCTCTTGTGCTTTTTCAATAGTTTCCTTAGAAAAGAATACAAGGTAATCTTCGTTTTTTTCTTGGTCGAATCTTGGGATTTGTTTGTCAGGAATAAGAGCAACACCTATAAGCGTTCTTTTTTCTTCATCTATTTTTGCTAGTGATACAAATTTGTCTTTTGACATAGCAACCCAGCCTCTTTCAATAGCTGGATTTGACACTAAGCTAATAGCCTGTATTCCGAATATGTCCTCTGTTTCGTCTATTATTAATTCTACAATTTTAGGTTTCTTCATTTTATGTATTTTTTATAAATATATAAAGCTCTTATTTGTTTATATTGTTGTCTGTAAATCTAACTCTTCTTGTAACGCTTGACTTTCGCTAATATCATTCTCAACTACATAGGCTTGAACTGGTTGCTGTGCTGGTTCTGTCACCTCTTCCATAAGCTGTGTAGGAATTAAGTTAGCACCAATACCACCAACTGGAGCTGGAGTATCACCACCAGAAGGCATATTGCCACCACCACCACCACCACTTCCAGTCTTAGGGTCTGTCTTCATAATATCTTTAACAGCTTTAAAACCTGTCAACGCTGAGGCTGAGGCTGAAATAAAGTTAAAAGGTGGAGGACTACTAGCTAAGGCAAGTGTTATTCCTTGATAGGTGTTCATTAAAGCCTGAGCAATTGCGATTCCTTTTCCAATTTTTGAGTTTTCTCCCAATGCTCCTGTGAGTGCTGACAAGGAATTGTTGACTATTCCCATCTTAGCTTCTTGTGTAAGTTCTTCGTCTTTTACTTCTTCTTTGTTGTATTTTTTGTTTATCTCCTTAACTTGTTCACCATATACTTCGGTAAGATGTGTAGTATCTTGTCCATACTTATTAGCCAGAGCAATTAGCTTTTCATATTTCTGCTGAGCTTGGAATAGCTCGTTTTCTTGTTCTGTTGCATTAGCTTGTCTTAAAACCTCCAAATCTGTTGCTATTTGTTTATCAGCCTTTTCCTTGTCTTGCTGTTCTTTTATTCGAGCTTGTTCTTTTTTAGCTTCACCCTCTTTTCTTATAGCATTTATTTTATTGTTAAGCTCTATTTGTTTAGTTGTAGATTCTTGCTGAATATTAGCTAAGTTAATTTCTAATTGAGTTAGTTTTTCAAGGTCAGCTTCCATATTTTCTGACGCTTCCATTTCCTCTTTTTGTATTCTTACAGACTCTCTAGCATTTGCAACTCTTTGATTTACTAATCTTTTTTCTATTGCAAAGGCTTTTTCTGCCGAAGCCAATCGCTCCTCTTCTGTCTTTGTTACGTCTTCTGCTACTAATTTTAATTGTTCTATTTCAGCTCGTCTTCTTGCTGTTTCTTGGTTTATATCTCTTTCAGCTTGTCTTAAATTTATTGAGGCTTGAGCTAGTTCTCCCATCAACTTAACGTCTTCTTTTATTTCTTCACCAACACCCTTAAAGCTGTCTTTCATTTGCTCTACGCCTTCTTTTAAGCCACCTTTTTTGAATATCTTTAAAAGTCCTTCACCAAAACTTGAGGCTCTGTCTTTAATGACTTGGAATGTAGCTCCCATTTTAGCTAAGGCTATTTCCAATTTTTCTGCTCCCTTTTGTGTAGATGTGAAATAAGTTGCTAGAGAACCTATTGCTACAACAAACGCACCTATACCAGTTGAAATAAGTCCCATTTTAATAGATGCAAACATTAGTTTAGCTGTCTTGCCTGTTGAAGCAAACGCCTTACCTACTGAACCTAAGTTAGTGCCTAGTATATCAACCTCGCCCCAAGCGTCCATAACGCCAGTTTGCATTTTTTTAGCATCTTTCGTTACGTCTTTTGTGGCTTTGCCTAAGTCTTTAACAGCCTTAGTTCCCTTGTCTGCTCCTTTGACGTTAATATTTACTGTGACTTCTTCCGACATAGTATTCTTTTTATTTCTTTAAACATTCTTTTGATACTCGTATGCTTTTCATTCATTCCATATACAAACTCCAAATCTTGGTGTCCATATATGTCAACTGTATTAACAATTTTTAATTCTGTTAACATCATATTTGTTGATAGTTTTATGTGTTTTTCTATTAATTCCATTCTAATCGGTTATTGTTTTCAAATAATATGTTATCTCCATTTTGAAATAGAGCATAGCTTATGCCAAAGGGTATCACTAAGCTGTGTAATCTCTGGACTGACATTTCTACTGATAGCGTCCACGTTCTTTTAGTGTCTGCGTTTGTGTCTAACAAAGCGAATTGTATTACTCCATTATTGACTGTAATATTAACATCACAAGCCTTTGAAATTCCACTTTGTAATAGCTCAAATTCTCTTACTCCGTTTGCTGTTCCTAGCTGTGTGACAGTTCCTTTGTTATTGACAAAACTTGTATAATAAGCAAAGCTCTCTGTTGAGCCTACTACGTGTGTTGTATTAGAGCCACCAACAACTGTTGAAACTCCTAAAACTCGCAATACTACATTAGAATTAAATGGCATATTAATTTTGTTTCTAAGCGAATTTCCTTCTGCGTAAGCATAGCCAGTTGTGTTGCCATTGGTATTGCCTGTTAGCACAAATCTGTGCATTTCTCCATGAAGTCTTGGAGTATCAAAACCAGTATTTTTGTATTTAATTATATAGTCGTCTTTTTGTGAACGCAAAATACTTCCTGAAAATTTATTAGTATCAGAGCCAATTGTAAGACCTTTGTTTCCAAATACTCCACTAAAAATTGTTTTAGTTTGTCCAGAATAATATATAGAGCGTGGAGCTACTCGGTTAATCCAGTTAATAGGAAACGAACCAGTATTTGCTAAACATGGGTATAAATTGTCACTAGCAAACCACGTTATCCCTATCAATGGTGTACCACCTTGACAAACGCAACATTCATAGTCAGCAACAAGGTTAGTAAAAGCGTTAATTCCTTCAACAGAAAAGTTTCCAAGTGTCGGATTACAGTTTGGATTGTCTTTAGGACACCACCAGTAAATAGCATTTGCAAATAGGTTACTTCCAGACGCATCAGTTCCAACTACATAATCACAGTCAACACATGGAATTCCTGTTTCTATTATTTTTAAAAGTGTTACTTTTGTGGTTGCTCTTACTCCAACTTGATAATTCTCTATTTTAAGTATTCGCCAATATGTGTCTTTTATAAAAACTTCATCGTTAAAATCAAAGGTTGATATATCAACTTCGTCTAAATTAAGATAACACTCCATAATACGTGCATCTTTGTTATAAATAGTATTTAAATAAGAACGCCAATAAAGACCATAGAGAGCGTTATTGAACCATGTTCCATCTACGTCTTCATAGTTAAAGACTGTCAAATTACCAACTAGAGGGGGTTTAGCGTCAAAATAAAGACTTCTGTTACTTATCGTTAAGGTATTAGTGCTTCCAGTTCCTTCTATTTCATAAGGAGTGCATATAGGAAAAGTATTAAAAGTAAAAGTGTCAATTTCTCCGTCTGTGACGTCTTGGTTGTGCATATAATAATCAAGAACAGAGCCACTTGCTGAGAGTGATTGTGCTGTTACACCTCTATAAAAATACAACTTTGGTTTTGTAGGTTCACATGGATTCTCTACAAGACCTTCATTCATTTTAAATGTAAACTCATAATGCACAGGTAAATTGACAATTTGTGTTGGTATGGTATCGTCTTCGCCTGTATATATTTTACCATTTATATAAGGAGAGAAAATTGCTTTGTTGCTTAATACACCTTGTGCAAAATTGTTATTTGTAACGTATTCGTCATAGTGTCCATAAACATTTAATATTGGAGCTTGGTTTTTTATTTGAAAATTAGCTAAGTCAACGTCTTCTAAGTCCGTTAATTTAATTTCAGCTTTTTGAAGTGTTGTTGTGTCTTTGACAATAATCTCTTTTGACGTGTCTAACTTGTCTGTCCATTGTCTTATACTACCTAGAGCTAAATAGTCATTGTAAGGCTCTATAAGTAAGTTTGTGGGGTCTTCTTGGTCAGGAACGATAACAAGATTAAATCGTTGAATAATGTCTAACAAGAAGTCTTTTTGTGTGATACTAGGGTCAACACAACTTGGTACATCAATGCCACCACCACCAGCTCCATAAACAAAAGTTGTGAAAGACGCCCAAAGACACCTAAATCTATTTTTTAAGTTTTCACAAGTGTAACTACCTTCTTGACCATAGCTAACAATAGCTGAGCCACCTGACATTCTAGTTAGATTGTTGATTGTTACTTTAACTTTGCACTTGTCACCAACACCCATATTTGTTAAATCAAATACAAATTGCAAACCATTTTCCCATGTCGTCTGACCACTTGGAATGTAAGAAGTATAAGTTCCACTTGTTATGACATTTCCTGTTTCATTTCCTGAATCGTCAACACTTTCAAGCCAAACGTATATCTCAAATAATTCTCCACTTGGTGCATTACACCTCTCGATTCTAGGTCTAAACCAACAATTCAGAGTTAAACAAGCCTCGAATTTTCTAGTAAAAACATCAGTTGTAGAATCCCAAAAGTTGTGAGGGTCTTCAATAGCATTACAACCAGAAGTTATTGGAACAGTTGTATTTGCTGGTATTGTTGCTGTTATGCTTTCAGGGTCTATAAAATCACCAATAGAAGGTTCGTCCCCTGCTGGATTAGTCATGTCATTAAGATTGAAAAACCCCCAGTTAGATGAATTTCCTACTTGTGATATTCCTGCTGGTACTTGTCCCCCATTTCTAAGAGGCAAAGGCTCTTCACCTAGATAGCCACCGAGCGTCATATATAATTTACTGAAATAATCACTATTTAAAAAAGTCGAAGTAAAACTAAATCCTGCAACATTTATGACTCGTTTTATTAACTCTTTGAGTTGTATAGAGGGTCTTAATTGTGTTATAGGAACTTGAAATTCTTGAGCGTCTTGGTATGTGTTAGCAAAAGACAGAATGTCGGACGCTGTCATATTTAGATAGCGTTGTTCAGCATTATCATAAAAGAAATTAGGCTTTGTAATTCTCATGTCATACATAACCTTCTGAACGTCTGCTGTTGTATCTCTTAATGATACACCACCAACATTCAAAAAACCATCTGCTGTTCCGTCCCAACTAGCTTTGATATTAGTTTCTGTAAAGTCGTGATTATAGTCCTCTGTATAGGTAACTCCGTCAGCTTGTAAAAAAGCATCTTTCAATGGCTTATTTCCAATATTAGTAAACAGGTCTGCTGTGTTAGATAATAGCACTACTTCATATAACCTAGCCTTTTGATAAACAGCTTTAAGCTGAATAAAACCTTCAAATTGTGGGTTTGTTCCTACATATAATATCCCATTGAATCTTGTTCGAGTGTCAAATACTAGAGTGTCTGCATTTACATTATACCAGTTCTGGAAAAACTCGTTGTTGTTATCTGTAAATGGAAGTTTAAAAGTCTGAGAATAACTCGCTTTACGTGTTTGAGGTTCTTTAATATCACTAAATTGAAAATTTAAAGACACATTGGGAGAGCCTTGCAAGTCTAATTCGTAACTTGTTTCTGTTGTGGACGTGTCTATTGCTTTTCGATATGCAACTAATCTTACCCTTTGACTCATTATTCTATTGTATTTAGTTTACTTGCGTATTCTATTTCAAATGTGTACTTTATTTCAATTCTATTTTTTGCTGTTGTTTTACGCTCAAAAGATTTGCTCGTAACTATCACAGGTTGTGAAGCACCTTCAAAAGTCGGAGTTATCAAACCATTGTCAATAATCATGACATTGGGCGAAGAAAAAAGAGGCTCTAATAATTCAGCTTGTTGTTGTGACATATATTGACTCTCTACTCTTGCTGTTGCTGTTGTATTAGTTTTTAAAACACTTTTGCCTCTGCTCCATGTGTCGAATGTATATACAGCTCCATTATTTAATTCTGACGAACCTAAAATGCTAGTATAATCCATTCTTTCACTCTTTAAGGTTTCTACAAAACCCCCTCTGAAATTATAATAGTCCCATGCTCCTAGTTCATTTATCCAGCCTAAGCGTATTACTGGCTGTTTTTGACAATTTACAACATACGTATTACTATTAAAATCCGTAAAATCTTCTATTGAATTGTCTTTGACAAAAGTTTGTGACACAGACTTAGTGCCTGTACCGTCAGAGCTGTTGCACATAGTAACCATATAGAACGCCCAGTCAGTTATATTGTCAGGCTTTCCATCAAAACTAGCTAGAGCAACACCATCCTTAAAACAAGCTCCTTGATAGTGTGTTAAGTTTTTAGTTCCTACACCAGCAAAAATCATATAGTCACTACTAGCACTAGCTGACGCTGGTAAAACACCACCTTGTGTAGTATCATTGTTAAATGTGTACGTGCTTCCAGTTTGAGTTCCTGTTTTATCATAGTATATCAAACGCAAATATTGACCATCTGAACCCCAGCCACTTTTGTTTAAAAAAGCTACTGTATGATAGCACCTTTTTGCTGACACATAATTGATACGACTTTGCAAAGCTAGTGTAAACAACTTATTTTTTTCTCTTATGTCTGTTTGAAATACGTTGTTGCTTAAAAAGTTACTTGTTGCTCCATCTATAAAATATTTATTCAATGGATTTATGTCTTCATTAACAACTTGAAAAAGCCTAAAAGAAGACGGAGCGAAGTACATAGTCATTTGTGTTGTATCACCTGTTTGCTCTACTGGTGAATCATTTGCTGTTGTTGAGCGTTCCCATGTTGCTACTACTATAATTGTGGAAATAGTACGATTATTAAGTGAAAATATTTTAGATGTTACATTTTTGCCTAATGTATGTATTTCGTATGTTGTAGCGTTAGAATCATTATTAGTGAATGATAGCTGAGTATTTACAATTCCTTTCAAATCAAATATAGCAACTTGATTAGTCGTGCTGGAGTTGTTGTTTGTTCTTTGTTTTAATGTAGCAAGTAAATTTCCTGCTGTTACACTATCAACATAAACTCTTAATATAAATTTGACTTTAAAATAACTAGACAAATTGTCGTCAACCCTAACAGTCACAGGCGATATAGTCCAATAGTTAGAAGGTAAGCACTCCTCAAAAGTATTTGTTCCTGTGTAAGTTCCAGTCTGAGTCGGTATTTGCATTATTCTTATTGTAGCCATATTATACGAAGTATTCTTGTTTTAATAAATTTTCTTTTAAATCTTTTGCGTATGCTTTTTCTAATTCAGGTGTCATTTGTTTTATATTTTGTTGCAAAGGTTTAGTAAAAAACCCAGTTCCTGTAAGTCCTTGTCTGTGTATAGAAATAGCCATAGCAAACTTTATAGAGTTTCTAGAAACAAATCTACCCTTAGCATCTCTAGTTCCTTTTATGCCTTTTTGAATAACCCATTTGTCTAATACTTTAGGAGGTATCATTGACTTTGTTTTTTTAAACTTAGGCTGTCCATTCTTAAATTTAAATATATCATTAGCATATTTACTATTCAATACCTTCTTCATCTTTAAAGGCTGTGCATTAGGACTTTTTGGCTTTATGCCTGTACCCTTAACACCAGTATCTACAAAAGCACCATACTCAGGCATAGTAAATTTGACCACAGGAGTCGATTTAAAGTCACCTAATACTTGAGACTTAATTTTCCTAGACAAGTTTTTAGAGCCTTTTAAATTGCGTTTAGCGTCCTGTACTTGTTTTAGTCCGAACCTTTGTAATACTTGTATGCTATTTTCGTATGCCATTATGTATTAGGGTTTATAGGAACAGCACAAAGATTATTCTCATTATTACATACTATTTGAAATGTTGCACCCCAGCCAGTTAGCATATTAGCGAATCTACTGGTAAATGGTTCACACGTTATAGGTAGTACAAGGTCTGTGCGTTGGTCAACATAACTAGCAGTTTCCTGTGCCTGTCTATATTCTGCTATTACGTCTTTTAATATTAATAGCATTTCAGTATAGGCATCGTCTAAATCTGCAAAGTCTTCTTGTATTATTGTAGCTACTATAACGTCAAAGCTATATGTTAGTGTTTGAGCATCTACAACTGCTGGATTAGGCGTGACATATAGCAAAGGAAAATTAGTAACGTCTAGTTTTTCTATATCTACATCATTTAAACTACCTGAATTGAACGATTGTATTTGATAGTGATTTCTAGCAATAGTTTTAAACGTATCAATCATTTGTCGATACGTAATATTGTTTGGTGTTGGATTGCTATTATTTGCCATTTTCTTTTTCTAATATAAACCTATCTTGCTTATAGGATAGGAATGTTAAACTTTGATATATTTTTATATTTGTTACATCGTCCATCTTAAGTATGTCACCATTTGCTAAGTCATATAAAATAGCATACCAACCCCACTTTTCTACATACCTATCCTGCGTTCTAACAATTCTTTCGTTCGCTTGTCCTTCGTTTTGTACTACTTCTGTTTTTCCAAATAATTGGCTGAATCTATCAAAAGTTTCTCGCCTAAATGAAAAAAAAAATTAAGGACACCCAGCACATAACCCATTGGAAACTCCAACATCAGCTCTTGTTTTTCAGGGTTAGGGTCATAGTCTTCAACCTTGTATCTATCCCATCTATTTACTTTTTCTGTTTGTTTCCTATACAAAACACCTGTTATTTTATGCAGGTTTGCTGTCACGTCTTCACAATAACTCTCTAAGTCAACGAACTCACCTGTTGTCATTTCTGACATATTAGGAATAACAGAATAATTATGTCCTTTAAAGTTAACGTGCTTAGTCATTTCAATTTCTGAGGGGTCTTCACT
>VTLG01015318.1_pt1 | contig 13019 bp, 14 predicted proteins | sample 4694571 | NCBI WGS metagenome assembly VTLG01 (sample SAMN12604809, study PRJNA352737) | marine metagenome | biome: ENVO:00000447; feature: ENVO:00000209|ENVO:00000569|ENVO:01000036; material: ENVO:00002151; isolation source: viral sequences binned using virsorter ... | reverse complement strand
AAAGAAAGAGCATAACGATCTCTACCTATCACTCTAGTTACATGATGTTTGTATTGAGAATTAGAAAAAATTAATAATTTACCAGTTTTGGGTTTCACTTCAAAATCTTTAAACCCAGTATAACCACCTTCAAAGTCATCATTCAAATAAAGAAGTGCAGCAAACAAGTCGTAAATACCCTCTTTTGCAGAACTATCATAGTGAGGTTTCATAAAAGTTCCTGGCGACCATCTTATGACACCCACATAATCTGGATTAGCTCTATCATCAAATGATTTACAAACACGAGTGACTTTATCAACGACTTTAGTATAAAACTCTGAGGTTTCTTCTTTTGTATTTAAAAAGTCAGCGTGACCTTGATAGTTAGCATCATCTAAGATTTCATCTTGTCTCGCATGATGTTCAGCAAAATCATAATAATCCTCTTGAGGTTCAAAGGTTGGAATGGTATCTTCACTATGACCTACAGCAGTCATGATTCCAAGAGATTCATTAGTATAATTGATAATTTCTTGACACTGACTTGGTGAAATAAAATTATCTTCAATATAAATTAATTTTTTCAAGCTGTATAAGTGTTAGGTGGGCCAGCAAAACGAGGATCAGTGTAAGTTTTTTCATCAGAATCCACTTTATTTGGATTATAATTTGGATCTGGATAATCCTCCCAACTATTGCCCTCATACTCAACAATCAGAGGATTAATATCCTTTCTCTCACCATATACATGGTAGAAACAATCAATAGTTGATAAATCAGTAATCAAATCAGTGTTAGTTGAGTCCTCTGCAATGACAATGAATTCATTATTAAACTCTTGAATTACAAGATTTTGATTTGATCCAATTGGTTGCAACTGAACAGTGATACTATCTTCATGAACTAAATCTTTCCAATAGTATGGTAATTCAATTACATTTGATTCTTTTAATCTACCACGATAGTAAACTCCTACCTCTGGGCCTTCAATACAGGCATAACGAAGACGATGACCTTTTCCTTTTGTAGGATGAACTAAATCAAATGGTTTTGGTTTTGCATCAGCAGTAGCGAATCTAGAAGCCAGTTTTCCCTTGTTGCCACAATCAACTTTACCAGTGAATACTGCATCACCATCAACATATAATTTATTTAATTGACCACCACTAATATGTAAAGCATTAGGAACTTTACCATCACCAACTATTTTTGCACAACCATCAACTTTAACAGCTAAACTTGAACTTAATGGTGGTTGTGGATTCAGTGAATTTTGTGAAGCAGAATTTGATGCAACATTTAAGACTGCATCATACTTTGGGGATGCAGATGGTTTTCCAATATAAACAGGGCCATTTAACACCGCAGTTCCATTTGGAGACGTGTCTGGTGGAACATAGGAAACATCATTAGTTCCTACAATCAATTTATCTGTTTGAAGTCTAGAAATGTTCATAATGATCTTTGTGTTGCTAGTTGTGTTTTCTTTAGATTTGCTGTCAATGCACCAAACTTTTGATCAGCAAAAGCTGCAGCGACCATGAATCCATATTTCAACTCAAACTGACCTTTTGCTATCACAGTCATATCTTTAGAAGCTTTGACTGTAATTTTCTCACCTTGAACACGAATGTCTGGAGCTCCAATGTCTGCAATTCTCTCTGCCTTTACAGTAAATTGACCATCTTGACCACCACCATTTGCATCCACAAAAATATTTTTAGCCCTCAATAATATATTTCCATTTTCACACTCAAAGACCATATCACCTCTTTTAGCTTTTATGATCTTTGCTGGTAGTTGTGATATGTCTCCAGCATCTCTAACTTTTAAACCTTCACCAAGAACCTCCATAGACATTCCTGGCGTATATAAAACTGCTTTACCAGTTCCAGGCCCACCTCCTTGAGATCTACCTTGACCAGTATTAGCATAAAATCCAAAAGACTGTGCCTCTTGAGTTTGTACCTCATAGTTTGTGTCACCATGAATACTACTCTGTCCACTTTGAATGGCATATCTTAGTTTAACCTGCCTTTCTATGTTTTTTTTATCGTTTGGTGCTTTTGCCATTTTATTTGTCAATACAACTAATTACAGTCACAACAGCATCCTGAGTTATTTCAGCAAGTTGTGCTGCATCATCAACACGAGTGAATTTAAGAACTGGTAGTAATTTAGCACCAGCTCCAGTATCGCTATTTATTGTGATGTCTGGAAGTTCAGTGAATCCAAATCCACCATTGATAACGTTAGCGCCCACTATCAATCCATTTTGAATATCTAATTCAACTTCTGCTCCATCAACTGAAGCAGTATCATTATCATCATAACCGAAACCTGTATTATCGACAACAACATCACCCAATGAAGTAACATATGTGGTCTCGCCATCATAATTTCCGTTTGGATCTGGAACTAACTCTTTAACATTTCCATCAATGTCAGTCTCTGTTGTGTTCGATAGATAATCTTGGCCAGGGCTAGTCATAACAACGTCAATTATACCAAGTTCAGTTCCATTTGGATCTGGAACATAAATTGGATTACCTTGATCATCTAAAATTTGATTATTATCATCATCAACGGAAGGTGAAACAGGCCCTATCACTGGATAACCTCCAGCACCATAACCTTTGTCACAACTATCAAAGAAGGAAAGTAAAGGTGGTTCCTCAAATCCAAATCCTGGCCCATTAATTGACACACCAATAATTTGTCCAAGAGCATTTACAATTGAACTTCCAGTTGCACCTTGACCACTGCTACCTATGAAGTCTACTCTAGGTGGGCCACACTTGAGAACGTTTGTGGTGCAATCTGGTTTTGAAGGTGATGCTGGAATCGCATCATCAATACTGTCTAGTAGAGGAGTTAATCTAGAGTTCAATGCTAAGTTGTCAATTATATTATCAAAAGCGTCTTCTATTGATTTTGAAACTCCTCCTTTTGAAGAGAATGAAGTTGGATCTGGAGGACAATTAATTTTATCACAATCAAGAATATTTGTGAGAATATTCGCAAATCTAATTGCTTTTGAAAATGTTTCGCTTGGAAGTGCGATACCACCACCTTGAATATTGTTTAATTGGTCAAACAAACCACCGAGACTTGAATCTATAAGATTATTAATTTGTCCAAACATATCACCTAAAAAGTTTTCTATTCCACAAATAGGAACATCTAAAACTTGTCCAATCATATTCTCTAAACTTTTAGAGAGATAATCTAGTAATCCATCTTGTATTTTTTCAATATTACAAAAGATAACACTTGTCAATGCATTCGTAGCTTGACCTAGTACAACTTGATTAAATTTATCAACACTACCCTCCATAGTCGCATCTAACTTATCAAGAGTTTCTTGAATCAACCATGATCTTCCACGACGAACTAATTTTGTCATCGAATTATGAATTCTTGCTGTTGCTAATTTAACTTCACTTTGAATATCAACAAGACCACCGTAAATTGGATCAACATATGTAGAAGCTTCATTCAATTCTTGTAGAGTTTCTAACTTTCGAGTAAAATCTTTTATCGCATTGCTTATCTTTGATATTTCATTATCTTCACAAGGACTAAATGCGTCAGTAACAATATTTGTTGATGCCTCTTTTTGTTTTTGTGAGACTGTTTTAATTAATTCACCAGGCGACATGTTACCTTTCCAAGGTGAAGAGGGTGCTTGTTGTTGTTTACCAGCAGTTTGTCTAACTTTTGGTGGAGTGTATGGTGTGAAACAAGTTTGTTTTTTTGCATTAAATTTTGCACTTGTCAATTCATCTGGGACAAATGTTTGTTTAAATAAAGTTCCAAATATGACTGGTTGTTGAGCATCATCACCATCCATAAAGAATCCAACAACAACCTCTCCACCTTGATACTGCACTGTCTCTCCACAACCACCAGTGGTTGCAGTATTTGGTGGTAATAGAATGTGCGCTAGAGGTAAGTCTTTGTCTGGTAAATCATCAGCACAATCATGATAACCAACAATACGAACACGACATCTAAAAGCATAGATATCATCTCCATCATCTGCTTGTGTGCTTTCTAAGCAATCTCTCCACTCTCCTTTATCTGGATCAGTCACTTGACCGATCCACCACTTCATTGCGTCCTTTCCAAAAAAATTAGTTGATGGTTGATACATTTAATTAATCGTCATAGATTAAACACTCAGGTTCATCTGGGTGCATATCACAGAAAAGTTCGAGTGCGTTAGGATCATGATGATCTCCTGCTTCAATCTCTTCCTTATGATGTTCTACATACTCTTCAAGTTCATGCAACTCTTCTTTTGCATGTCTTCTTGCTGCTGGATTCGATTGTGGGTCGTCAGCAATTTTTTTATCGTATTCAATGTGATCTTCGATTGATTTCATTTGATTCTCCTGTTTCTTTTATTTAAGCGGTAAAGACATCACGAATTAATTTTAACTCGGAATTTGATTTACCATCACTCATAAAATGTTTTAATTCACTAATTAAGTATTTTCCACTTACATCGTTGGTGTCTTCATCACCAGAACCAGTCTGTGTTTGATCATCATTTTCCTTGATTGGAAATTTGACTTCAATCATTTGACCAACTCTTAAATCAGGGTTAAGAGGAGTGGTAATACTTAATGACTGAGAAAATAACAAGTTAGTTCTAGCATAAGACTTATTTTGATATCTGGCAAGCTCACTATCTTTTTCAACTTCATCTTTCTTAGAACCTTTTTGTAAGGCTCCTTTATCTAAAATTCTCAACATTAGTCGTGTTGGAACATCTTCTAATTTATTTGGTAGTTTAGGTGGTTTTTTTAAATCTAAAGAAGAAATTTTATAGTCAACAGTTTCTGTAGTTCCATTTTCAATATCAACGTATATAGTTTTGTTTGCATACATTCCCATTCTGCAATTCATACCAACATCATTTGATGTATCTAAATTGTTTTCAATAATTTTAAAATCACCTATTCCAGCTGGAGTAGGTGTTTTTTCTGGTTTTTCATAAACTGTTGGCTCACCCTCTAATAAAGTTTTAATTGATTTAAAGTAATAACCGTCTAAAGTTTCATAAAATAAAAATCCACACTCATCATCGGTAGATGCTGCCTTTGGACATAACCATTGAATTGTATCAAACGGTCTTTTAAGATTACCAACAAAAGTATACTTATTAAAAGCTTGATCTTTGTCTAAATTTTTAGATGTTTGAACTCCTCTTTTATCACTTATTAAAAGTTCAGAGACAATATCAGATATATTGCCAGTAAATCTTTTTGAAACTCTTGCAGTTTCATTTACAATTGATTCTACCGAAACAAACTCAAGAGTTGCTATTTGTTTTCTCGCCTCAGTTTTCATGTCTTTAACAGAGTTTAACATGATTGAGTGTTTATCTGGTAGAATTTCAAAATCATCATAGCCAGGAACTTCAACTCTTAGATCCAAAAATTCACCACCAGTGATTCCCTCTCGACTAATTCCTAAGTCTACATCAATAAAACTAATTGTTAAAGATATAGAAGGACTCTTTAAACTTTCAAAATAAGTGATTGTAGGATTACCACCAGATATTTCATATCCATCCTCCGCCTTTGGATTATCTTTTCCAAGTGTGGGAATTAAAGTACAATTTTTGATAAAATATTGAATTCTTTCCATTAACTTATCATTTTAGCAATGTCGGTTGGTAAATTAAATTTAGAGACTGTACCAAGATTAACATTATTTGATGGTGAAGGTATTGGAACAGGTTGGGAAACCTGTCTTACTTTTGTTTCGACAACTGGTTGAATTACAGTTCTAACCCCACCACTATTTACACTTTGATTTATACTACTAGCGAGAGATGCAAACTGATTACTTTCTTCTTTACTTGGTTGAACACCTTCAGAATTAAAATATAATTCAGACTTCTCCTCAAGTTCACTAGAAAAGTTGGCGAGAGAGGCTGGATTCATCTGCCCTGATCTATATCCCATAGTTCCTCTTAAGGATTTTGAAGTTTCATCCATAATATCGTCTGACATTATATCTGTTACGTTTGTTCCATAAGTACTAGAACCCTCTCCTGGCTTGATACCTCTAGCTTCTAAATCCGCTTTTGTAGCTGCATCTCTCTTTGCAGCTGTGGCATATGATGCGTCACTATTTGCTAAAATATTAAACAGTGTGTTATCGTCTAATCCTGTTTTTCCCTGCACAACATCTTCAATAGTAACATTCTCAAATCCTTCTATCTTGTGTATTTCACCAAGAAGTTGATCCTTATGTTCTATTAAATCAGGAACTCCAATATCTAAACTTCTTGATGACATATTTACAGTTTCAGTAAAAGTTTCTCCGCTACCATCATCGAATGTTTCTGTATCACTATAATGATCATAAGAAGACTCCTTCATAGCACTACCAATCATCTCTACCTTATCACTAAAGAGAACTTTACCATCAGAACTCTTTATTTCATATGAATCTGAGGAACGACCTTTACCAGTATCAAAGAATGATTCTGTTACTATGTTTGATTTTAAATTACGAGCATCTTCTCTTCCTATGGAAGCTTCAAAGTATGGAGAAGGAACATACATCTCTTTACCTTTTTCACCAACTAAGTATGGTTTCCCTTTTGTAACTGGGCCACCTTTTTCTCTTCTTTCAATTGACGAGAAAAATCCTTGAGGAGAAATATTCATGAGGTTAATCTGTTTTTTCATGAATTTTATTTCATCCTTATGTAATTGAGACTCCTTTGAGAGGAGATTAAAGAATAAATTAATAGAATTTATTTTTGTTCTCATTTATACCACCGATAAGAATGGATTTGATATGACATCAATAAAAGCTATACCACTCTCAGTTCCTGTTATTTGATCCGATAGACTGTTAGATGATCCAAAAGAAGGAGGTGTAACTTCAATGGGCTCATCACCACTTCCACTACTAATTGGAGGCAGAGTAATAGCGCTGAGATCTTCATTAGGTGGTAACGTTAATTTATCGACCTGACTTTCAAATACTGATTTAATGAACTCCTCTGATCTTACAGGTGCTTTATCACCTTTTATATCATAAAATGATTGATCTGTTCTTCCTTTGACTGGGCCTAAATCATCTTTTCTGGGGCCAGGTAATAAATTAGGGAAAGACTCAAACTCCTCTGATAATTTATCAATAGCTCTCGTTGTCAGTCCTTCTTTATTAAGTTTATCAAAATCAATATTTCTTTTCTCTTTTAATCTTTGAAGCATCAATTTATCTTGAACTTCTGGAGTGAATTTTGTGTCATATGAAAAATTCTTGTCTTTACCCATCATGACACCTACTTCTTCCTCTAATGCAGCTGGTATGAATTGATATTTACCAGTTGCACCCACATTATTTTCTTTTCCGTAACCAACATCTGCCATATATTTTTCTTCAACCATCTCACCTTTATCATTTTCAATCATTCTAGTTCTTTCAATTTCCCCAGTTTTCATCATGTTTAGAACTTGACCAATTGTCATCTCACCCGATGCTAACTCAGGAACTGTAATTGGATTATCATCCGTTCCTCCATATATTGTTCCATATCCTCCTTTCGCAGTTCCCTCTGCAACTGATATTGTGTTCAATAATGCTCGTACGTTTATCTTTTTATCGTTTGGAATTATCGTGCCTGGTGTCTTTGGTATAAAAATTTCTGGGCCTTCCTCACCCACGATTGCTGGTTGATTAATCGGTGGTTCTCCACCATCTTTAAAACCTAATAAACCACTCAGTCCAAGAACTACGCCAGGCCCGATAAAAGGTCTCGTTATATCTTGTGCTAAATTAACAGCACCTTGACGTAAAGACTCTCCAAAGTTTCTGGGTCTGCTTTCAAATGGCGTCGCATCTTGAAGTTTATCACCTATTCGTTTTTGACTTATATCCTGTCTTTTTGATAATTCTTGTTCTCTAATCTCTAATTGTTTTCGTCTTTGGTCTTGTTGAACTATGAAATAATTAGTAATTTGTTGAATATCACTTTCAATCAACTGAATACTTTGTTCTAAACCTTGAAGTAGATTTGAGTTAACACTAACAAGATTAAAATTTTCTTGAGATTGTTGAAGAGCACGATTAGCCACCTCATCAATAGATGAGATTGATTCAAAAAAATTATCAATCGTAATTCTTTTATTAGATTGTTCTAACTCCTCTTCATCCATACTTTTGGACACCCTCTGCTTGTTGTCTCTTTAAATTTTCACTTTCAATATAATCCTTCAAAAGAGCTAAATAAATTTCTCTTTCCCAAGGCATCATATTTTCAATCTCAGTTAATGAATATTTATGGTATTGCATGAGAGCAAAATTGATACGATAGTACGATTCAAGATCCTCTCTTGCAATACTTAACCGAAAAAATCGGCTAGACCCTCCAAAACGATACTACTCTTCTTTTTGGTATTTGGATTTGTCACTTCAATTGTGTGAGATAATTTAGGCATCGTTGCAAAAAATTTCTCAACTTGTTTATATTGTTTTGAATTTAATTGTTCAATAAATTCTAATCTTTCATCTGAAGTATAATCTTTTCCTTCCCATGCCTCATCTTCCGTAAAAACAGTTTCAATACAATCTGCAACTAATTTAAAAGTTTTATCTACGATTGTTTGAGGTTCATCTTCTGTTTCAAAGTTATTCTCAATAAACTGATTTAATGAGGGATATTTCATACGGATTGATAAATCTTTATCTAAGACAATATCAGTTGTATGATCTTTCGGTCTAACAACTTCTATTTCATCCACATAAATTGTGACTGGAACTTCAGTTTTTCTATCATCTGGACATGTCACAGTCAATCTTATATCCTCACCAATTGATTTAGCACGAATATTTAAAAAGATATATTCAATGTCAAATGTTGGTAGATCATCAACCTTTATTCCTCTTGTTAAAATGCATTTCTTTAATACATCTTTGACAGAATTTGTAATTTCATTTTGATTTTTTGACTCTAGTGCTAGAATTAAAATCTTTTCTTCCTTGACAAGAAACGGACGATACTTAATTTTTTTACCTGTGGAAGGCATCTTCAACTCATAAGTTGGAGTTGTAATTGTTGGTAATGGCATAATGTTGAATCAATATTTTATATAGGATTGTTGTTTAATGTCTATTTTCTTTTCTATCTTTTGTTGAATAAGAGTTAGAGTTTTTTTCTACCCCATAAGAATTAGATGGAAAAGTAGTTCCGTAAGTCATTTCGTCACTAAGACCATTTCTTCTCGCTTGTTCTAGAGTGCTTAAGGAAGTAAAAGCATCCTCAATGACAGCACCATGAGTATCATTGTAGTTGAATTCTGCAAAAAATCGATCATATGCAAGTTGTATACTACATCTTAACACATTTGACTCACCATAGGCAACTCTCATCGATGTTAAATTAGTCGGCCAAGCTTTGATAAATTCATAACTTGTTATTCTAGTAGTAGGATTATCAGTGTTTAAGTCTCTTTCAAATTTTGTTACATGAATTGTCTCTTTGTAATCCTCTGGATAATTAAATCTTCCATACGCATTACTAACTCTTTTATCTCTAGCACTGATTGGATTGATATATGTCATCCATGATTCTAACACTTCAAGTATAACATGATCTAAATCAACATAAAATGTTAAATTAAGTGGAGGAAAAGTTCTAAGATTTGGAAATTCTTCTTGAATACCTTGATGATGACCTACAGCAAGACTTGTTTGAAATGATGTGCCTGGTATTTCTGCTTCAGCACATAATAATGACATTTTTTCTGTAAAAGTTGAACCTTGAACTCTTTCACCACCACTAAATATTCCTCTTCGTCTTTCATTTGTGGGAAATTGACGAACTTCATCGGAACTTTCCAACCATGTAGGGTGATTTCCAAAATCAAAATGAACTTGGAAAAGTGTATCTATCGATGGCCGACCAACAGTTTGCCTAGCATCTAGTATACTTTTTGAAAATATTCTTCTTCTATCTGGAAATGGCACGATAAATAAATTTAAGTTGTTATTACTATATATGAGCTATAAAGGAATATATAAGCCTTCTAACCCCCGAAAGTACAAGGGTGATCAATCTAATATTATTTATAGGTCTTTATGGGAAAGAAAATTTATGAATTACTGCGATTTAAATGAAAATGTTCTTGAATGGGCATCAGAAGAATTCTTCATACCCTATCGAGATCCAACAACAAATCGTGTTCGTAGATATTTTCCAGATTTTTTTATTAAATATAAAGATAGAAATGGTGATATTCGTAGATCTGTAATTGAGGTCAAACCCATGAGAGAAACATTAGAACCAAAGGCAACTAAAGGAAAATCAAGAAAAACATTGATAAATGAATCAATCACATACGTTAAGAATCAAGCAAAGTGGAAAGCTGCAAAAGAATTTTGTGATGATCGTAAATTAGAGTTTAAAATCATGACTGAAAAAGAATTAGGAATCCGATGAGCATTCTTCAAAACATACTAGATAGAGTTGGTGGTCAAGTAAATGAAGATTACTTTCGTGATCAATTAATTCAAGAACTTGGGTCAACGAACTTTGATGATGATGCCGCAGATACTGGTGGATTTGCTGCTGGTCAATTATATTTTTTTACATATCAAGCACAAACAAAACAACCATATTATGACATGTATCCTCTATCCTATATCATTGAAATGAGATCAGGTGGATTTCTTGGATGCAACCTTCACTATGTCAAATTAAATCAAAGAGAAGAACTTGCAATGAGCTTACTAAATAACTCTGCTCAGGGTTCAGTTGCAGTTCCTCGTCGAACTCTACATAAATACGTTTATGCTGGTGTTAGAGGTCAACCATATCGTATTCCAGAATCTGAATGGACAGATGTAGCACAACTACCCACTGAAAAATTTGTCGATATGAGAGGAATTAGTGTTCCAAGAAACAGAATTTACAACACAAACTAATGGCAAAGAAAAGTAAAAAATATAAAATTGACGGAGTAAATTACGTTTTTAACTTTAATGACGCTGGAAATTTAGAGGGAATCTCTAAACCATCAGGACGTAATGGACAATATAAAGAAACTCCAGTCAGTCCTAGTAGTAGCGAATTTGCTAGTGTAGCAGCATCTGAGGAAGCAACCAGTGCATATAACGTTGCGAACTATGGTGGTAATAAAAACGCATATCAAGATAGTGCAACACAAGCCACTGATGCACAACAAAACCAATCATATGATAATAAAACAAAAAAGAATAACAATCAGGATATAGATCTACCTCTCAATCAATCAAACAATATAGCGACCAATCAGGAAAAAAATTATGGTATAGGAAGTCCTTTTACTGGATATCAAGATAAAAAGGGGAAAAAGGTATATGCAAATGTTTTCGCTTACCCGCTTGATATTGATCCTCAACAAGATCATCTAAAAATCAAAAAATACAAATACCAAAGAACAGGTGTTGGTGGTGGTAAGGCTGCGATAACTCAAACTACAAAAGGTGAACCTATCAAAAATAAAAGAGGTAATATCACAGGATATAAGGATGATATCACAACAAACTCAGCTGGTGATAGTGTATTAGGAATGGAACAATTAGGAAGTGTCATACTACCAATGCCAAAAGTAGTTGATACAAATGGTGCTGAGTGGGGAGAAAGTAAAATTAATATTCTTGGTCTTGCTGCTATTGGAGCTGGTAAAAAATTAGGACAGATAGGAATTTCAGACCAAGAACAAGAGAGATTAAAAGAACTCAATAAAAGGTTTAAAAATGCGCCTGGAAAGGGAAAGACAAGTGGTTTTAAAGATGTTCTAGGTGCTATAGGAGGTGCGACTTTTTCACAAGCGGCATCGACAGCTCTTGGTCAACAAATTTCCACAAATGAATTTTTAGCAAGAGCTAGTGGAAGAGTTTTAAATCCAAATGCTGAACTTTTATTTCAAGGGCCAGTTTTAAGAGATTTCAATTTTGATTTTCTTATGATTGCAAGAAGTCGTGAGGAGGGTGATGAAATAAGAAGAATTATTCGTTGGTTTAAAACTGGAATGGCTCCTAGATTTAATAATGAAACTTTTCTTGAAACTCCAGATGTATTTTCCTTAGAATATAAAAGAGGACAAGGGCCAATGGATATATTAGATACTGTAAATAGATTTAATCCAGGCGGTCTTGCATTAAGAACAATTGCAGTTGATTATGCTCCAAATGGATATTGGTCTGCATATCAGGATTCTCAACCAGTTGCAGTTAGAATGAGTTTAAACTTCGCTGAATTAAGACCAATATTTGCAAGCGATCAAGAAAGGACTCCAGCAGGCAGTGTAGGTTACTAAAATGGCATATCAAGGTTCATCAAAATCATATTTTAGACAACTACCTAATCTTAGTTATCCATCATTAGCTAATGATAGATCTTCTGTTTATGATTATCAAGTTGTTAAAAACTTTTTTAAAAGAGCAGTTCTTCGTGATGATATTTTTAACGAAGTCACTGCATTTACAAAATACTCCGTTGTGGGTGATGAGAGAGCAGATCAAATTGCATATGATTTTTACGGTGATTCTGGTCTTGATTGGGTTATTTTAACAACAAATAATATTATTCATGTAAGAGATGAATGGCCAATGGGTCAACAAGATTTTCTAACTTATCTAAATGAAAAATATACGAGTGAACAATTGTCTAATATTCATCATTATGAAACAAAACTTTTAAGAGATGAATCTGACACTTTAATCCAACCAGAGGGATTGCATGTTGACTCCAATTATTCAATTACATTTTTAGATAATGGAGTATTAAGAACAGAATCATCAATTAAGTCAGTTACTTTTTTAGAACATGAAACTAATTTAAATGATGAAAAGAGAAATATTAATATTTTAAAAACAGACTATCTTGATATCATGTTGAGAGATATCAAAGATATCATGAAATACAAGAAATCAAGTCAGTTCATAAACGCAACTTTGAAAGAAACAGAAAATCCACGCATAATTTCGCCATAAAAAAAGAGGTCGTTTGAGCGACCTCTGGC
>VTLG01009068.1_pt1 | contig 13020 bp, 15 predicted proteins | sample 4694571 | NCBI WGS metagenome assembly VTLG01 (sample SAMN12604809, study PRJNA352737) | marine metagenome | biome: ENVO:00000447; feature: ENVO:00000209|ENVO:00000569|ENVO:01000036; material: ENVO:00002151; isolation source: viral sequences binned using virsorter ... | reverse complement strand
ACTTGTGTAAAATATATACAGTTAAAGATTCTGTTGCTATGTTTGAAGGAGTACAGGTAATGGAATACGAAGCATTGAAACTTATGCAGAAGGATAAAAAATAATGGCAGATAGAACTACTAATTTAAAAGTTGTATTTAAAACAGAAGGTTTAGAGAATCTTCGTGGACTTAGTAGTGGTTTACAAAAACTTAATAAAGGTGCAAAAGGTGCTGGTATAAGTGTCAAAGGTTTAATGAATGAATTGAAGGCGAAAGAAAGAACGGAAGTAAAAAGCATAAATAATACAAGAGCTTTGTCTAATGGATACAGAGAACTAGCTCGTAATGTAGACATGAATAGTCGTGAGTTTAGAGAGGCTACAAGAGAAGCAAATAGATTAGATAAGTCTTTGAGAAAGATGCAAAGAACTGCTAGTCGAGGAATGGGTGGCAGGTTACGAGGTGTAGCAAAAACTGCTGGTGCTATAGGTGCTGCTGGTATTTTTGGTGGGATAGAAGGTGCTGTTGGTGCAACTATTGGTGGCGTTCTTGGTGGCGGTGTAGCAGGTGCTGTTGTTGGTGGTACTGTTGGTGCAACATTAGGTGGTGCTAGACAATCACTAGGTGAAATAGGTTCATATACTGCTGAGTTGAAAAAGCAAAGATTAGCATTGAAACTTGTTATTGGTGACACAGAACAATATAATCAAGCACAAGAGTTTTTAGCAAAAACAAGTGCAGAGTTAGCAATACCTCAAGACGTTATTGTTAGACAATTCACAGCCCTTACAGCTTCTGTTACTGGTGCAGGTAAATCTGTAAAAGATGCACAGGATGTATTTGTATCTATAGCTTCTGGTATTAGAGGTACTGGTGGATCATTAGAAGATATGCGATCAGCTATGGTTGCAACCGCACAGGTGTTTTCAAAAGGTAAGGTATCGGCAGAAGAACTCAGACAACAACTCGGTGAACGCTTACCTGGGGCTTTTACATTGTTTGCTGCATCTATGGATATGACACCTCAGATGTTAGATAAAGCATTAGAACAGGGTAAGGTAACACTAGATGATTTCTTAGGATTTAGTAAATTACTATTCGATCAGTATGGAGAAAATGCAAAAATTCTTGCAGAATCACCTGCTGCTGCTGGAGATAGATTAGCTACAGAGTTTTCTAATTTTAAAGATAACTTCGGTGGTTTATTTGCAAATATTGGTGCTTTATTTCAAGACGCTACTACAAATACATTAAAATTTTTTAATAATAACAAAGATATAGTTAAGAAATTTATTACTGATATAGTAAATATTTTTAGTGGTGTTTCTCGTGTATTAGGAAAAATTACTTCAGATATTTTTGGAATTGTACAAAGTGGTTTTGATTTTTTTGTTGGGAATATAAGAAAAGCTTTTAACAAAGTTGCTGAGATGGTTAACGCAATGTTAGATGCATTAGGCGATACCTTAGAAGGATTTAAAAAGATACCAGGCTTAGGCAATATAATACAAAACTTTCAAGACTTTGATTTTAGGATAAAGCTCAGTGAAGGCAATCAAGAAGGTATAAAAAAAGCAATACAACCTGCAATTGATTATAGAAATGAACTAAAAAAACTTTTTGAAGGTACAGAAAATATGACGATAGAGGAGGTGTTTGGTACTCCTAAATTTGATGAGTTTGTAGAGAATGCAATTAGAGCGAAAGAAGCTACAAGTGGACTTAAAAAAGAGCTAGATGAAACATTTGGTACGAAAGTAGCAGCAGGTATGCAAAGTTATATTGAGTCTATAAAAGATGTAACAAAACAAATACAAGATACTGTTGTTAATGCATTTAAAAATATGGAAGATGCACTTGTTAATTTTGTAATGACAGGAAAATTAAATTTTAGTGATTTTGCAAGATCACTTATAGCAGACATGACAAGAATAATAATTAGACAAAAAATAATGACACCATTACTCAAAGGTATAAGTGGTATTTTTAATCTTGGTTTGTCATTTAGTGCAATGGGTAATGCCTTTGCTAAAGAAGGATTGATGAAATATGCAAAAGGTGGTGTTGTAACGCAACCAACATTTTTCCGTTATGGAGGTGCAGGTAATTTGGGTCTTATGGGAGAGGCAGGGGCAGAAGCAATACTTCCTCTTAAACGTGGTCGATCTGGTAATTTAGGAGTTGAGTCATCTGGTGGAGGTTCTACTAATATAGTTGTAAACGTAGATGCATCTGGTTCTGCTGTACAAGGCGATGACAATCAAGGTAATCAACTTGGTAGAGTTTTAGCAGGTGCTATACAAAATGAATTAATAGTACAAAAAAGACCAGGTGGTTTATTACATCAAGGATTTTAATTATGGCTACATTTCCATCAATTAACCCATCATTTGGATTTACAAAAGAAAATGAACCTAATGTAAGAGTTATTAAACTAGGTGATGGATATCAACATCGGGTAATTATAGGATTACCAGATAATCAAAATGGTAAAAAATTTAATTTTAAATTTGAAAATATAGATGAGGCTGATAGCGATACAATTGAAACATTTTTAGATGCAAGAATATCTGATTTAGCTAGTTTTGATTTTCAAGCACCTACAGAATCTGCTAGTAAAAAATATATATGTCTAAGTTGGCGTAAACAAGTAAATTATGCAGGTAAGGCTACAATTTCTGCAAAATTTGAGGAAGTATTTGAACCGTAAATGGCAATACCTGTATCAGAACTACAAAAAATAAATCCTAGTTCTTTAATAGAACTTTTTACTGTAACACTAGATTCTAGTTTGCATGGTGCAACCACTGTATATAGATTTCATGATGGATCTAATATGAATAGTAGTGGTGAGCTTGTATGGGAGGGGAATACATATCAAAGATTTCCTGTAAAAGCAGAAGGTTTTGAGTTTACAGGTAAAGGGCAAATACCAAGGCCAAAATTTACTGTAAGTAATGCTTTAGGAACTATTACAGCATTAATGGCACTAGTGAATCAAACAACACCAGGGAATGATTTGACAGGTGCAAAATTTACAAGAATAAGAACATTGGCAAGATATATTGATGCAGCAAATTTTACAGGCGGTACAAATCCTTTTGGCACGCCAGATCCTTCTAGTAAGTTACCTGATGAAATATATTTTATAGATCGTAAATTATCAGAAAATCGTGATACTGTTGAATTTGAATTAGTATCAGAATTAGATCTTTTAAATCTTAGACTACCAAGAAGACAGGTAACAAAAGATATATTTCCAGGTGTTGGTTCTTTCGTTAATGGATAATTATGACTTGGAAAGATAAAGCATTAGATCATGCAAAACAAGAGCAGCCGAGAGAATCTTGTGGTTTACTTGTAATTAGTAAAGGTAAAGAATATTATGTTCCTTGTAAAAATTTAGCATTACATCTTGATGCACAATTTATGATAGATCCAAATGATTGGATGAAAGCAGAAGATAAGTATGGTGCAATAGTTGGAATTGTACATAGTCATCCTTTTAGCTCACCACAACCTAGCCCAGCAGATTTAGCTTGTTGTGAAAAATATAATATAAAATGGCATATCGTATCACCAAGTAATAATTCATGGTATTCCTTTGAACCTAGTGGATATAAACCTCCATTAATTGGTAGACAATGGGTATGGGGTGTACAAGATTGTTGGACTCTTGTTAGAGATTTTTACAAACAAAAAGGGATTTATATTAAAGACTTCGAAAGACCTAAGTATCCACAAGAGTTTCAAGACAATCCAATTTTTGATAGTTCTTGGAAACAATGTGGTTTTAGAGAACTAAACGATAACGAGGACTTGCAACCTAATGATGCTTTGTTATTAAGGATAAGAAGCACTGGATTAAATCATGTTGCAGTTTATGTAGGCGAACAAAAATTATTGCATCATTTAAGTTTTCGTTTGTCTTCGCATGATACATATGATGGAAATCTTGTAAAATGCACAGGAAGGAGGTTACGTTATGCTTCGTAAAATAAAAGTATATGGTGAACTTGCTGATTTTCTAGGATGGAAAGAACAGGAAGCACTTGTTAATAATATTCCTGATGTAATGAAATTTATATTATGTAATCATCCAGAAGCAGAAAGTTATATGAAAAATAAATATTATAAAGTAAATGTAGGACAATATGATATTACAGAACAACAACTTGCAGATCCTATTGGAATGACAGTAACTATAACACCTGTAATACAAGGTGCTGATCCAGTAACAGCAATTGTTGTTGGAGGTGCATTATCTGGTGCAGCAGCGGTAGGTGTGATTGGTACTGGTGTAATTGTTGGAAGTTTAACCTATGCAAGTTTAGCTACTACTGTTGGTGTTGGTCTTATGTTAAGTGGTGCGAGTCAATTATTAACACCTACTCCGACAATCCCTAATGTGCCAAGTCAGGTAAATGATTTAGATGCTAATGCAAACTATAGTTTTAGTGGTATAAAAAATGTATCTAAAGCTGGTGTTTCATTACCTTTAGTATATGGAGAAATTTTTGTTGGTTCTATTACAGTATCTAATGGTGTTGATACAGTACAGGTAGAAGGTGAAGCATGAGTAATATTACAAATGCATTTGAAGATCCTGGTACACGTATTATCGATGCTACCTTGCCTGATGGTGTATTAGGTAGTAAACAGTTTTCTACAATTATCGATGTTTTATCAGAAGGTGAAATAGAAGGTTTTCCTTCTGCATCAGGGTTAACACAAGGTACATCTGCGTATAACAATGCTGCACTTAAAGATGTGTTTATGAATGGTACGCAAGTATTACAACAAAATGCAAGTAATACAACTCCTGATGATTCTGATTTTAATTTTCAAAATGTTACCTTTACTCCAAGATTTGGTACATCAAATCAAACTTATATACCAGGTATTGCTGCAATAGAAACAGAAAATCCTGTTGGTACTAATGTAACAGCATCTTCACCAGTTACACAAACTATTAGTAATACTTCTGTTAATGCGGTAAGAATAACAATTGGTTTTCCATCAATACAAAAATTTGAAGATGATGGTGATATTGTTGGAACATCAGTTTCTCTTACGATGAAAGTAATTGAAAATGATGGTACTACTACTACTGCACTGACAGATACAATCACAGGTAGATCAAAAGATCCATATTTTAGAGATTATAAAATAGAATTTGCATCAACAATATCTTTTCCTGTACAGGTTAGAGTTGAAAGAGATACAGCAGATAGTACAGAATCTACTTTAGTTGATGCATTTCAATGGGTTAGTTTTACTGAAATAATAAATGAACAAAGACCTTATGCAGATATTGCACATGTAGGTATAAGGTTTGATGCAGAACAGTTTCCGCAAATTCCTACAAGAATGTACAAAATCAGGGGTATTAAGGTAAAAATACCTCATAATGCGACAGTACAATCAGATGGTTCTATAAGTTATAGCGGTACATTTAATGGAACATTTAAAACTAATAAAGAATGGACATCTGATCCTGCATGGATTTTATATGATTTGTTAACTAATACTAGATATGGTGCTTCTCTTAGTGAAACAACAATTGATCAATATGCTTTTTATTCTGCGTCAGTTTATAACTCTACACAAGTAGATGATGGTGTTGGAGGTACAGAGCCTAGATTTAGTTGTAATGTAAATATTAATAATGGTAATGAAGCATTTACTTTAATAAATGATTTATGTGCAGTAATGCGTGTAATGCCTTTTTATTCTGCTGGTTCTATAACAATATCTCAAGATCGACCTGCTGATCCTGTATATCAATTTACTCTTGCTAATGTACTTGATGGTGGTTTTACATACGCAGGTACATCATTAAAAACAAGGCATACAATAGTAAATGTTGGTTATTTTGACATGGAGACACAAACATTAGATTATGAAACAGTAGAAGATACAACAGCGTCTACAAAATACGGAAGTGTAGTAAAAAATATAAAAAGTTTTGCTTGTACATCTAGAGGACAAGCTGCAAGGATGGGTCGTTGGTTTTTATACAATGAACAACAATCTAGTGAAACCTGTACATTTACAACAACACTAGAAGCTGGTGTATTAGTAAGACCTGGTCAAATTATACAAATATCAGATCCTGTTAGAGCAGGTGTAAGGCGTGGAGGTAAAATAAATACAGCGACAACAACATCGATAACAGTTGATAATATATCTGACTTGCCTACAACACCTACATTAGGTGATACGATTTCTGCAATATTATCAGATGGAACATTGGAAACTGGTGTAGTTTCTGATATTACCAATTCAGTCTTTACTGTTAATAGTGTTACAAGAGCAGATGGCACTACAAACACATCATTTACTTCTGCACCACAAACTAATAGTGTTTGGGTATATCAAAGCACTGCTCTACAAACAACGACATGGAGAGTTGTTAATGTTGTAGAAAATGATGGATTAAATTATACAATTACAGCCTTAACACACAACAGCGGTAAGTATAATTTTGTTGAAGATGGATCTGCATTACCTACAAGGACAGTAACAACACTAACTGAATTAAAACCTGCGCCATCAAACCTAGTCTCACAGGAACAGATTGTTGTACTTAATAATCGTGCTGTTTCTAAGTTAATTGTATCTTGGACGCCAGTACAAGGTGTAAGTCAGTATAGAGTACAACATCGTTTTAATAATGGTAATTTTATAACACAAACAGTAAGTAGACCTGATATAGAAATATTTGAGACAGACATAGGTACTTTTGAATTTAGAATATTTAGCTTTAATGCATTGGGTAAACCATCTACAAGTCCTAGTACTTTAACGGTTAATACTGTAGGAAAAACAGCATTGCCAGAAGATCCAAGTGGTTTAACTCTTGAGCCTGTATCAGATCAGTTTGTACGGCTACGTTTTAATCCCTCTACTTCTGTTGACGTTTTGCATGGTGGCACAGTTTCCGTCAGGCATACACCTTCTGTTGACCCAGCAGTTGCAACTTTTCAAAACTCTACAGAAATAATTCCTAGACTTGCTGGAAATATAACAGAAACACTTGTTCCAGCACTTACTGGAACGTACAGTATTAAGTTTATCGATGATACTGGAAATAGGTCAAAAAATGCAGCAAGAATAATTGTTACAGCACCAGACCCACAACCGAATCAAGTAATACTCACAGAAAGAGAAGATACTGATTCACCACCATTTCAAGGTGAAAAAACAAATACTTTTTATGATGCTACTTTTGATGGGCTTTTATTAGATGGGACTTTGCTTTGGGATTCAATTACTCAAAATATTGATGATTTATCTAATATAGATTTTGCTGGACCAATAAACTCAAGTGGTAGCTATGAGTTTCAAAATAAGGTTGATATGGGTGCGATCTTTAATTTAATGTTAAAAAGAAGATTTGTCACCTCTGGACTTTTAGTAAATGATCTTATTGACTCAAGAACTGCCCTCATAGATACTTGGACTGAATTTGACGGAACACAAGCAGATGATGTGAACGCAAAGCTTTTAGTAGCAACAACAAATATAGACCCAGCAACTTCAGTTTCAGCCACCTACGAACAAAGCGGGACTACAATTACTATCACAAAGACCTCGCATGGATATTCTGCAGGAGATTTTGTTGTTATAGATTTCACTGCTGGTAGTGCAACAGACGGCAACTATGAAATTCAAACAGTACCAAATGCAAACACATTTACAGTTACAGCTAGTGCTAGCGCAACAATATCAAGCGGAACTTCTTGTACCTATGGAGCAAATTTTACTCAGTTTAATACCTTTGCAAATGGTGAATATACAGCAAGAGGATTCAAGTTTAAATGTGAACTTGAATCAAATGACCCAGCACAAAATATAAATGTTACAGAACTTGGTTTTGAAGCAAGCGTTAAACGCAGAACAGAAACAAGTATTGGTAACTCTGATGCTACCGATGGGCTTATTGCATCTGGTACATCTAGCTCTGGGAAAACAGTCACATTCACAGATCCATTTTTTGCGGGTACTGGCTCTCTTGGTGGTTCAACTTCAGCTTTTTTACCAACAGTCGGAATAACTCTTGATGGTGCTGTATCAGGTGATTATTTTAAAATTACATCTATAACAGGAACACAATTTGTTATAGAAGTAAGAGATATAAATAATAATCCTAAAAATCTTAATTTTAGATATACAGCAATTGGGTTTGGTAAAGGAACTTAATTATGTTTATATTTAAGTTATAAGTTATCCTATACTTAAAAGAAAAGGACTAAGAAATGCCAACACATGATTACGATATTGCCAACCAATCTGGTGCTGCATTTAGAACAGACTTGAATAATGCACTTAAAGCAATACAAACAAATAATTCTAATTCTTCATCACCAGCTAGTACAGAAGCTTTCCAATTTTGGGCTGATACTACAACAGGGACTTTAAAAATAAGAAACGCAGCTAATAACGCATGGATTGAACTATTCCAATTAGACGGTACGTTAACTCTTGAAGATGGGTCGAATTCCGCACCAGCATTAGCTTTTAGAGATGATTTAGATACTGGAATATATAGTTCGGCTGCTAATACTTTTAACGTGGCAACTGGCGGCACTGAAAGAATGGAGTTAGGAACAGTAACTATATTTAATGAAACTGGTGCAGATGTAGATTTTAGAATTGAAGGCGATAGCGAAGCAAATTTATTTTATGTTGATGCTGGTCAAAATCGCGTAGCAGTTGGAACTAATAACCCTTCAGCCACTTTTGATGTTGTTGGTGATATTGAAGCTACTATTGCTGCCACTTCATCTTATGGAGAAGGATTAAATATTACGAATGGAACAAATGCTGATTTTAACGTCAATATAAAAAACAGTAGCACCAGTATTGGCCCCAGTACGGCTACACCATTATGTTTTCATGTAAGTGGTAGTGCAAATGAAAAGATGCGTATAAATTCAGATGGAAAAGTAGGTATCGGAGTAACAAATCCGTTATATCCTCTACACGTGAAAGGACTTGTAGCTGACTCTTCACCAGCAGATTTTGGTGTATTAATGGGTTTAAGTAGTGGTGATGATTACGCACAAATACAACTAAACGGAGATACAGGAGCATTTATTGATTTTTCTACAAGTGGAACAGATCAAAAAGGTAGAATTTTATATATTCATTCAACTGAAAGATTTGAGTTTTTTGTTAATAGTGGTAAAAGGGTACAATTTACAGAAGATGGAATAATTCCAAATGGAACTGACACTACATCAGCTAACGCACTAGACGATTATGAAGAAGGAACTTACACACCAGCACCTCTTGATGGTACTGCACAAGCTACTCCTACTGATGGTCAATATACAAAGATTGGTAATTTTTGTATTGTTACAGGAAGCATAAGTTTAAACGGAGATGCAACAACATCAGGAAATATGTTTCAATTTACTTTACCTTTTACTGCTGGTGGTGGAAGAGCTGGTTCTGGTGTAATCCGTTATACAAATAGTAACCATGCTGATACTCCTAATATTACATTTCACGTTAATGCTGGCCAAGCAAATGTTGCATTGTATGTAAGTGGTGGAGATACTTTTACTTATGCTGAAGCAAGTACAAACAGATTTGATTTTACAATAATGTACAGAACAGCATAGACCGAGCTAAGTCTATAAACTAAGCCTAAACCTGTTTTAATCGGAGATTAATCCTAATGGCACTAACAGAGTCAATTGAATACGACAAGATAGAAATTGTTGGCGCATATAAGGCGGTGCATGTGCGAAAAGCGACAGTCGTCAAAAAAGATGATACAGAACTTGCAAAGTCTTTTGAAAGATATGTATTAAACGCTGGGACATTGGATGCTTCTGATAATTTAGTTAATAATCCACTAGATAAAGAACCTGATAATGTTACTGCAATACCAGACGAAGTAAAAAACATTTGCAATCTGGTTTGGACTACAGATGTCAAAGATGCATATAAAACTTTTCTTATAGCAAACAAAACTATCTAAAACTATGAAAAATTTTCAAAAACGCATAGATCAACTAAAACTAGAAATGCAAGTTGCAGTTGATGAATTTAATAAAATTCAAGAAAAAATAAAAGAGTTATCTGTTGGTCGTGATGCTTTAAAAATGAAAGTATACAGTTGTGGAGAAAGAATCAAAGAGCTTGAAGAACTTAACCAAGAAATAACTCATACAGAGGTAATCAATTAACTTTTTCGTGCATCTGTTTAGTCATCATTCCACCTATTAGATATAATGGAGCAAGTCCTACCAACAAAAACAGGCACATCAAAGTAATCGGTGCTAGGGCTTTAGTAAACGCTTCTTTCCACATATGTTTAATAAAATTTGTCAAGTAGCCTCATTATTGTCTCTTTTATTATCAGGGTCAATGGCTGCTTTTGGTTATGTTGCAATACGATATATGCAAAGTCCTGAGTTTGAAAGAAATTTAAAAAATAAATTAATGGGCGATTTAACAGATAAAATGAAAAAACAAATACCATTAGAAATGCCAAAAATAACAGGGCCATCTATTCCTCTTTAATGGAAATACCTAATATAAATATTCCAAATATTAGTATTCCTACAATAAATATTCCAGGCAATAATCCTTACAACGTTTTAAATGTACCTTTACCTTCAATAGTTTTACCTGGTTGTTATAAACAACATAGAGACGCATCAATTAAAAATACTGCTCTTTATAAAGATGATCCACGTGGAACTTCAATTAGCTGTCCATATGGGTCAATGCCAACTTTTGAACCTTTACTTTATGACAGAAGAAAAATTGAAATTACTGAAGTAAAAGAAGAAAAAAAAGAAGAAGTAAAAGAAGTACAACCTGAATATAAACAAGAAAAACCCGAATTACCTAAAAAGAAAAAAGAAGAGTTTTTCATAAAATGTCCAGGTGACAAAGATTTAAGAGTTGGTATGTATGCATCAGAAGATAGGTTAGAAAAGGTTGTAGGCCATAAAATTTCTGAAGATGGCAAAACCTGTATTACCCTATTCGAAGAAACTCGATTTGTTGATCGTTGGATACCATCTCCTCCTGTTATTATCAATACTAGCCTTATTGCAATTACGGCTGCTACAAGTCCTTTATTAGTTAATTTTTTAAAAAATATTGTAAAAACTGCTGTAAAAAAAGCTACTTCTCGGAAGTCAAAGAATGTTGATGCGGAATAACTTGATTTTTACGCGGTACGATTTCTATATCTTTACATAAATTATAGTAAGGACTTGATTTTGAAAATTGGATTCCAGCAATTTTTTTCTCTCCGCAGTGCTTTAATCTTGCAAAATGCCAGTCAAGTTCTAAGTTTTTAAGCTTCTGTTTATTAATATCATTTTGAACCTGTGCAGCTTCTTTACATTGTTTTGTATATTGCCTATCTAAGGGAATTGAAAAATTTAATGTTATTCCAGTTCCTAATGCATAACTATCTTTGTTTGTACCTGAATAATTTTGTTGATAAAACAAAATATCTCCTGGATTATCTGGTGTACCGTCTCCTATTGGATTTCCATTATCATCAAAATCACCAACAATATCAGTTTCATCATATACAGGTGTGTAATAATAATCTCGATAAGGCTTACGAAAATTTGAATTAAATGTAGTAAATGGCGTAATAGTCATCATTGCGCCCTGACAAACAACACCTCCTCCAAATTGATTTGTATGAAAACTTCCATTATTAACATTCCAGTTTTGATTAGTAACTGAACCTGAATTTGATTGACTTACAGCATTAGCTAATACTTTTACTGGACTTAAAATTATTGCGAGAACACAGATGTAGTAGTAGTAACTGATTCTGTTTCTATTTGTCTTGTTATTGAAGTTATATTTGAAATTCCACCTGGACCGCGATACGTCTCTGTAAATTGAAAAGAATTTCCAGAAGTTGGATTTACAAGTGTGAATTGTGGCTTGCTTGTATTCGATAAATCTAACCCTGTATAGTTATATGATTGACCCGAAGTTGTTCCTGTAACTGTTGTTGTTGGAGGTGCAACTGCACCATCTGTAGTAATTCCAGTTCCTGTAACTGTATATTCATACGAATTGCCAAAATAATCTGTGCTGGTAATAGATTCTGTAATAGTACTCTGAGTATTTGTTGTACTCTGCATACTACCTTGAACAAAATTTGGAACGATATTTGCATTAACTGGTAAAACATATAAAAAAACTAATAAAAATAGTTTTCGCATAATTCATTAATCTACAGTTACTGTTGTCACATATTGACCTGTTGCAGTTGTACCAGCTGATCCGGCAGTTACTGTAATTACATGATTATCTACTGTACCAGCTAAATTTGTTGCTGTACCTCCTGAAGTACTGGTTAAATCTCCAAAAGGACTAACTTCGCCTGTAGTTAAACTTGTTGATATAGTATCTCCAGTAGTGTGTGAAACTGTGTAACTGAAGCTTTCCCCGTCAGTTAATTGTGATGCAGTAATTGGTGTATAAGCGTTAACTCCATTAGTTGCTGCACCTAAACCTCCAAGACTTCCGGCAGTAGTTCCATCTGTAGTTGTAACACCAGTTCCTGAAACACTATATGAATTTCCAATTCGATCTGCTGCTGTAGCTGCCGCTGAAACTTCAAGTTTTACAGAAGAACTAATTGAAGAAGTAATATCTGCAAATGCTGCTGATGGTAAAAATAAAAGTAAAGCAAATAATTTTTTCATTTAATTCCTACGTTGTTTTTACTATTATCAATCATTTTAGGCGAATTTGCATTTTTCTTTTTGTTAACTGAGATACCGTAGCTGCCTAAAACACCACTGGTTAGTCCGGCTAAAAACGCGCCATCATTACGAATTTTATCCATATAGCCTAAAGTCATCATTGCTAAAGACCAGCATAAAATCATAAATCTAACAGCGTGACCAAAGATTTCACCCCAATCCGTGCCTTCTTTTTCTTCTTTATCTTCTTCCATAAAAAACTGTATTTATGGCAAATTTAGCAAAAATTGTTATGTTTGGAAAGTAACACACATTTTTTATGATTAAAATTT
>VTLG01003787.1_pt1 | contig 13022 bp, 20 predicted proteins | sample 4694571 | NCBI WGS metagenome assembly VTLG01 (sample SAMN12604809, study PRJNA352737) | marine metagenome | biome: ENVO:00000447; feature: ENVO:00000209|ENVO:00000569|ENVO:01000036; material: ENVO:00002151; isolation source: viral sequences binned using virsorter ... | reverse complement strand
TTGATTCAATATAATCAAGGATTTCGTCTTCAAACTCTTCATAGAACTTAACGGTGTCACCATAATATATGTGTTCATGGCACACACCAGATTGACAGCCATGATTAGCAATTTCCTTGAATTCTTCGAGAGTATAAGTCTTTTGAATTGTTTCGGTTGCATTCATAGCGTCCTTGGAATAGGTGAACATAATAGTTAGCGCGTCCTTGTGATTGTGAGAATTAACTATTAATTTCCCCACAATTTTTAATTAATTAATAATAAGAATTAACAATTAATAAGGATTAGTTTGTAATTAGAATAAAGAAGACAAATAGATCTTGTCATTAATTAGCTGGATTTACGAGTTCAACGCCGGAGATACCATCAACCGCTTTAATTAACTTTCAAATACAACTCCTCAATGGTGCCAATCTATAAAGCAGTAAATACTCATTTTATTAAACCTCTTATCAATTTGATTAATAACAATTAAACAGTGATCAATAAGTAGTAAACTCTCATTTAGTTTATAGAAGATTTCTCATGTGTTGGATGATTTGTCTTCATGTATCCAATATAGTCTGTCTTAATCAGTTTGGCAATGCTTTGTTAGCAAACCCACACATCTTATTCAAGACTAGAGTGGAGAAGAAGAAAGACGTTCCGCGTGGTTTGATTTGGGAAGTGGTCTTTCTCTCTTCATGTATCTAATATAGCTTGTCTTGTTCAGAATACCATCGGTATTAATACTCATTAGCTCTGAGTCTACTGAGTCTACCTCTATTAATACAGTACTATCCAGTACTATCAGTACTTTACAGCTCTTCTCTTCTCTTTTCTGATGTCGCTACAGATAGATTTTAAAAGATAAGTATTACTAATGAATGCCTCCTTGTTGCAGTTATAGCCTATCAATTCCGTCCTTGTTGCGTTTGGCTTGGGGGGAGCCAGCGTCCGCGTACGTTCGTATTACCCCTTCAAAGATTTTTGTTAAAATTTAACGGAGGGGATCTAGAGGATTCGGGATATAGTTAATATTAAGGACTACTCTTCTCTTAGCATCTGTACAAGAGACACCAGCGTGCTCTATATGGCCGTTGAAGAGGCATAAACGGTTCTCTACGCTAAGTACCTTAGAATTATCTTTAAAGAGGGTATAGCCGTCATTTGAGTTAATATAAAAGATAGCTGTTTTCTGATTAAGGTTCATATCAGTATGGAACCTACCTTGATAGGGAACATCTGTACGAGGTCTAAGATTAGCTTTAATACGGAAGATATATTGAGGGGATAGTTTAGTTAATATAGGTTTAATTAAGCTAGAATAGGTACAAGGGCAAGCTTCTTTAAAAGGGTTTCTTATATCAAAGAAATTATAAACAAGTTGGTAATTATTCAAGTCATCATTAGAACCAGCTACTGAATCATTATAATACCAAGGTAATTTATTACTAAGGAAGAACTTTTGAATAGAGTTAAAGCTCGACTGAGGGAGGAAGTTGTCTATGATCTTCATATTTGGTGGCTTTTTTAAGTATTTTAACTGCTTTTTTTCTAGAGGTACATTCTTGTGCTTTAGTTTGCAGTTTAATTAATTTTTTAGCTTGTTTATTCAAAGTAAGGAAAGTTTAAGTGCATCAGCTAGCGCTTTATAGGAGGAAGCTACATAAACTTGACCACATACTACTGCTAAGGTTGCTATAGACCAAAATATATAATAATAACGCTGTTTAAGTTGTTTAGGTGGTTTATTAGTCATTATATTAATGAGGGATATCCAATCAGAGGATATCAAGTATAGGTGGTCTTAATAGAAGAGGAGGTTCGTGAGAATCCTCCTCATAGGGGTCGGGTCCACCCTTCCCTTCCCCTGTATACGTGTGTCATTCCTCTAAACCCAGGTGGGGAGAGGTTTTCCAGTATCTTCTTTCCCTCTTGCTTCTTTTCTCTGTTCCAAATTCATTCCTAATACTATATGATTAGCAGAACTCTGTGGGTCGTCCAAAAAGGACTCCAATATATCATTCCATTCATCACGTTTACGAGACTTTATTGCTTCCATTGCGGAGATACCCATGGCGTCGGTGAAATACTTAACACCTTGGGCGAGACAGTCCAATCTATCGTCATGTTTAATGGCACCTTTTTCACGGCACATACGTGACATCTGATAGAAAAGCATATACTGAAGACGTTCTTCAGGAGCGAGGTCTTGATTAGATTTATAATCCCAATCAATAACCTGCCTATCAAGTACAAGCCTATGCTGATTAAGAATCGGCTCCAACGAATCAATGATTCTATCTTCTTTTCTGACGTTTGCACGTACTTCTTCTACATTAATGTTTTGTCTTGTTTGTTGTAGGTGTTTTCTAAACAATTCACCTACGATACCATCACCAAAGTTAGTTTCAATAACTAATGATGTAACATTATATTTTTTACATCCACGTAATATATCTAGGAGGGTTGTGTCGCTGTATCCATCTCTATAAGCTCGCATTTCATGGAGGTATAGGATCCCATTCTTTTGGGATAAATACGCGGCAGCTGTCTCATCTGTTCCTCTTCCAGAGGGATCCACGCTGCAAATTGTTTCGCTGTAAGCCGTCCAGTCTCCTTGTAGCTGCATTGGAGAGTAAAAGTAGTCTCCTGGGAGTCCGACTGTCGGGACATCTTTGATGACGTTCGCCGGATCGGAGCACCATATGCAATTGTCGGGAGCCGTATTAGGGTTAACAGAAGTGACAACCAAATCAGCCATCTTAAGGGGGAATTTTGCTGCATCACTTAAACTCGTATCTAGTTGGAATTGAAGCATATAGTTAGACCTACCCATGGATGCTTCACGTTCAAGTAGGTCTTCATTATCAAATCGATCAGGGTCAGTACAATCCCAAGGTTCAGCACCTTCATCGAGGTCGGCCTGAATCTGTGGTGCTAATAATCCATCATATTTTGAGAGGGATCCTGACCTTGGATATCTTGCTGGCCAAACGAACGGACGGTAACTACGCTCTGCCAGCTTACGATAAATAGTAAAAGTAGTCTGAGGAGTCCCGAGATACATAATACGGCTATCGTTTTTCGGCGTAAGGATGGATTCAGCCTCTGTACAGAGTTGTAAAAGTTTTTCACGCATTAACTCGGTCATGGAGTTTCCAGGCACCTCTATGTCGTCCAATATCATTAAATCTGCGCGACTTCCGGTTAGCTGACCAGTTATGCCCACCGATTTTACGCTTGGGGCTTGGTGAGGTGAACAGTTTACGTCGAAGCTGATGCGAGACCAGCGAGAATCGTCTGATTTGGGTTGGAGATGTTTTAGCCATGGAGTTTCAATAATGAGTTTTTGTAGGAAGATTGACATGTTATCTGCTCTTTCTTTAGAAGCAGATATGATCATTATTTTCTTTTCTGGGTCTTTGAATAAAGTCCAAAGGACGAAAGCACCAGTAATCCAAGACTTGCCAACGCCACGGAAAGCTTGGATCTGGAGTCGTTTTGGACCGTTCTGTAAGTAGTCGGCGATTGCATATTGAGCACGGGTGGGTGAGGGTAGAGCAAGTTGTTCCCACAGAGCTTGTAGGAACAGCTTGAAATCTTGTTGTAAGACGGTTAAGGTATTCATTTACCTTCCCTTCTTTGTTTTTCTAGTTGTAAACGTTTTTTCCAACCAGCACTTTTAACAGAACCTTCAATATCTAAATTAAGTTGATTCTGTTCTAAGTCTTCTAATTCTGCTTTAAGAGATTTCTTTTTCCTAAGACTTATAGTTGGATCTTTTAATTCTTTTCTTATTTCTACAGTTCTTCTATATTCAGCACTTTTAGGTTTAACCCACTTAACAGCACCTTCATCATTTACTGCTTTTAACATACTACCACCTTTCTCTTCTATAGTCTCTCGTATAATATTACGTAGATCTGTTTGTAAAAGTCTACTACCATCGGTTGGTAGTGCTTCTAAGAATTCAAGCATTACATCATTAGATGGTGTTAGATGGTATCCAGCTGGAGCAGCATATAGAGAATCGTATTGACGCATAAGATCACCTAAAATACCTTCAGATTCTTTTATAATTTCTCCATACTCTTTTATGTAAGGTAATCTTTCTTGAGGTGAAAGTTTCATAAATGCTTTATCGAATGTGACTTTACCTTCCATACTTAATTCTAAATGATTTTTCATAAAACCTGAACCAGGTTTCAATTCACCTACATCTATACCCAGCTTCTTAGACCATTTAGCCTTTAAAACATCTGATCTTACACCTATTCTAGTACCTAACCAATCATGTATTTGATTATGTACAGTTTGTGGTAAAAATCTATTATTTAAAGGATGGTTACCAGAGAATACACCTAATTCTTCGATTAAGAAATCTCTAATTATACGTCTGTCACTGACTGTTTCAAGACCTCTGTATAAATCTATTGGACCTTTTGTAGGATTTACATGGTGCCAATTTACATGTTTCCAACGTAACTCAAATGTATCTTTTTGCTTCTGTATCCTCTCAACTAAATTAGGATATTTTTCAGCTAATTCATCATAATGCTTAGAAACAATTGACATAAAATCTTCTTCATCTGCTAATTCTTGAAGAAGGTTAGCATGTGGTCTATCTAAATTATACTTCTTGCCTAGTAAAAATTCTCTTAAAGGAGGATCATTCAGTTTATCTATCAGTACATCTCTTCTGATAATACGATTAGCATCACTCATACCATCTAATACAGCCATTATAGTTGAATTAGTTTCATCTATTGGTATGTCATCACTAGCATAAGCATAAGATGTCTTTTTACCAAATGTAGCTTTTACTAAATCATCTGCTTCTTTTAGTTTACCAGCAGCTTTCAATTCATCAAGTTGACTAACATTTAATTTACCAGAATTTTTAGCTATCTTTGCCCATAACTTTATACCTTCAACACCAGCATCAATAAATCTCCTTGGTATATAACTTGCTCCAAATGTAGCAAAATCAAAAGCATCAGGTAATAGTATCTCACCTAATAAACCAAGTGCAAAACCTTGCTCTTCTAATGGATCGATTAGAGCTCGTCTAGCATGATAAAGGTCTATATCTGTACCAGGTATACCTAAAATATGATCACCTACCCAATCTACACCTTCTCCAAACTTCTGTAATACAGTTAAACCAGTACCGAGTGCTGCTGCACCCCATTTACCACCTTCTTGAAGGATACTTTGGTTAACACCTTGCTCTATATTAGGCCAGGCATTAAACTGTTCTCCTTCTTCTCCAGCATTAGGTACTTTTAAGTCAGCATATTGTTGTTGGATAGTACGATCAGGATGTCTATCTACTGCTTCTTTTAGTTTACCTTCTCTTATAAGTTGATCTGTTTCACCATACCGTTGTTTATCTTTCTTATAAACTTGATCCATCTCTTTAGAGTAGTTAACTCCTTGAGATAGATCTTCTTGTTCAGGATCAGGTAGACCAAAATCTTCAACAGGTTTATTAGGATTTCTTACTTTATCATATTTATCTTTATTTTTCTTTTCCCACTCTTCTTTAGCTTCTTTAAGCTCTTGTTCCCTTGCCCTATCTTCATAATGTCCAGGCATAATCAAGCCTCCGCTATAAGAGTACCGTCTTTAATAGTCGGTTCTGTCGAACCTGTTGATGCAGGTACTTGTGGTTCACGTTGTTTGAAGACTTGCATAGCACCTCTTTCTGGTTGATATATGATAGTACCTTTACCAGTCTCCCAAGCTTCACCTGTTCGTAAAGCTCTAGCTAAATCATTATCTCTAGTTTTTCCAATACCTTCATATTTAGAATCCCAATAAGCCAAGGTTTGTTCATTTCTAGTTTTAAGATCACCTTGACCTCTTCTCCAAGGTGTAGTAGCTGCTGATTCTAAATCTGCTGTATTAACTACAGTTTTACCTGGGTATCTTTCAGATGCGTCAGACGGATACACTGGGCTATTCATAGATACTAAATCACCATCTTTAACTTTAACACCACTAAGATTAGCAGGTCTTTTCTCAATATTCAACTGATTATTTACAGGAGGTTGATTTAGTTTATTCTTTATAGCATTTTCTTTTTCAAATTTAGAAGGATAGTATAAGTGCTCATTTGCTCTATTAAAATCAGCTAATGGTACTAGTTTTTTTGTTTTACTATCTCTTAAGGAAACCCATTTACCTGTAGAGTTATATTTTATATCATTTCCATCGTACTCAAATTGAGCACCTTTATCTTGTGAAACAATGTATACTTGATCTTTATCTTCACCGTAGAAGTCTGGATCAGATCTTAATCTCTTCCCTTTCCCTAGATCTCTATCAGTTTTATATTGGTTCCATACAGTTTTTGCTACATATATAGCAGATTTAGAATATGGATTATCTTTACGGAAAAGGTGGTATGGAGGTGGTTGTGTTCTATCTGTCCAAAGTTTTTTAAGAAGAGCATTTACTTCTTTATTTCTCAGATTTTTATGTTTTTTAGCTCCTGCTGCTTTGTCAAAGACATTACCAGGGAATATCTTTAGTGTCTTACCACTTTCTCTGACTTTTTCTGCGTCTCCTGGGGAATAGTTACTCATAATTACTTACGCTTTGCGCCTCCTCTCGCACGATTCTTTTTAGGTATTTCAAGTTTAAGACGGTTGCCTTTATGTGATACATCTTTACCGCCTTTGCCCATAATACCTAACTTCCTACGTCTACGGGCTAGGATTTTACGGTACAGTCTTTTAGCAGCGGTACTATTAATCTTCTTTTGTTTACGTTTCTGTTTTAAATAGGACTTCCGGCCTTTTTTCGATTGATAGTACCGTGAAGTTTTACCAGGTTTAGATGCTCGTTTTGGTGCCATACATTCTCCTCTTAACGAGTTCTGGATCAACTGTGGGCAGGATTTTATTTAATTTATCAAGAGGACTACCTTCGTAAGCTACTCCTGTGATATCATTAGTTTTTAACCAATCACATGCAGCTTTTAAGTCTTGAGTACTAGCCTCGCCGCTGCGTACTCTCCGTAGAAAGTCTTCAGTGACAAGGTTATGTAACTCATTGAACTTATCTTCAGTAGCCTTCTTAGGAAGTACTCTGACTTTTTCCATTACTTATACACATCTTTTAATGTTAAACCTTTTTTAGGCCTTACGTTTGTTATTCCTGTACCTCCAGAGTTTTTCTGGAATCCCATATTACCACCATAATTTTTAACAGGTGTACTTGGGCCTTGATTTTTTGCTACATGGGCATTTACTCCATCTCTTTCTGTATCACCAGATGTAGGAGATATGTTATAAGTTATAGCCATTAAGAAAATAATTTAGTTTTTACAATTGCAAGTGCCTGATCATCTAGTTTATTATCAGTTCGTTTTACATAAGCTTCTAGTAGATCAACTACTAATTTCTTAACTGAATCTGACTTTAAAAAGGCGAAAAGGATGGGTTTAATAACTAGGATCATTGTTTTATGTGGATAGTGTTTTATTCAGATTTCTCTGATTTTTTAGCAGCTTCAGCAGCTTTAGTATCTGCTTTTAATTTTCTTTTAAAAGAAGAATTAGTTTCAACTAAATCATTAGGTCCATCTAATGGAGTAGTTTTGATATTATTTAATTTTGTAAATGTACTCATTTTGAAAAGGGATTAAGTTTCTTCCACCATGGTTTAGGTGGTGGAGGCGGCTGAGAAGCTGCTATTTGTTTAGCAACCTCTGCTTTGAATGCAGATATAGGAATGATATCTTGGCACATATGATATACACGTGAACCAGGACGTATCATAAAACCTTTCTGTTGTAATGCTGCACATTCTTTAGCTCTAACTAATTCATAGTCTAGAGCCATCTTTGCTAATTGTCTTCTACCAATAGCTTTACAAGTTTCTACAATCGAACCATCTAAGGGAACCATGAAGTTAATCTGTGCTCCCCAGTTCTCAGCTACAGTATAGCTAGATTGATTCATATCTTCATCAAATGGAGTTGTATGATTACCCATATAGAATGGGCTGAAAGTCATTGTAGCTCCATTACATGAGATGTTCGGTCCGAGGACTTGACGACTCGGAGCACCGTTATTTTGGAATTGGACGGCTTGATTTGTAACATTTCCAGTAGCTGCAGCCACGGGATTGGACGTGTTTTGGACTTCTGGTTCTGCACGGGCGGGTAAACCTATTGCGAGAAGACTGATAAGGAGGTAGTAGTAGCAGTAGTTTCGATTGTTCTTTCGATCTCTGTTGTTTCTAGTACCTGTGTTGCTGCTCTGGTTAGTATTTCTAGAGTAAAAGGATCTCCAACTGTATGTATCGTGAAGACCGAATCTGAATCTACAATTCCTCCAGAAGTTGCTGAAGTATGTGTGATATTTTCTCCAGTCCATTTCGATTGAACTGAACCATACTTCGTTATTGTTATGTCTTCTTCTATATCTTGTTGAGTTGTAGTTGTTGAGTTCATCGACCCCTGGGTGAATTGGGGAGTAACTAACTCTGCTCTTGCTACCGAGGGGGATAACAGTAGGAAGAGTAATAGCCATTTGTTCATTCTTCCTTCTTTTTAGCTGTTGCCATAGGGCAGTTAATTGGCCCTTTATCTTTATTTGAATTACCTGTAGACAAGCCAAAAGTGGCCAATGCACCTGTAAACACACTTGCCACGAACGTGATATCTGAGTTACCAGCTTTCTTTATCATAGGTAATTCTATATAATTCATAGTTATAATAAAACCAGACCAAACCACAACGCCAAGCCTGACGAATGTTCCAAGGATCTGGATTTGGTGTTCTTGATCTTCAGCGGCATCTTTTAATTTGCCAAGGAGTCCCTTCTTTGTTTCTCCCTCCTTTTTTTCTTCCATGCTTCAATGCGTTTGTTCAGCTGTTTTGTTACAAATTTCTTAATTTGTTCAAATAAAGGTTGTGCCAATGTAGTGGTAGCTACAGCCCCTAAAGCAGCAGTAACAGCAGTAACCATTACTTCTGCAGTAGGGAGTGGCATTTGTATATCTAATACAGGTATTTCTAACTTAGGTTTAGGTGGTGGTTCTGAAGTCTTCTCCTTCGCCTTCTGTGTGCCCGCAGGACGCTCTAAATCAGCTGGTGGGATAACTATAGGGCGAAAGGCTGGAACGTCTGCTACAGGCTGCTTTAAGTACATCTGAGGGATGTATAAAGATTTGGGTATATCAGGCGTAGGAATCTTGATGGACATTAGCTAGGCTCTGTAGGCCATGTAACTGAACTTGGATCTAATTCAAAATACTCATCCAATTTAGGATTTGCACTTGCTGGTAAATCTCTTAGTTGTTGTCTATAAGTTTTCCATGCATCAGGTAATGTCACATCACTATTAGCTCTCCAATCACATTTAGCTAATCTTTTATCTCGTTCTACTCTTAATAATCTTGCAGGTTCAGCATTTTGCAATCTAGTGACTTCTGCATCTATTTGTGTATTTGTTGGGTTTTTATCATCACTGAATCTAAAAGTAACAGTACCATCAGCTGCTGTTTCAAATACTTTTGATTCTGGATAAAGGCTATAAATAGCTTGACTCTTTGTTATTTTCATAATTAAATACCACTGAAGTTAGTAGTATCTGGAATTTCAAGAATCAGAATACTACTAGGATTAATAGAAGCATTACAATCTATCTTGATACCATGAGAAGACCATACTTGGCAGAATAGACCGAATTCTAGTTCACTAGTAGTATTTGGATGATAAATTGTTGTTTGAGTACCTACAGTTCTAAATGTACCTTCTTGCCATTCTTCACCATAACTAGGGTGCATCATACCAACTGACCCCCAGGAACCACTTAGTTTCCTTTGAACACGCCAACCCCATTGTCCAGTACTAGTATGCTTTCTATAATGGAATTGTGCTTGAATTAAGTATCTACAATTTGTAGATGTAGGAGTTAATGTGATACTTAAATCAGCACCACTATTTCCACCTACTCTAGTTTCTCCATCACTTCCTTGTACAGTTAATTCCGTAGAATCTTTATCATACCAGCCTCTAGTAAATAGACCTCCACTTGCATCTGCCCATTCAGGAGCTGTTGCCCCTGAGTTCATGGCTAAAACTTGTGCTGCTGTTCCTTTTGCTAATCTTGCCCAAGCATCTGTCCCAGTTCCATAGATAACATCACCTTGAACTATAGATAGATCTGTCTTAGCAGCTGTTACTGCATCATTTGCAATTGTTGTAGCTCCATCTCCAGAAGATGTTACATCTCCACTATGGTTAGGATGACTATAGTTATTACTAGCTGGTAACGTTTCAAATTGTGGAACATTACCAGTTCCTTGGGAGGTTAATACCTGCCCATCATTACCTGTTGCAACTACTGTTGGGTTACCAGAGGCATCATAAGTAATTAAATTACCATCAGTTCCTGCTTTAATCTCAGTTAGATCAATAGCATCATTAGCTACTTTGTCTTGGGTAACAGCATCATCAGCTAGACCACTTGTTTTTACTTGTGTTAATGCCATATCTTATCCCTTGTTAGCTATTAAATGATCTCTATATTTATTTTTTACATCAGTAGTAAATACTGCATTACAAATAGCTTGTACTTGTGCAGGTTCTTTTGATATATCTGTATTTACCATATTATCACTTTCATCAATAGAACAAGGTACTATTTGATGCCTATGATAGGTACGTCCTACTTCTTTTCCATCTTTTAAAACAATATCAGCTCTCCTTACTCTTATTACTGAGTAAGGTGCTGTTACTTCTGTTTGATAATCTTGTCTTTCTGTAAATGCCATTTAAGAATGTCCTCCAGACATAATAGGGTTAGGCGTTTGACCTAAAGGTTACACTGAAAGCTAACCAAGAGGTATCAGTTAAACTGCCATATTGCAGTTGGCCACTTGATCCATCTCCTCCAGTTATATTGGCGTAATCGTTGTTATTTCCTAATATAATTCCTAAGTTTTTAACGCTACTCCAGTTATCCCAATAAGAGCAAACCCCAGAATAAGCAGGTCTATCAGGTTGAGCATATTGATCTGAGGCAAATGGTATTCCATGTATTTCAAGCCACCCTCCACCATTATTACTTCCTGTAGCCGTTAAAGCTATGTATCCAGAAATGAATACTAATTGACCACATTTTACATAACGTCCTTTAGGGCTATATGAGTTCGTAGTACAGTTTGCAGCACCTGAATATTTTAATGTAGGTGTCCATTCACCTTCCTCATAGTCGTCAAAAACCTCATTAACGTTTGATATTGTTTCTCCACCTGAATCAGCGTCAGCAGTTGCACTGAAGTCAATTCCGTGTCCAGATGCAACAATTAAGTTACCATCTGTAATAGTTACATTACCACTACCTGTAGTTACTCCATCAAGTCCACCAGCTGAAGCCCAAGCATTATCTCCACGTAGGAATGTACTAGAACTTGCTGTACCTGTAGCTGATAAAGTTGCTATATCAACAGTATCTGCTGGCAGTGTTACTGAGCCATCAGCAGCTAATGTTATGTTTGCGCTAGATGCTCCTGAGTGTTGTAATTCAGTTGTTATTACTTTTGCCATTACGGTTTACTCGGCCATGTAGGGTTTGCTGGATCTGAAGTGTTAGCAGGTAGATCCCTTAGATCCTGTCTATATTTAGTTTGGGCTTCTGACATCGACCTATCTGATAGAGCCCAGTAGTCTGTTTCTTTTAACTTTTCATCACGTAAATGACGTAAAGTTATAAGGTCATTAAGGCGACCTTCTGCTGCTGAATCAACACCATTAATAGCTGTTTGAAAAGCAGCAGAATCAATTAAAGTATCATCAACAATAAGTTTATCGGTAGCACCAAAAGAGAAACCATCATGAGAAAAGTCAGTACTTTCTTTACCAGCTTTAGCTGATGCTTTAGCTAAGTCTACTAACTTTGTCCAAGTGATTTTTTGTGAACAATTAATTACTGTCATGTTAAGCTACCCCCGATAATCTAAATGCACTGCCACTAGTCCTCTTATCTCCATTATCACAAGCGTGGTTAGTATTATTATGATATATTTTCCATTCGACAGCATTACCAGTTCCATTCATATAACCTAGTCCAGCAACTGAAATTCTATCAGCTCTACACGCTGCACTTGCTATTACGCTACCAGTAACTTTAATTTCTGCTTCATACTCGTCATGATGACCTCCTGTATGAGCATGAGCAAAAGTAATTAAGTACCAACCCTCTTTATCAGGTACCCACTTAAAGTTAGTATTATCCCAACCAGAGCAAGTGTCAACCTCCATTGTAGCCCATTGTATGTTTTTCCATCCATTAACGCCAGAACTATTCGTAACGTCATATCCACAGAATGCTGGTTCTAATATTTGAGCACCGTAATATGTAAGATTTCCAGAACCACCTATAGTTAGATGAGTACCATCAAAGGTAAGGTTAGACTCACCTGCAATAGCATTAGCTCCTGTAACAGTACAAACTGTATTATTAGTGGAACCTGTTAAAGCTGTTCCTGCTGATACAGTAGCCCAAGACATAACTCCTGAACCATCAGTTTTTAAGAACTGCCCGGAGCTTCCATCAGCTGAAGGCAGACGCCAACTAGGATTTGCTCCTGAACTGGCTGGACCCTTAAGTGAGGACGTTCCTCCACCTGAGTCTGCTTGTAATTTTAATTCTGCCATTAACTTCCCTCCAGTGCTGCTACTTTAGCTTCTAGAGTTTCTATTCTTGTCATTGCTTCTTGTAGGGCTTTTACAGCTTTCATATATAAAACAGTATAACTAACTGTTTTCCTAGTTGTTAATACATTACCTGAAGCATCTTTAGCACCATCTGTAGCAGGAGCTGTAGTTACAAGCCCAGGACTAACAGTCTCTAATTCTTGAGCTATAACTCCAATCTGAGTATGTGTTTGAAAACCATTACCCTCTCTAAAGTTATACTTTCGTACTTTAATATTTTTTATATCGTTCCATTGGGATGATGCATCAACAATGTTTTCTTTTAATCGTGAATCAGACCAGCCACCATAATCATTGTTTGT
>VTLG01000333.1_pt1 | contig 13023 bp, 7 predicted proteins | sample 4694571 | NCBI WGS metagenome assembly VTLG01 (sample SAMN12604809, study PRJNA352737) | marine metagenome | biome: ENVO:00000447; feature: ENVO:00000209|ENVO:00000569|ENVO:01000036; material: ENVO:00002151; isolation source: viral sequences binned using virsorter ... | reverse complement strand
CTCTAACTGGTATAACCTCAGACAGCACTGATATGGATATTGATTTTTCAAATTCAAATAAATCATTGCTTGGTGTAGGAAATATTTATTTCTCATTATCAGATGGAGATGCAAATCCTAAGGTTTACAAGTGTACAGATGCAGTTGTAAATGAGGCATCTCTTGATTTTGATATTGATGGAATTGCAACGATCAACTGGTCTGGCTTTGCTTCAACTCTTGTAGAAGCTAGCAAACCTACACGAACTGTATTTGAAGGAATCAATGCAACAAATAACTATATTAGAAACCGACTAACACAGTTAACTATTGACTCAGCAGATCCTGTTACCTTCCCTGGTAATCAAACTAATGTTACAGGTATTACAAAGGGCTCAACTACTAGCTTTGCCGCAGCAGGTCATGGACTTTCTGCAGGAGACAGTATTGGATTTATTGGAAATACAGGAATAACAGATAGTGGAACAGAAGCTTTTGGAGGACTAACATTTACAGTTCTTGCAGCAACAGATGCAAATAACTTTACTGTTGATGTTAACTCTTCTGGATTTGCTAACGCATATGGAGGCAGTGGAACTTCAGTTGGAGATGGTGTATACAGTCTTACATTGACTGGAGGAAGTGTAACTATGACAAACAATATTACATATCTAACTCCAGAAACAATTGGATCTGTGAACACTCCAATAGGTCACGTATCGGGTGCTCGATCAATTAGTGGTGCTTTCACTTGTTATCTAGCTTTTGATACTTCCGATAATGATGGAACATCTACAGACTTCTTTAATGATATGACATCTGCAACCGCTAAGACTAAAGTTGTAAATAGTTTTGCTACAACATTTAAAGTTGGAGGATCTTCAGCAACTCCAAGGCTAGAATTAGCTTTCCCAACAGCTCACTTTGAGATTCCTGCACACGCCATTGAAGATGTTATTTCAGTTGAAACAACCTTCCAAGCACTACCGTCCACCATTGATAGCACCAATGAAGCGACAATTAAATATGTAGGTACAACACCTGACGTATAAGAAAAAGGGGCTTCGGCCCCTTTTTTCCTTCACCCTTTCAAAAATATTTCTTGACATTTTTCCTATTGTCAAATATAATATACCTTATCTAAATTGTCACAATTACGAGGAAACTTTATGACAGATTCGCCAGTATCTTTAGCCAGTCTTATGACATCAAGTAAGACGGTTACAATTGATTTTCCAGGTTATACTGGTTTTACAGTTGATTTAACTTATCTTGCTAGAGAGGAGTTAATAAAACTTAGAAAAAGATGTTTAAAAACTAAGTGGGATAAAAAGACCCATCAACCTCTTGAAGAATTGGACGATGAAAAATTTTTAGTAGAGTATACAAAAGCTGTGCTTAAAGGCTGGTCTGGCCTTAAATATCGCTACCTAGAAGAGCTTCTTTTGGTAGATATAGGAGATCTTGACCCAGACGATGAGTTACCTTTTACTCAAGAAAATGCAGAGTTATTAATGAAGAATGCAACTTCATTTGATACTTGGGTAACAGAAACAGCAGGTGAACTTGAAAATTTTATGGAACGCAAGTAACTGAAGTATACAAGTTACTTGAGAGATATGTTAAAGAATCATCCCATAAAATGGATGTTAATAAGTATCTCATGTTATGTGAACAATTAGGTCAAGAACCAGATCCGAGTAAAATGCCACTGGAGGCTTCGGCGTTTCCGCACGAAGTACAAGTGGCATTTTTTATGTTTGATCTATTATCAGACAGATGGGATGGAATGTCTGGTATGTATTTAGGAAAGGATTACTCTAGTATAAATTTTTTACTTGATTTGTACGAAGTTGATGATAAAAAAGATGTAATTTATTTCCTAAAAGCATATGAAAATTTAATTATTAATGAAAGAGCGGAGGAATCAGAAAGAAGACGCAAAGCAAATGAGCGCAAGATAAAGAGTAAATAGTGGCAAAGAAAAAGCAAATATTTATTGATGTAGTTGTTGATGATAAAGGCACAACTCAACGGCTTGCTGTCGACTCCGATAAACTAGAAAAAGCACTAAAGAAAAGTACTAAGGGAGGACTCGATCAACAGCGTCAAATGAGAGGCGCTGCAGATATGTCTTCAAATCTTACAAAGAACTTCAGTAAGATGACACAAGGTATCTCCGGGGGTATAGTTCCTGCATATGCTGAACTTGCTGCTCGTGTGTTTGCAGTAACAGCAGCTTTTAGATTCTTACAAGAAGCAGCAGATACTCGAAATCTTATTGAAGGTCAAAAAGCTTTTGGAGCACTTGTTGGAACAAATCTTTCCGGAATAACAAAATCCTTACAGGATGCTACAGCTGGTCAGCTTAAATTTAAAGATGCCGCACAAGCAGCAGCAATAGGTACGGCTGCAGGACTAACAGGCAATCAACTAGAAAGATTAGCAGTTGCAGCAAAAAATACTTCTTTTGCACTTGGAAGAGACTTAACAGATTCATTTAATCGTTTAATTCGTGGTGTTACAAAAGCAGAACCAGAACTATTAGATGAACTTGGTATTATTCTTCGACTGAAACCAGCTACAGAAGAGTATGCAGCTTCAATTGGTAAAACTGCTGGTTCTTTAACTGCATTTGAAAGAAGCCAAGCAGTTGCAAACTTTGTGCTGGATGAAGCAGAAAGAAAATTTGCCAAAATAGCAGAGATTACAGATAAAGATGCTTTTGTTGTTGCTCAGTTCGGAAAAGTTTTTGACGATCTTATGAACAGCATGAAAGTAGGTATTGCAAGCACTCTTACTCCTGTTCTTAAGTTTTTATCAGATAATGTAGGTTCTTTAGTTTCGTTATTTGGACTACTTGCCCTTCCTCTCGTTCGTTCAGTTTTACCTAACTTAGATAAGTTTGCTGAATCTGCTTCAACTGCTGCAACAAAGGCAGAAGAGTTTGGAGATAGAGCACAAGGTAAGTTTGATGATCTAACAAAACAAACTCGTATTCTTGGCAAGAGTATGGAGGATGTAGGTGCAAGTGCCGACGATTTAGCAACAGGAGCTGATGTAGGAAAAGGTCAAAAGAAAGGTAGTGGTCTTGCATTTTTATCTGGAGAGGATACAGGAAAAGGAGCACAAAATCAAGCAAAAAGAATACTCGACGGCGCACAAAAACAAATAGATAATCAGGGAAAGATTACAACAGGAAAGTTAAAAGGGTATAATAAACAGCAATTAGCTGATTTAAAACTTTCTTATGATCAGAGAACAGCCGTAGTCAAAAAATTCGAAACGAAAACTCGCTTTAGTTTTAAAGGAATTGCACTTACTGCCAAGCAAACTGCTGCTGGGATTCAGGTTGCCTTTACAAAAGCATTTGCAAGTATTTCACGAGGAGCAAAATTAGCTGCAAAAGGTGTAGATAGAGCATTTAAAGCAGCCGGTGTTGTTGGTTTGATAATGCTATTTGTAGACCTCGGAAAGATGGCTTTTGAAGCTCTATTTCCTATGGGCGAAGAAGCAAAAAAAGCAGCAGATAAATTAGAAAAATTAAACTCTAAAACTCAAGAACTCGCTAGACATTTAGGTGATGTTAATGAACTCGCAAATAGTGGTGAGATTTTTCTAACTACAGTAGAAAGTATACAACAACTAGGTAATGCAGTAAAAGAGGCAAACGTAGTACAGTTAGTTAGAGATATAAAAGGTTTAGAAAAACTAGGTGAAAAAGTTGGCAAAAATTCAAAAGAATTTAAAGAATATAAACAAAACTTAAAGACTACCGTTACAGAGCTTGCAAAAATGGACGCAGCTTTCCAACCGTTGATAGCTGCACTAGATGATGCTTCAGTTCTTGAGGGCGAGGTTACAACAGCAGTAACCGCCAGAGCTGCAGAGATGGTGAAGGCCTCCGATGCGGCAAATCAATTAAAAGATGCTCAAAAAGCTTTAAATACTGAAATAAATAATCTTTTGGGGTCTATTCCCAAAGCTCCTCTTCAAAGTTTGATAAGTGCTTTTGATAAAGAATTGCAATTAAGAATTGATGTACAAGAAGAAATTGATAGAACTGCGCTCGAAAGAAAGGTAGAAGAGTTTAATAGAATAATACAAGCATCTTTGCAGAAAAAGTCTGGTACAGAACTAAGAGATGTTGAAGTACCAATGGGTGGAAAAGGAAATCAAGGCAGAACTAAAACAGTTAAACGTACAGTAGCTGTTCGTACTGAGGCAGATGAAAAAGCTACAGCAAAGCTTGTTGCTCAATATGGCGATGAATTTGAAGCATTACAAAAAGGCTCCAAAGTTATAGAAAAAGATACAGCAACTAGAGATAAGTTAGTAAAACTAGCTAGCGATCAACTAGATAGAGAAGAAAAAATTCTAGCGAGTAAGAATGCTGCAGCGAGAATAGATAGAATTAGTAAGGATTTTGATGCTCAAAGAGTAAGAACAGTAATTCCTGTTATGCAAGCAAATGAGAAAGTACTTGCAGCAAAAAATGCAGAATTAAGTGCACAAGGAGCTTTAGCAGTACTTCAAAAGAAAGGATCAACTGCTAGTAAAGAAGAAGTAGCTAACGCACTTAGAGCAGTAGAGCTTGCAAAAGAAGCCACAAGTGTTGCAGAAGGTGAATTAGAACAAAAGCAAAAGAAAGCCATAATAGATAACATCGAAATTTCAGCAGCAGAAAAACGATTAGAAGTCACAAAAGAAATTTTTGAATTAGAAAATGCACTTGCACGAGCAAAGCTTGCATCAGAAAGAGCCAGCAAGCCAGGGGCAGGAACTGTAGGTAGAGACATTTTTGATGTAGGAGCAGGTACTCAAGCAGCAAAAGAAAATGCAATACTCAAAGAGCAAGAAATAATAAGAAAAAGAATTGAAGATCAAGAAACAAGAAGAGCAGGATTAGAAGCAGAAAATGATGTTGTAGGGCTTGCTAATCTCGATCAAGAAATTGAAAAATTAACAATTAGAGGCGAAAAACTTGCCAATGATTTTGAAACTGAAAAGAATCTAGTATTAAATGATATTGAAAGAGGTCGTCTGGCTCTCGAAAGAGTAGAAGCAGAAAATGCACTTATCTCTTTAAATCCAGTAAAAGAAGAAGCTGAAAGAAGAATTCTTGAGCTAAAACTGAAAGGAAAAGAATTAACAGATGCTGAAATAGCTGCTATATTTGCTCAAACAGAAGCAATGCAAGAGCAAGCAATTATAGCAGAAGGTTTACAAGGCATAAAAAATAGTATTCAAGGCGGTATGGAACAAGCCATGATGAGTCTTGTAGATGGAACAAAGTCTGCAAAAGAAGCCTTTGCTGATTTCGCAAAAGGTGTACTCAAGTCTATTGCTCAAATGATTATCAAGATGATGGTCTTTAAAGCCTTATCAGGCGGGCCTTTAGGTGGTTTTCTAGGAATGAAGAATGGAGGAATTGTAGGAGCTAGGTACGGTGGAATAATGGATAACTACTCCACAGGAGGAATAGCAAGAGGCCGTCAAGCCGGTTATCCAGTAATGCTACATGGAACAGAAGCTGTTGTACCTCTACCTAACAACAGAGAAATACCTGTAGAGCTAAAAGGTGGTGGTGGCGGAAATCAAAATAATATAAATATAAGTGTCTCTACTGATGGAAATGTACGACAGGAAGGGGATACTGGAAATAATCAAGGAGCTCAATTAGGAAGAGTTATTTCTATGGCTGTTCAAGAAGAACTTCAAAGACAAAAACGTCCCGGCGGAATATTAAGCCCATATGGAGCAGCATAATGGCAGTTGGATTTTTAGACTTAAATCAAGTATCAAGAGTTCCCGATAGAACTTTTACTCAATCTTATAAACCTACTATACTTAAAATTCAATTTGGTGATGGTTATGAACAACGAATACAAGAAGGAATAAATAATATAAAGCATACTTTTTCTGTTACTTTTAATAATCGTCCAAAAGCGGATATTGATGATATAACTGCTTTTTTCGTAAATAAAGGAGGTACAAGTGCATTTGAGTTTACCTATCCTGATTCAAATGTTGGAGGCGGAGAAAAAACTGTAAAAGTAGTTTGTGAAGATTTTAGCCAATCTTATTCGTATGATGATTTTTATTCTTGTACTGCAACTTTTAGAAGAGTATATGAAGCATGACAACTATAGATAAGGACATTCAAAGACAGGACCCAGGGTCAGCTCTAGTAGAACTTTATGAAGTGCAGTATCAGGGAACTTCGGTAGCTAGATTTTTTGCAGGACTTGATGATGAATTAAATCCTGTACAATTTCGAGACAGTAATGGAACTGCTCAAACTTATACTGCGATTCCTATGGAAGCAGCTGGATTCGAAGTATCTACGGATGGGGCTTACTCAAGACCAGAATTAAGTATAGGTAATGTTGGAAACATTTTAACAAATGCAATTGGTGGAATAGATGTAGAGAAACTAACCGGAAAACGAGTAACAAAAAGAACAACTTTAGAAAAATATTTAGTTGGAAATGTAGGAGATACAACTCCTTCTATAGAGTTTCCAAAAACAGTTTATATAATTGATAGAATAAAAGAAAGAAATATATTATCAGTTACTTTTGAATTAGCTGCTCCCTTTGATTTAGCAGGAATTTCTCTACCAAAAAGAAATCTAATTGGTGGTGCTTGTCCTTTTAAGTATAAAGGTGGAGCTCCAAATGTTGCAATACAAAATAGAGTGGGCGGGTGTAAATGGCAGAATAAAAGTGCTCCTTTTCTTAATACGGGATCTTCTGTAGATAAAGCTGATGTATTTATGAATCGTTATGATGAATATATTGTGGGGCCTTCCGTTACTTTTGCAACTTTATCTGGAACTGCAACTGCGGGAGCTTATTATCAAACTGCAGTAACTTTAACTCAAGTAGAATCAACTGGGGTTCAGTCAAGTAGATCTACTTTTAATTATTGGCAGGCTTTAGCTGCTACTAGTGCTACTCCTTCAGATACGCATGCAAGCTGGAGAAGAGTTAGAAAATATACTACTTATAATGCAGCTACAACTTATTATGCTTATACAGATAAAAAGCACAATGAATATGTAAAAGAAGGAACTCAGTTATGGCAAGTAAATGCTAGAAATCAACTTGCTAATAATCATGCAAATAGAGTTGAAGGAAATGATTGGACAGAAGGAGATGTATGTGGAAAGAAAATTAATTCGTGTAAACTTAGGTTTCATGCGAAAGCACACCCTTCGGTTTCTGGAGCAGTTGCTATAGAGACTTTAAAAGATATATCTTTACCTTTTGGGGGCTTTCCTGGTGCTAGACAGCGAAGATAAAAAAATAATAAATAATTTATTTGAAGTATATCCTGAAGAGGGCTGTGGATTACTTATAAATAAAAGAGGAAAAATAGTTTGGAAGTTTTGTGAAAATGTTGCAGACGACAAAAAAGAAACTTTTCAAATAGATCCAAAAGAATATGTAAAAGCAAGATTAAGTGGAGATATTTATGCAATTGTACACAGTCATCCTGATATATCTTGCGAGCCAAGTGAAGCAGATATAAAAGCAAGCGATCATTTAGGAATACCATATATAATTTATTCTTTACCAGACGCAAAGAAATATGTATATACTCCTAAAAAGTTGAATAATCCTTTGCTTGGCAGAGAATATAAATTTGGAAAATACGATTGCTGGTCTTTAGTGAGAGATTACTATAGACAGGAGTTAGATATAGAACTACCAATGTTAGAGTTTGAGTATGATTGGTGGGAAAAGGGATTAAATTATTTCGGCGATCTATATGAATCTTTTGGATTTGTCAAAGTAGATGAACCTAAGTTACATGATGGGATACTTTTCCAAGTAGTGGGCGATGTTCCAAATCATTGTGGAGTATATTTACAGGAAGGCCTTTTCATGCACCATGCAGAAAATAGACTTTCTTGCAGAGAATCTTTATACTCTCCAATATGGCGTAATAATATAGTAGGATATTACAGATGCAAACAGTTTATTTAAACGGAGAAATTTCTAAGTTTGGAGAGAGGTGGGAGACTTCCTGTAATAGTTTGGGGGATATTTTACGGCTTATCGAATGTCAAACGCCTGGATTTCGTCAGCATTTAATTAATTCTGCAGAAGCAGGTATTGATTATCAAATAATGAAAGGAAAAGAGTTAATAGGAGAAGAAGACTTATTTCTTAGTATAGGAGAGGAGGATATTATAATTACAGAGTTACCAGCAGGAGCGGGTAAAGTTGGTAAGATAATAGCAGGAATAGCTTTAGTAATTACGGCAGTAATTTTGGCTGCTCCTACTGGTGGTGGTTCTCTTTTAACATTGAAAGGGATTGGTGCTGCTGTGGCGAATATGGGCTTTTTTACTGGAACTATGGCTTTGGTGGGAGTTAGTCTTGCTATGTCAGGAATTAGTGAGATGATGATGCCCGGGCCAGAAGTTGACGGAACAGAACAGAATAAAAACTTTTTATTTCAAGGTCCAGTAAATACAATGACCCAAGGTATGCCAATACCTTTAGCTTATGGAGAAATGATAGTAGGCGGAGCTCCAATCAGTCTTGGATTTTCTAGTACTCCTATTTCAATAAGTGATCCTACCTATAATAGAAATACTGATAGCAGCGCCACTACAAATGTTACTGGAGGAGACACACAAAATAATACTCAAAATGATGATGGCAGCCATGATAATAATGAGAATGATAGAGATAATAGGCATGAAACTGATTATGGTTGTTCGGAGTACTAAGTAATGGGTAAAATATATGTTAAATCAGAAGCAAGTTCAGGCCAACAAACTACTGCAACTACTCCTCAAATTCCTACTACTGAAAAACAGTATGGTATTATTACTGACTTAATTTCTGCTGGAGAAATTCAGGGGTTAGTTGGAGGTCTTTCAGGTGTTTACTTTAATGGTATATCCTTACTAGATAAAGATAAATTTAATGAAATTCGATTAAGATCCGCAAAAGTTACTATAAATGGAACTGCGGTAACTTCTGCCAATAATATGTTTAACAATGTAAGTTTAAACAGTGGAGATAGATTTCTTATAGCAGTTGGTGCGGGACCTACAGGATCTCTAAACACTTTACCGGGGTATAGTAGTCAATTTAAAGTAAAAGCAGGTTCAAGACTTATTCTTGTACCTAATGGCATTATAAACTCAAGCTATGCACTAGAACCAGGTACTACAAATAGAAATAGTGTAGACTTAGATGTATCTACTCGTATTCGTATTCCAGGAGCAGGCCCAGATGGAAGAGAATATGTAGGAGTAATTACAAATGTCGGAACTCATTCTAGCTATGGTGATTATATTTATGTTCAACCTCCTTTTTCAAAGGATGTACTAACATCCGACACTCATACCTTTGAAATAGATACAGTACATAAAATATCTACAATTACAGATGCAAATACAGCAACTTTAGCAACTTCTGTAACAAGAAATGTTACACAAGTTCCTGCAACTTTATCTCAAGCTCTTGGATTTTATGGAACATCTAGTGATCAATTAAACTATGAAAATAGTTATGCTTATTTAAAAAGGGGTACTCGATACCAGCTTCCAATACAAAAGTCTGGAGTATACGGAGGAACTCCATCTGCTTCTTTTATAATCGCTCCAGGTACAGAATTGACTTGGTTCAGTGGTGCAGGAACAGGAGTAAATGTTGGAGGAAGTGCTGCAGCTACAGTTATTAGTTCTTCTGCCTTTAGTTTTACTCAAGGTTCAAAAGAAGAAATAGATAAGCTTAGTATAAATATTGAATTTCCTGCCGGTCTTATTTATAAAAGTCCAAAAGGAAATGATGGACCTGCTGGAGCAGAGTTTCAAATTATTTTACGTTATAAAAATGATCCCTCAGAAAGCTCTTTTCAAACTGCTTTAATTCATGGCAATAATTATGGAGGTACTCATTTTGTAAACTCGCTTGCTACAACAACTACAGCTAGTTCAAGAGGTGGCTCCATAGGAACTAAGGCTTGGCTTCGAGGAGATGGAACAAATGTAGACTATCAGGATCAAGTAGATGAAGCTTTTGCTCAAACTTATTATGCAGAAGACTATACTACTTTCAATAGAACGGGAAGCGGAACTATTGTAAAAAGAAATTCTTCAGGAGCATTTATTCAAGAGTTTCAAATTCCTCTTGATAGATTTCAACCCCTTGCTGACTGGGAAATAGAAATAAGACGATTAACTCCTGATGCTGCACAAGACTATAATAATTTTCAAGAGGATGATAGGCGAGCCAATTTTGTTGGAAGAGCAGTAGTTAAAACAATTGAAGCAGGTATTTTTGATAAATTTAGTTATCCCACATCTGCATACGCAACTGTAACTTACGCTGCTGAAGATTTTAATAACGGCCCGTCTAGAGCTTATCATATTAAAGGTAAAAAAGTAAAAGTACCTTCTAATTATATAACAAGAGATGAAGTTGGGGGTAATCAAGCCAAATATACTCGACATGTTACAAATGGAACAGATACAGGTAGTTATCAAACTTGGAACGGTACTTTTAGAGGAGATCCTACAGGCACTTCTGTAAATAAAAAGAAAGTATATACAAATAATCCTGCTTGGGTATTTTATGATATTTTAACTGATAAAGAAAATGGATTAGGAGAATTTTTAGAAGAATCAGATATTGATATTTATTCTCTATATAGTATTGCAAGATATTGTGATGAACTTGTTCCGGATGGAAAAGGAGGGCAAGAGCCTCGATTTACTTGTAATGTTTATATACCTTCTCAAACAGAAGCGTATAAAGTAATAAAAGATTTATCTAGTGTATTTCGTTCAATGTTATATTGGATAAATGGAGAAATGGTTACTATTCAAGATAGTCCAAAGGAGCCAATATATACTTTTACCACAGGAAATGTTGCAGATGGAGTATTTAGTTATACTTATGCAGGACAAAAAGCAAATATAAATCAAGTAAATGTAACGTGGAATGATCCAAAAGAATTTTATAAACAAACTGTTTTAACTGTTGATAATTTAGCAGGAATACAAAAAACAGATGGTAAAATTTTATCGCGAAATGTAGTTGCTTATGGCACTACCTCTGAAGGTCAAGCAAGAAGACTCGCTGACTGGCATTTAAAAAGTGCAGAATTAGAAACAGAAATTGTTTCATTTAAAACAGGATTAAATGGTATATTTTTACGTCCTGGTGATATTATAAATGTACAAGATAAAAGACAGTATAATTTTGAGGCAAGCGGACGTGTAGGTGCTGGATCTATAGTTTCTTCGGGAAATCATGTTATTGAATTAGATAGAACTGTTACTGCTCCCGGCGGCGCAAATTTATCTGATTGTAAATTATATTTAATTTTTACTGAGCCGGGAGTATACTTAGCACAGCCAAGTGCCACAATAAATAGTCAAAACTATACTCGAGGAATGCTTCTTCTTGAAGATGCAAGTGGAAATGCTATTGTAACTGATGTTGCTGCGGCAAATTTAGTTGATGATTCTGGAAATGTTGTTGCAACTCAATTTTCTCAAAACTCAAGACTTGAAGTAAAAGATGTTACTACGAGTGGTACAAGTGGAAGCTCTCTTACTGTGGCTGGGCAATATTCTTCCACTCCTCAACAAGATACTATTTGGGCTCTTAGTCGAGATGATGATACGAATACGGATGAGATAAAAGAATATAGAATTCTTGGACTATCACATGAAGAAGAAGGTATTTCTATTACTGCTTCTGCACATAATCCTATAAAATATGATGAAATTGATAAAGATGTTCCTGTAGAAACAACCGAATATACTCCTACGCCTTTAGCAGATTCTATAGTTCCTGCACCCGCAACAGTATTAGTGGAACAGGTAACTACAAACTCTACAGTTGTTGATGGTAGAGGCACAGGAATGAAAGTTCAAATTTCTTGGTCTACGCCTTTAGAAACTGTAACTGATACAGCAGGAAATAGTACACAAGTTCCATATCGTTTTCTTTCGCATTTTGAAGTTCATCATAATATGAATGATGATGCTAGAGGAGTTAATTTTGTAAAAATTAAAAATATTCCGGGAAGTGCTACAAGTACTTCCGTAAATAATGTAAATGCAGGCGAGTACATTATAAAAGTAAGGGCTGTAAACTCAATAGGAAACTATTCTGCTTGGACGGAAGTATCTCAAAGAATTGTTTCTATTTCTCCTGCAGTTAATCGTATAGCAAGACTAGGTAGAGGTGGTGCTATTTCTGCTCCCGCATCTATAGATGGCAGCACAGGATTAGTTAGCCTGAATAGAACTGATTATATATACGAACCTCCAAGTGGTGTTGATTTTCAGATAACTGGAGGAACTGCTAATCAAACTTCACAATCTTTTTCTGCTCTTTCTTCAGGTAATACTGGTTATATGTTTTTTGATGCTAGTGATACTGCCGATCCTTGGAAAGCTGCAGAAGTTTTGATTGATAATACTCAAACTGATATATCTGGAAATAAACAAAATTTTGCTTACATAAGAGAGCTAGGTGCTTCTAATCTTGGTCTTACTACTATATCTGGCACTGTTAGTGTGACCGCTGGATCAAATATTGTTACAGGTAGTGGAACTTCTTTTACCACTGACTATTATATTGGAGGCTTCATTCTTGTAACTACAAATACTTCGAATACCTATAGTGCAAACTCAGAATATAGAGAAATTGCTGGTATAGACAGTAATACTCAGTTAAGAGTAAAAAATGCTTTTACAAGAGGGTTTAGTGGTCAACAGGCAAGAAAACAAACTTTAGATGTTCGTTTAGAATTTGATGCTATACTTGGAGAAGTAAAAAATACAGGAGGAACTTATTCTCTAACCTTATTTACAGCTGGTAAAGGCGAAGCAGGAGATCAAGGCGATAAAGGACCTCTAGGTGAAAAAGGTGATGTAGGTGCTAAAGGTGTTCGCGGAGATGGTGGTGATAAGGGTGATAAAGGTCCAAAAGGTGACCTAGGTGCTAAAGGTGTTCGCGGAGATGGTGGTGATAAAGGAGATCAAGGCGATAAAGGTGATGT
>VTLG01007310.1_pt1 | contig 13028 bp, 12 predicted proteins | sample 4694571 | NCBI WGS metagenome assembly VTLG01 (sample SAMN12604809, study PRJNA352737) | marine metagenome | biome: ENVO:00000447; feature: ENVO:00000209|ENVO:00000569|ENVO:01000036; material: ENVO:00002151; isolation source: viral sequences binned using virsorter ... | reverse complement strand
CCAGACTATGCGGGCTATATAGTCTATTAAACCTCCTTCCTCCTATTTACTATGCAACCCTGGCGGCTCAACAATCTTATTATACACCTAGATTTTCATTTTGTCAAGTAGTTTCGTGAAAATAATTAAGAAAGTACTTGACAAAACCTATATCTAGGTGTATACTAGTGAACTATGATGAATTTTTTAACTGCAAAACCTAAAAAGAAGGAGCTTACTGAAAAACAACAATCTTTTCTTAATCATTTGATTGATACGGGAGGTGATCTAAAAGAAGCGGCGGAGTTAGCTGGATATAAGGGCAATCACTACCAAGTCATTCAAAGTTTAAAAGAAGAGATAGTTGAATTGGCTCAAGACCTTCTAGCTCACAATGCACCTCAAGCAGCTTTTAAGTTAATTGAGGTTATGAATTCAGATCGTCCTATGCCTCAAGCCAATACAAAGTTACAGGCAGCACAGACAATCTTAGATAGAGTAGGTGTTTCAAAGACAGAGCGGTTAAGTGTTGATCATAATGTACAAGGAGGTTTGTTTATCTTACCTCAGAAAGAAGCAATTGATGTAGAAGAGTACGAAGAAATTGAGTCTAGCTGACATGAAAGACATCCCCGAAGGTTTTATTAGACGTAAAACTTCTACAATTCCTTTTGGATATAAACTATCTGATGATGTAAAAGGCTATTTAGAACCTATACAGGTAGAGATTGAATCATTACAACTCATAGAACAGATGATTGTAGGTGAAGAAATCAGTTTACAGATGGGTTCTGATTGGTTAGCATATAAAACAGGAAGAAGTATTTCACCAAGAGGATTACAAAAGCATATAGATACGAAATATGGCAGACGTTCAGAACGATTGGGAGAGTAATCCCGAAGGCTATCTTCAGAATGAAGATGGGTCGTTCGTTCTAAAAGCGAACGGCACCCCTAAGAAACGTGCTGGACGTAGAAAAGGAACAGTTATACGTGGTTATAACTATAGTTCTGAACAAAAAGCAAAGATAGCTGCACGAAGAGATGTTAAGAAACAAGAAAGAGATTTAGCAAGTTTATCAAAGAGAGTAAAATCTAAAAGGGCTAAATTAGAGAATCGTAAACAAATCTTTAAGAAACTTGATGCCATTAGTGATAATCAAGTAACAGAAGAACAGACTTTAAAGGATTTACCTAAACCTGTTAAAGACTTCTTAGAAGAATCAAAAGAAGATATTGTCTTTAAGGCTAATGAAGGCCCTCAGACAGAGTTCTTAGCAGCACCTGAACTGGATGTTCTCTATGGAGGAGCAGCAGGAGGAGGAAAATCCTTTGCAATGTTGGCTGATCCATTACGTTATTGTAATAAATCAGCACATAGAGCATTGATTTTACGACGCTCGATGCCTGAGTTGAGAGAATTAATAGATAAATCTAGGGAATTGTATCCAAAAGCATTTCCAGGATGTAAATTTAGGGAAGTTGAGAAGTTGTGGAACTTTCCGAGTGGTGCTAAAATAGAATTTGGATTTTTGGAGAAAGATGCAGATGTGTATCGTTATCAAGGTCAAGCATATTCGTGGATTGGCTTTGATGAAATAACCCATTTGCCTACTGAGTTCGGATGGAACTATCTTTCTTCAAGACTTCGTACTACTGATCCTGATATTATACCTTATTTAAGGTGTACGGCTAACCCTGGAGGGGTTGGCGCGACTTGGGTTAAGAAGCGATATGTTGATCCATCAGAGCCAGGAAAAGCTTTTCAAGGATATGGTGGCTTAACACGTAAGTTTATTCCTGCTAGATTAACGGATAATCCTTATCTAGCAACGGATGGACGATACGAAGAGATGTTGAAGGCATTGCCTCCGGTGCAACGTAAACAACTTCTTGAAGGTAATTGGGATATTACTGAAGGAGCAGCTTTTACAGAGTTTGATCCTGATGTACACGTTATTACTCCTTTCTTTATCCCGATAGGATGGGAAAGGACTAAAGGGATTGACTATGGTTATGCTTCTGAAAGTGCCTGTATATGGGCAGCAGTTGATTCTTCTGATGGTACTTTGATTATTTATCGAGAATTATACAGAAAAGGCTTGACAGGAGTTGATTTGGGGTGTATAATAACAGAGATGGAAATAGAAGATCCATTTTCTGTTCCAGGTGTGTTAGATACATCAGCTTGGGCAAAGACAGGAACAACAGGCCCTACTGTGGGTGAAGCCTTACAACGAGAAGGACATAAACTACGCAGGGCTGATAAAAATAGAATACAAGGGAAGATTCAAATTCACGAATACTTAAAGTTGCAGCAAAGCGGAAGGCCAAACATACAAATATTTAATACTTGTCCTAACCTGATACGCGAGCTTCAAAGTATTCCTTTGGATAAGAATAATTCCGAAGACGTAGATACTCATGCACCAGATCATGCGTATGACGCTTTACGTTATTTGATTATGTCTCGACCAAAGATAAATGATCCATTAAGTCAAATGAGACATTTACAGAGAGAAAGAGCTTATAAACCTTCTGATATGGAGTTTGGATATTAATGGCTGAAGATAATATATTTACAGAGAATGCTGACAATGTTTATTTTGAAGATGTTGAAGGTGAAGAAGGTAAAACCTTATCACTTGACGAAACTCTACGAAATAAATTTGTAGCACTTTTACAAGATAGATATAGTTTAGCAGAAGACGCACGTTCTCAAGATGAAGGACGTTGGATTACAGGCTATCATAATTATCGTGGTTTGTATCCTAAGAATGTACGTTTTAGAGAATCAGAAAAATCTAAAGTCTTTGTAAAAATAACGAAGACTAAAGTTCTTGCAGCCTTTGGTCAGTTAGTCGATGTTATTTTTGGATCGAATAAGTTTCCGATAGGTATTAGTGAAACTAAAGTACCTGAAGGTTCATTAGAACATGCTCATTTAGATATATCCAATCCTTTACCAGGAATTGAAACAACCCCTGCTGAACTTGGCAGTGAAGAAGAGATTGTCTTAGAAGAGGAGAACCCATTTGATGTTGGATACGAAGGAGACGGTAAAGTACTACGAGCAGGAGCAACCTTTAGAACAGGAAAGTTCGACGAACTTGAAGAAGAGGCAGAAGATCAAGGGATGTTGCGGCCAGGGTTGCTGCCAACACCACAAACGATGGAAATCAGCCCCGCACAGAAAGCAGCAAGAAGGATGGAAAAGTTAATCCATGATCAAATTGAAGAATCTAATGGCTCATCAGAGATTCGTAATGCTTTATTTGAGTCTGCCTTATTTGGGACAGGTATTGTCAAAGGCCCTTTTAATTTTAATAAAACGTTAAATCGTTGGGATGAAGATGAAACAGGAGAAAGAACCTACAGTCCCGTGGACGTTCGTGTTCCTCGTATTGAGTTTGTCAGTATTTGGGATTTCTTTCCAGATCCAAACGCCACTAATATATCCGAGTGCGAATACATATTCCACAGGCATAAGCTCAACCGCTCTCAGTTACGGGCCTTATCAAGGATGCCATACTTTGACAAAGATGCCATACGAACCTGCTTGTCAATGGGGCCGAACTATGTTCAGAAAGACTACGAACATGAACTTAAAGATGACCAAAGAGGACAGGAATACGGATCAGGTCAATTTGAAGTATTAGAGTATTGGGGTATTATGGATGCTGAGTATGCTCGTGAAGTAGGTATGGAATTAGCTGATGATGTTGATGATCTAGATGAAGTACAAATTAATGCGTGGGTATGTAATGGTCAGCTTCTACGTACTGTAGTAAACCCATTTACACCCCATAGATTACCTTATCACTCTTTCTCATATGAAAAGAACCCCTACAGTTTCTTTGGAATTGGTGTTGCTGAGAATATGGATGATTCTCAGAAGATTATGAATGGTCATGCACGAATGGCTATTGATAATCTTGCATTGTCAGGTTCACTCATCTTTGATGTAGATGAATCTGCTTTAGTAGGTGGACAATCGATGGAAGTATATCCAGGTAAAGTATTCAGGCGTCAAGCAGGAATGCCAGGACAGGCTATACACGGTGTTAAGTTTCCAAATGTAACAAATGAAAATATGATGATGTTTGATAAGTTCAGACAACTTGCTGATGAACAAACAGGTATACCTAGTTATTCACATGGTCAAACAGGCGTACAAAGTATGACAAGGACTGCTTCAGGCATGTCAATGTTGCTTGGTGCAGCCTCTTTGAATATTAAAACAGTGATTAAAAATTTAGATGATTTCCTACTTAAACCACTTGGAGAATCATACTTCCAATGGAATATGCAATTCTTAGAAGATAAATTAGGTGTAGTAGGAGATCTTGAAGTGAAGGCAACAGGTACAAATAGCCTGATGCAGAAAGAGGTACGAAGTCAAAGGCTCACAACATTCTTACAAACTGTACAGAATCCAGCCGTTGCTCCGTTTGTTAAAATTAGTAAGCTAATTAGCGAGCTTGCATACAGTCTTGAGTTAGATCCTGATGAACTACTCAATAATCCTGATGAAGCAGCTATTATGGCAAATATTATAGGAATGCAAAATGCTGGACAAACTACAGGCGAAGCAATTGGCCCCGCTGGTGCACAACCTCCAGGTATGGGAGCCGCTCCAGGCGCACCTCCAGGCCCTGAAGGACTTGGAGCTACAGGCACTGGCGGTGGCAACATCGGAACTGGAAATGTTCCGTTGCCAGGGGAGGGTGAGTTCTCTGGTACGCCTAGAGCAGTTGCCGGATGAAGTTAAAGAAGCACTAGAAAGAGAGGAATAAGATGGCTAAACTAAAACAAATATCTCCAAAAGAAGCATATGAAGAAGAAAAAAAGAGGTATTGGGATCTTATAGATAAATTAAATGCTATGAGTGATAAAGAACAAAAATCTAAGGAGGGACAGTCTGTTATATTTGCTATTGGAGGTTTTGAGGAAAATAATATAGCAAAGTTTCATTGGGATAGAGAACAAGAAAGACTAAAAGAAGAAGAAGAACTAGAAAATAAATATGGTGGTGGTACTATACCAAAACGATATAGGAGTCAAGAAGGTGGAGCATTAATGGTTCCTCCTGAAATGGAAGAGATTCCAGAAGATACTTATATACCTGAAGAACAAATGAATGCCGAAGCTTCTCAAGTACCGGATGAACAAATGGAAGATGAGTTTGTTGATCATGTCGTTGATACAGCTTTAGACGATGATGAACAAAGTTATTTAATGTCTGCTCTAGAAGCAGATGAAAGGTTAAGTGAGATTTTTGATAAGGTCGTAGAAACGGCCTCAGAATTTAGTGGCGAGGGCGAAGTAGAAGGCCCTGGCACTGGTGTTTCAGACTCGATACCTGCAAGATTGTCAGATGGAGAGTTTGTAATAACTAAAAAGGCTACTGATCAAATAGGTGCGGATAATCTGCAATCCATTATGGATGAAGCAGAACGTGCTTATGATGGTGGTCTTCAAAAAGGATATGCGCTTGGTGGCACCGTAGAAGAGGATGAAGATGTAAGATCACTTCTCGGTGAAAAAGATGAAGAGGAGATTAAAAAACAAATGATCTCAGCTAATCGAATGCCGAGTGTTGTATCATAAGGAGATAGAGCTACCCGTAAGGCCCTCTATCATTTAATTTTAACGGCTACCTTGGAGTAGGCAAGCCCCAACGCTAGTTCTAGGCCAAAGAACTAATTCGTTTGGCTACCTTGCACGAGACAAGCCCCGTGAAGGAGACGTGATATGTCAGAAATAGAGGAGAGTTTAGAAGAACCAGAAGCGAATATGTATAATGCAAAGAAGCCTTGGCATAAGCCAGATGGCCCTCCTATGCAAAGTTCAGATTCACTCTTTTATGAAAATCAGGCTACCCCACAAGCGGCCCCTGATGATGAAGAGGAGCAACAAGAAGCTCCTACAAAACGTAAAAGAGCTAATTATAAAAAAAGATATGATGACCTAAAAAAGCATTACGATGATAGGGTTTCGCAATTTAAACAACGAGAGCAAGAACTCTTAGCTGAGAATCGGGTATCTCGTCCTCAATATGAAGCACCTAAAAGTGCTAAAGAATTGGAACAGTTTAAAGAGCAGTATCCTGATTTGTACGAAACGGTTGAAACCGTGGCTCATATGCAAAGTGAACGTCAAGTAGAAGAACTTCAAGGGCAGTTATCAGCTATACAGCAACGTGAAGCAGATATTATGCGACGAGAAGCAGAAACTGAACTACGTACTCGTCATCCTGATTTTGAGGATATACGTGGTGATGAAAACTTTCATAATTGGGCAAAGGAACAACCTGAAGAAATACAAGAATGGGTTTATAATAATCCTGATAATATCGGACTTGCTTCCAAAGCCATCGATCTTTTTAAACTAGAAGCTGGTATTCAAACTTCAAGACCTCGAAGACAATCACGACAATCACAACAGTCTAGAGAAGGTTCAGCAGCAGATATGGTTTCGACAAAAACGACAACTGTAGATACTGATAAAGGAACTAAAGTCTGGACTGAACGGGAGATTGCTGCAATGTCTTTAGATGAGTTTGATGCTCGTGAAAATGAGATTAATCAGGCTGTAGCTGAAGGCAGAGTAGTTCAATCATAATTTTTGTCTAATTTGGAGTAAATAAATATGGCATATAATCAAAGTGACCAATACTTTGAGCCTAGCACAGATACTGATGCCAACTTTGGTAACTCCGTAAGTAATCAAAACAATTCGTTTTTCTTACCTGCTGTCTATTCTAAGAAAGTTCTAAACTTCTTCAGGAAAGCCTCTGTAATTGAAGCTATCACTAATACTGATTATGCTGGTGAAATTACATCCTTTGGTGATTCTGTAAAGATCGTTAAAGAACCTACCATTACCGTATATCAATACGAGCGTGGCGCAGATGTAACGCAAACGAAATTGACTGACGCTGAAATAACGTTGGTTGTAGATACGGCTAACGCCTTTAAATTCAAGGTTGATGATATTGAATCCTCAATGTCTCATGTGAATTGGCGTGAAGCTGCATCATCTTCGGCTGCATATGCATTGCGAGATGCATTTGACGAAGGTGTTCTTGCAACGATGTTCAGTGGTGTAAGTGCTTCCAGCCCTAATCATATTTTAGGTTCGGATAGTGCTACTGATCTTGCGGCTGGTACGTTTGATGGCACAGGTAATCTTGACATTGGTTTTGGTACGGATGAACATGATCCTATAGATGTCTTGGGGCATATGGCTCGTCTTTTAGACGACCAGAATGTTCCTGAAGAAGGGAGGTGGTTTGTAGCTGCCCCTGAATTCTATGAGGTTCTGTCTGGAACTGCATCGAAACTCTTGTCTGTTGATTACAACGCTGGTCAAGGTTCAATCAGAAACGGTCTAGTAACTTCTGGTAAGTTGCGTGGATTTAATATGTACAAGACGAATAACATTGCCTCGACGACTAACGCCGCTGGTAAATGTATCGCTGGTCATATCAGTTCAACTGCGACGGCTCAGACTATTACGAGTACTGAAGTACTGCGTGATCCTAGTTCCTTTGGCGATATAGTACGGGGGCTTCATGTATATGGAGCTAAAGTACTTCGCGATGGTGCTCTAGTATCTGCATTCTACGGTATCGACTAGTAACTAATAGAATCGGGAGTCGGATGCGGCTCCCTTTTCTTTTTAACTTAACAACTAATTAAAGGAAAAGAATATGGCTAGCCCAGTTATTAATATAAGAGATACAGGAAGAAATTCCTCAAGAACAGGAGATGTTCGTGCGCTTGCTGATAATGTAGTAACTTCTTGGACTTCAACAACGACAGGCACTATTGCAGTTACAGCAGCAGCAAATACTGATGTTTCATTTACACAACCAGCGGATACGATTATTCGTAATCTTATTGCTATTCCAGCAGGTAACATTGTTACAGCAGGGGCAAGTGGCGACGATGTAGACTTTTCACTGGGAACGTCTTCGGGTGGCGCTCAACTTATTGCAACTGAAGCTATCTTAGATGATGGTGGATCAGCAGTAACTTGGACAGCTAATGCACCTTTGTATCTTATACAAGATTCACATGGTCATGCTGCAAATCAATTTGTAAGTACCTCTACTACAGCAGGTGTTGTAGGTGGACCCGCAACTTCAGAAGCAATTGTGATTGCTGCTACGTTGTATACGGCCTCTGCTAGAACACTATATGCGCGACTGACGCCTTTAGCAAATAATCTGGCAACTGCTGCAACGACTGTGACTTATTTAGTCGAGTTTTTGCATCTAGGTGTATTACCGGATTAATTTGTATGCCTCAGTTAGGTTCTGACGAAAGACCTGTAATGTTTAGAAAAGCGATTGTCAGTAAGGATAGTCGCTTCAGGAAGCACTTTAACAAAAAAAAGTATGATGATAATTATGATCGTATTTTTAATAAGAAAGTAAAGGAATAAACTTATGAGTATTGAACGATATAGTGATATTGCTTCTATGCAAAATCCAGGTAGTCAACGTACAGGAAAGGCTCGTGGTGGAAGAATTATAAAAGCTGCTGATGCTTTAGCACCATTAGCTGCTGCTCATGCCACAGGATCTCTACTAGGAGCCGTAGCATATCCAGGTATTAAATCGGCTTACAAGAATATAGCAGGAGGGCCTGGACAAAAAAGAAGGAAGAAAAGGCGTGAAAGAAGGGCAGCAAGAAGAGCTAATTAAATGGCAACATTTCTTAATCTAGCAAATGAACTATTACGAGAACTTAATGAAGTTGTATTGACTTCTGCAAACTTTAGTAGTGCTGTCGGTGTACAAGCACATGCAAAAGATTCGATAAATCGTGCTTACTTAGATATTGTCAACGAGGAACCTCAGTGGCCCTTTTTAGCTACGGCTGAGAGTGGAGCTACTGATCCTATGTACGGCAATGTTTATGTAGAAACTGTAGCAGGTACTAGATGGTATGAACTTAAAGCCTCTAGTTCTAGTATTACAGCAGACTATGGATCAATAGATTGGGATAATTTTCTTTTAACGACTGTAGGAGTTAGTGGAGAAGCTGCTCCGTATACTATAAAGAATCTTAGGTATACGACTACTGAAGAGTGGAAGGATTATCTTCGGATTGCTGAAAATAAAGATGATGCAGATACAACACAGTATGGTGTTCCTAATAGGATTATTCGTAGTCCTGATGCACGTAACTTTGGATTAAGTCCTATACCAGATCAGGTCTATAGAATATGGTTCTTTGCTTGGGATTTACCTACAGAGCTTGATGCTTATGGAGATACTATTGTATTTCCTGATGTATATAGTGCTGTTCTGTTATCACGAGCTAGATATTATATTTGGCAGTTTAAAGATAACCCTCAAGCAGCGGCCTTTGCTCTTGATGATTATAAAAAGGGATTGGGGCGGATGCGTTCTAGTTTATTAGAGCCTACGCCAGTTTATCTAAAAGATGACAGAATAGGATTTATTTAATGGCAGCATCACAACCGTATGGTGTATCATGCAAAGGTGGTTTAAACACAAATTTAAATCAGTTTGAAATGCTTGCACAGCCCGGATTAGCGACAAAGCTACGAAACTTTGAAGTTGATCCAGATGGCGGCTATAGACGAATTAATGGCTTCTCGCAGTTTGGAGATGGTACTAGGCCAAATACAGACAATGATATTTATGGTCTTGAAGTCTATGCAGATGGTTTGCTTGCTTGCTCAGGAACTAATATCTATTTTAGTCAGGATGGAGATAGCTGGTTACAGATAAATAAAGATAGTGTTGATGCAGCAGGAGATAACTATAGCACCTTTGGAGGGCGTAGTACCTTAGCAAGGACTTCACAAGACTTAGCAAGCTTTGCAATCTACGAAGGTGATACTGATTATGGTGAAGTAATTATCACTGATGAAGGCTCGGGCGTTAAGCCAATGTACTTTAAGATGACGGGAACAGGGAGTGCTCTTTCAAGCAGGACTTATTTCTGTAAAGAGATAACAGTAAGCGGAGTTGTTTATCCTAAGTTCTGTGTAATGCATGATAAGCACTTGGTTGTTGCAGGAGCGGCTACAGCGCCAAACACCATTTATTATAGTGGTACAAGTGATATAGATGATTTCACTAGCACAGGCTCCGGTTCTATTAAGCTTGATGATCAAGTAGTAGGAATTAAAAGCTTCCGTGATGATTTGATTATATTCTGTTCTAATTCAATTTATAAATTGCAAAATATAAATAATGCGAGTACAATTGCTGTTGTACCTATTACAAAGAATGTGGGTTGTTTGGATGGCAGAAGTATTCAAGAGATTGCTGGTGATCTAATTTTCTTGAGTCCTGATGGTATTCGTACTATTGCTGGTACAGCACGTATTGGTGACGTTGAGTTAGGTTCTGTTAGCAGACAAATTCAATCTATCGTCAGCGATATAGCATCAGCTATCAATACTTATAGAATAGATAGTGCTGTATTAAGAAAGAAATCACAATATCGCTTATTCTATTCAGAATCAGGAGCATCTCATACAACGTCAAGAGGTATTATTGGAACTCTTACTCCTAATGGATTTGAATGGTCGGAAACATTAGGAATACAAGCTCATGCTATAGCTTCTAGTTTTGATAAAGATCGTATAGAAAAAACATATCATGGTGATAAAGATGGATATATCTATGTACACGATGATGGAGATTACTTTACGCCAGCAGGAACGGCCACAGATATTGTAGCAGAATATACAACGCCTAATTTAGATTTTGGTGATTTAGGAACGAGGAAAACTTTACAGTACGCACGTTTATCTTTAAGTCCAGAAGGACTTGTGCAACCATCATTAAGAGTAAGATTTGATTATGAAGATAGGAATATTCCTCAACCTCTAGATTATGAACTTGATTCTGTATCTTTACCAGCAATTTTTGGAAATAGTTCATCTACATTTAATACGGTTGTATTTGGATCGCAGAATGATCCTATGGTTAGACAAGCTATACAAGGTAGTGGGCACACAAGTAGTTTTAAGATATTTAGTGATGATCAAAAAGCCCCTTACGCAATTAATGGGTTTTATATAGATTATGTACCGTCAGGAAGGAGATAGATAAATGACGCAGACTTATACACGGCAGAGTTCATTTTCAGATGGAGACACTATTACAGCGGCTCTATTTAATGATGAATATAACCAACTATTAAACGCTTTTGCGTATTCAACGACTTCAGCCTCAACAGGGCACCAGCACGACGGTACGGCAGCAGAAGGCGGTAATATTCATACGATTGGTGACTTAGATTTCCTTAATAAGATAGTTGCTGATAGTACTAATAATCGTTGGGGAGTCTTTGTAGAGGTATCTAGTGCAGCAGTAGAACAGATCCGTATTCAAGATGGGGTTATTGTACCTGTTACAGACAATGATATAGATTTAGGTACAAGCTCATTAGAATTTAAAGATGCTTACTTTGATGGCACAGTTACGACAGATGGTTTAACAGTTTCGAGTACGACAAATCTTGATGGCGCTATACAAGCTGATAATACGATTACAGTTGGTGTAGATGATACAGGATACGATGTTAAATTCTTTGGTGCTACTTCCGGCGCGTATATGCTTTGGGATGAGTCAGCGGATGATCTAAAATTAGTAGGAGCAGCAGGATTTACCGTTGCTGGTGATATTGACGTTGATGGTACAGCAAACTTAGATGTAGTGGATATTGACGGTGCTGTAGACATGGCAAGTACTCTCGCTGTTGCAGGAGTATTGACTGGCGCTTCTTTAGATATCTCAGGTGCTATTGATATTGATGGCACAGCTAACCTAGACGCTGTAGATATTGACGGGGCTGTTCAGATTGATGGAACAGTGACGGTTGGCGTTGATGATACTGGCCTAGATGTTAAATTCTTTGGTGCTACATCAGGAAGTTATTTACTGTGGGACGAATCAGCAGACTCCTTATTACTAACTGACTCTACACCAGTTAAGATTGGTGATAGTCAGGATCTGACTCTATACCATGATGGCTCTAATTCATATATAACTAATGCAATTGGTGCTTTAAAAGTAGCCACTGAGACAAGTGGTATTGCTGTTACTATAGGTCATACTACTTCTGAAACTACTGTGGCTGATAATTTAACTGTCACAGGTAATGCTTCAATCGGTGGTAATTTAGACGTTACTGGTAGCTTTGATATGAGCGATGCAGATATTACAAATATTGGTAGTATTGCTCTCGATACGATTACAAATGATGGTACAGATATTACATTAGATTCAAGTGGCGATATTATACTTGATGCTGATGGAGCAGATATATTTTTCAAAGATGCTGGTACAACCTTCGGTAGTGCAACAAACACTTCCGGTAATCTTATTATAAAATCTGGAACAACGACTGCTCTTACTTTTAGTGGAGCAAATGTAACTGGCGCAGGAACATATACTGGTGGTGGTCTAATGACTACAGGTGGTAATATTGTTATACCTAATGCTGGTAATATAGGTTCTGCTTCTGATACCGATGCTATAGCTATTTCCTCTGGTGGCGTAGTCACTATGAATCAAATACCAGTATTTAGTGCTGGAATAAATGTTTCGGGTGGGACTATAGCTGGTACACTAGCAACCGCTGCTCAAGGGAGTGTAACTTCACTAGGAACCCTTACAGCTCTAACAGTTGACGATGTAGCAATAGATGGCAAAGTTGTAACTATGACAGGCTCCAGTAGTGACACGGCTGTCTTTACAGCAGGAACTAATGGTACGCTTAGTATTGTTACAACTGATGCAGCGGCAGCGGCAGCAAACATTCAAATCACGGCAGACGGCACAGTAGATATTGATTCGGCAGGTGTCTTAACTTTAGACTCTGGCGCAGCAATTAATATTGAACCTGCCAGTGGTTCTGCAATCCTCTTGGACGGTACGATTAGTGTGGATGCAGGGGTAGTCACGGGTGCAACAAGTATTACATCCACAGCCTTTGTAGGAGCTTTAACGGGTAACGTTACAGGAAACGCTAGTGGTACAGCAGCTACAGTAA
>VTLG01003786.1_pt1 | contig 13028 bp, 32 predicted proteins | sample 4694571 | NCBI WGS metagenome assembly VTLG01 (sample SAMN12604809, study PRJNA352737) | marine metagenome | biome: ENVO:00000447; feature: ENVO:00000209|ENVO:00000569|ENVO:01000036; material: ENVO:00002151; isolation source: viral sequences binned using virsorter ... | reverse complement strand
TTACTAAGAAGTCCACTGTTCAAACTAAAAAGATTGCCAAACAAAAAGAAATACAACAGAAAAAAGCTCTCGTTAAAAACATTGCAAGAGTAATGGAAAAAGTTGACAAGGATATAAAAAATATATCCAAAAATCTACAAATAAAAAATATAATTAAAATGCAAGCTATGACTACGGACCAGGTATCACTCGACATGTATCAAGCAACTTCATTTTATAAGCCAAAAAATATATATTTAGACCAATTAAACCTTATAGATAATAGGATAATTTATCCAAATAAGAGTCTTGCAACGTATATTCAAAATGATAAGATGGAAATTAAAGCAAGAAAACTTCAAGAGATTAATTCAAGAAAACAACAAATCTTATTGGAGTTGGAGGTATTACAAAATGGGTAAACTAAAAGATCAACTTGCAGGTATAGCAGCATTAATTGCAGCAGTGGTTGCAATTGGTGGTGGCTTTGCAAAGTATGGTGAACTTAACGAGAGAATTAATACATTAACAGAAGCATCTAAAACTGTTGATTATTCTATACTAGCAGTAATGGAAGAAAAAATAACTGCATTAGAAGCAGGTAACAATGGTGATGTTGATAATGCATTAAGCGCATTAGATAAAAAAAGTGCAATTAACGAAAAACAAATAGAATTATTAAAAGTACAAATAGAAGAACTAAAAGCATCTTCTTCTAACCCACTAGCAAACTAAAAAAATTTTCATGCAACTTTCAAAACACTTCAGTTTAAAAGAAATGACTAAGTCAATGACTGCTCAACGTAGGGGCATTGATAATACACCAGGATCAGGTGAGATTAAAAGTCTAGGTGATCTATGTTATGAGGTGCTCGAACCTTTACGTGCACACTTCGACAAACCAGTCACTATCACATCGGGCTATAGATCCGAGGCTTTATGTGAAGCTATCGGCAGCAAAAAGACTTCGCAGCACGCGAAGGGCCAAGCCGTTGACCTAGAAATCTCTGGCGTGCCAAATATTAAGACAGCTTACTGGCTACAAAATAACGTGGACTTTGACCAGCTGATCATGGAATACTACGACAAAGACGATCCCGCAGGTGGATGGGTTCACATATCTTATCACGAATCAGATTCAAATAGAAAACAAGTTCTTACTTTCGACGGTAAAAAATACACTGAAGGCCTTCCAGATATGGAATGGAAAGGTGGTAAAGTTGTCGGCTAATTTTTTTAAAAGCAAATTAAAATTTAAACCAGAAATAATTAATGGTGTATGTCCTACATGTGATGAAGACACTTTATTAGTATCTTTAACACAAGAATATTATAGATGCATGACTTGTGGTACGGATTTAGAACAGAAAGTAAATGGTGTGATAAAATATATACCAACTATGATGATAGAGAAAGAATCAACAAAATCAGATGGCAAAGAAATCTAAAGGTTTATACGCAAAAGTAGAACACGAACCAGTATTTCATAAGACAAGTATAGGTAGAAATCCTAGTAAATGCAAAATGAATAAACACCGTCGCAGGCAATTTAAAAAATATAATGGACAAGGTCGTTGACAAATCTGATATATTATCCTATATTAAAATATGAAAGTAAAGAATGAAAACAGTAACTATTAATGTAGAAGGTATATCGCAAGGTCAGTGGTCAACTTTTTTATTAGAGTTAAACTTAATGAAGAAAGCATGGAGGCCTTATGGTGTTGATGTACAACTAAAAGCACATAGTATAAAACGTATAATACAACAAGGAACATCTAATGGAGAAACTATTAAAAAAAATAGACGAAGCCGCAAATAACTGGAATAAAACTAAAGATCCAAAATACAAAGATCTTTGGTATAAATTAATAAAGGAGTATGTAAATGGAACTAATTATTTTAAACGACGGACTGTATCAATTAATTCCTGTCACAAAGCAGATGATGGAACATATATCTTTATTGGACGAAGTGAATTGCATGGATCTGTGCGAGATACTAAGACTAAAATTAACAGGATACGCCGACACGCTAAACCTACATATCATGAATGATGGTAGTGGTAGTCTAGTCGGTTGTATGTGTCGTTAAATAGTATTTTCCTCAATACAGGTGAACTTAATAAATATATCATACTTATTAACTTCGGTACGTCCAATCTCTGCCATTTTATCTATTGATGTATTATATCCCGTCATCATACAATCATACATATCGTTATATGTTTCAGGCCATTCAAAACCTTCAAGACATGTTCCCGCCACAGTTGAGCAAAGGTATAACGTTAATAATATTTTCATTGACTTATTGAGATAATATCCTATATTGTGTGTTAACTATGAAAGGTAGGATATAATATATGACAGACATAAGCAAATACAAAAATGTATCATTGTCTAAAGACACGTATACTAAGATAGATAAACTTAGACGCATCATACAACCGAACACTGTAATGAGTCGAAGTCAAACTATAAATATTTTAGTAAATGAAAAAGTAGAAAAGTTAAATGGAAAGGTAAAAAATGTTTAAAATAACTAATGAACAAAGAGAACAACTTTTAAAATATTTAATGGCAAGACCATATGCAGAAGTTGCACAAATGGTTGCTATGATAGCATCTTTAAAACCAGTTGAAGAAAAAAAAGAAGATAAAAGTAAAAACTAATGAAAGATAAAATCTGTCCACACTGTAAAGGTAATGGATTTATAAAACTTTTATTAGAAGAAGGGCGTGAGTCTATTGTAACACAATGTAATGTTTGTAATTCAGAAGGAGAGGTTTATGATAAAGAGTTTGATGAGTATTTTGATTCTTACCCTGAGCTTAAGTCATTGCTCAAGCACTGATTTTATAGCTATCGGTGGTGCTGTATTTACAGGTATGGAAGACAAACCAAATCCAATAAGTGCAGTGAGAATGTTAACAAGTAAAGACAAAGAAAAAAAGAAAGAAAAAAAAGATGAATGACCGTGGCCCTAATGATCTAGAACGGACTATTGAGAAACTAGAAAAGAGGGTCAAGGAGCTAGAGAGGGATAAAGAAGTATTTACAAAAGAAATAGATAGACTGTCAGAGTATAGTCAAAACCTAGAGAGGATGTTGAAAAATGAGTGATAAAAAATTTAAAGTAGAATACCAAATGTTTAGGTGGGGGCCTTTGTTAGTTAAGACAAAGATACCTGAATCGATGAGACTTAAATTTTTAAGTGAAGCTAAGGCAAGCACAGAAAATTTTGAACATAAGTTAGCCGGTGTTGTTAATAAGGAGGTTGGTTTTAGAAATAAAACTATGTTCCTACCTTTTTTTAATCAAATGTTTAATTTATATGCAGATGCACAGTTTAAATGGTCACCAGAAGTAGGCTCTACACCAGAAACTTTTAAACAGCAATATACACTAGATTCTTTATGGGCTAACTTCCAAAGACCAGGTGATTTTAACCCACCTCACGATCATGGAGGAGCATTATCTTGGGTCATCTATTTAACTATGCCAGAAGCTCTAAAGAAGGAGCGAGAGGCCTATAAAGGCCGTTCTGCAGGGCCTGGAGGCATAACTTTCATATATGGAGAAGGGCCAAGAACTTACATAACTCACCATTCAGCATTTCCTGAAGAAGGAGATATGTTTATCTTTCCTGCTGAATTAAAACATTGGGTCTTTCCATTTAAAAGCGATTGCACAAGAATATCAGTATCAGGCAACGTTGCTGATTCTATTAAAATAAAACATTTAAAAAATCATTTAGAAGAACAAAAGAAAGGAGAAAAAGATGAACAATCTAACAGCAAAGAGAGTAATCAAAAGACAATATAATACTATTATAGATGAGGAGAAAAAAATTAGAACAATCTTATCTATAGAAACTGATAACTCATTACCATCAGAATTATCTGTTGGACTATTAGTAAAAGTTGAACAACACCTTGATAATATGATTGAAGCTCAAAATAGAATTGTGTTATTACAAGAAATAGTTAATCCAGAGTAAATGACTTATAGGCCGTTGCCTGACGGATTATATATTGGAGCATCGAGCATCGAGGGGCAGGGTTTATATACTTCACGTGCCTTGGCAAAAGGTTGTCAGCTTGGTGAATCTCATTATCGTATTGCAACCAATGATAATCCAAGTGTGCATATGGAAGAAAATAAAACTATATTAATTAGAACACCTCTTGGTGGTTTTATTAATCATAGTGACAAACCTAATTGTTATAGATCACAAGTAAGAATTAAACCTGGTTTTGATAAATGGATTATAACTGTAATAGAAGATATTAATCCTGGTGATGAGTTAACTTTAAAATATACAATGTATGACCCAAAAAAAGTGTAGTATTTGTAAACAAACATTACCTCTAAATCAGTTTTATTTAAGTAAGAATGGTAGTTATAATTTCTGCTGCATACCTTGTGATAAAAAACGAAAAGCTGTGTATAGGCTTGAAAACAAAGAGAAAATTGCACGTGCTGAACACAAGTATCGAAACACAGAAAGAGGCTATGTTATGGAAGTAATAAACGGCATATTCTATAGACATAAGAAAAAAGATGCAAGACTTAAATGGGTGCCTGAATGTACTAGAGAAGAAATTTATGCAGAGCTCATGTTATATATACAAGACCATGGTCGCAATTGTGAGTATTGCAAAGAGCCTTGGACTTATAAACGAGTGTTGGTTGAAAAGGATAGAAAATTTAATGGACGTGGCCCGAAGATAACAACTAATTTTTCTATTGATAGATTAGATGCAACTCAAACTTATAAATTAAATAATTTAGTTTTTTGTTGTGTTGGTTGCAATTTAAGAAAAAATCAAGTAAGGTTGTCCGATATATTTAACATCATACGTGTGTATGAAGAAAGAAAGAATAATGAAATGGAATAAACTTTACAACTATCCTAAAACTATAAGATCATCTGTTGATGGGGTGCGTAAGTATTCTATAAATGACGAAAAGTTACCAAGTGTTACGACTATATTAAAGGCTACTGAGTCTGAAGATAAAAAAGAATCTTTAGCGAGGTGGAAGGATAGAGTCGGCGAAGTAGAGGCGGATAGAATTAAGAATGTAGCTGCCTTAAGAGGGACAGCAATGCATACCTATTTAGAGCATTATGTTAAGGGGGGTAACGTTCTAGACTTGACTGACTTGGGTCGAGAGGCGAGTAGCATGGGTCAAATGATTATTGAAAAAGGTTTTCCTGATCTTCACGAAGTGTGGGGGGTCGAGTGTACACTGCATTATCCGGGTTTATATGCAGGTCAGACTGACATGTGTGGAATTTATCAAGGACGCGAAAGTATAATAGATTTTAAGCAATCGAACAAGCCCAAACGTGCTGAATGGATAGATGACTATAAGTTACAACTTGTTGCATACGCTACAGCTCATGACCAAGTTTATGGAACGAGGATCGAGCAAGGAGTTATTTTGATGTGTACCCCTGATAATTTCTTTCAAAGGTTTCTAGTAAATGGCAGCGAGTTTCGAGAGTGGAAATGGGAGTGGTTGAGACGTATTGACACATATTATGGCAGAAATGTGGCCAAATCATAAAATTGCCACACTTTTTACAAACCAAAAGTGTGGAAAAATTTTTAAAAAACCGCATAAAATGACATTTGCAAAAATTTTTTTTGTTGATTTTACAAAATTTAGAGGCGAAAGTGTGGAAACGGGGGTCAAAAACCCGCATAAAACGCATTTTATGGTTTAAAAACGTGGAAAACGTGGAAAACCAAATTGACTATAAGTGTTGATATACAAGGAAAGTAGACGATTTCCACATTTACACACTTTTCAAAATGTTTTTGGGCGTGTAAGTGTTGAAAAGTATTTTAGGTCTTTATTTGTGGAAAAAGGTTAAAAATCGATTATTAACGTTGGTATACAACAAAAGTATCTTCCACACTTTTAAAATTAAAAATGTGGAAAATGTGGAAAGTGGCTAATACCAACGGTTTTTCGCATTTAAAAATGTGGAAGAAATGTGTAATAAGTCTAATGACAGAAAAAGATTTTTGGGATAAATTCAATTCAAAGCACAATCCAGGATATCACTATGCCAAAAAGAAGACAGAAAAGAAAATCAAAGAGAAGGGTAAAGAACAAAAAAATTATACCACTCAATTTAAAATCTTTAGGAAACAAGATTGAGGCTTATCCATTTGTAGAAATCGAGTGGAGTGATATCGAGGGAAATGCGGGCTGGAGTGATACGAAAGAATTAAACAAAGAAGAGTTACCAACATGTGTATCTAAAGGTTATCTTGTTAGTCAAAAAAATGGTGTCACAAGAATATTTACAGATTATATAAAAACAAAAGACAAACCAACTTTTGATAGCATTGGCAATACAACTATTATTCCAACGGCAGTAATACAATCGATTAAAAAAATTAGTTAAGTTTTTTTAGTTTTGGTAATCTTGATTGTGCAACATCTTTCTTAATTTTTTTTGTTATATCTTTCACTTCAACACTTTCAAGAATAGGTGAATATTGATCTATAATATCCTTCATCCTCGTTTCTAGCTCCTCCGCACTCAAGTCATCTATCTTGCCGGTTCGTATTATCTTTTGTTCAACATATAATCCGGCAGCTTTACCACGTGCTACTTCTGCATTGGTTGCAGCAGAAAAAGCACCTTTCTTTAATGCGTTTTCTCTGATCTTTGCAAGCTCTGTAATATGTCTTTCAAATGTAACTGCATATTTTTTTTGATTTTCTTCTCTAAGCTCTCCTATGTATTTAACTACAAGAGGATATTTTTTTGGATTTTGTAATTCATAAGCTCTTATTCTTGCTGCCTCACCATAACCCGCCTCTTTTGCACATTCTGTGCCATTCATTCGGCCTTCATTAGCCACAACTAATTGAGCAAATTTAATTTGTTTTTCTGTTAATCTTTTAGGAACTCCCATGTATTGACGTATAGAGTAATTTAAGGTACAAGTCAACTTTATGATCGATGCAAAATTAATACGTCAAGTATTAGATAAATTTTTGAAAGCAGAAACAGTTAAACACGCTAGAATGCAAGTACAAACTTCTGATGGTGTATTTCATGACATTAAATCTATAAAATTAATGGAAAATAGAATTATAGGACATAGAGAAACACATAGAATAGTAATAGAGGTTATACCTGAAAAAGCACCTATGGGTAAAGTTGTTAAAGATCATGGAGGTATTATTCTTTAATGAATTGTTGGCATTGTAATACAGAATTAATATGGGGTGGTGATCACGATATTGAAGAAGAGAATGATGCTTATAGTATGGTCACAAATTTATCTTGTCCAAAATGTCATAGTTTGGTTGAAGTATATTATCCCAGTGAAGAAACTTTAAAAGATTATAAAGATCATGAGTGATTTAAAATCTATATCTTTTTTTGACACATTAATTTATCAAGCAGAATTACCAAAGTATTTAGCTGATAAAGATTTTATGGCAGTTTGTGATGAACACACAGATAAAGCTATTGCAGATGCAAAACAAAGTATTGATGAAAGACACAAAAAATTTAATGCTCACATAAAAGATCATGGTTTGTCTTATCATTCTAGGGCAAAACTATATGAAGATGATAGACTGCATGAGTTTGAATTGTTAGTTAGAAATACTAGTCGTAATATTTTAATTGATCAAGGTTTTGATTTGTCTAATTACACATTAGACTATACTGAAATGTGGATACAAAAGTTTGCTTTTGAAGGTGGTGGTCATCAAGATACTCATGTTCATTGGGATAATCATATTTCTGGTTTTTATTTTGTAGAGTGTTCTGAAAGAACATCTAAACCAATTTTTCATGATCCCCGTCCCGGTCGCATGATGCTTAATCTTCCAATTAAAGACCATAGTAAGCTCTGTCCTGCTATGGAAAGACAGATTGTTAATGTAAAACCCGGAACCTTGTTATTGTTTAATTCGTGGTTGCCTCATCAATTTAGTGTTGATCATGGTATTGACCCATTTAGATTCATACATTTTAATTTACAAGCAAAAGCCAATAGTGAAAAACGAAAGTAAATTTTGGCAGTATGTCAAAAAGAATACACCTAATATTAAATGGACACGAATTGAAAATTCTGCTGCACTTGGTACACCAGATCTTTTAGGTTATTTAAATAATAATTTTTTTACTGTCGAGCTTAAAGTTGTAAAATCTGGAAACAAAATAAGATTTTCACCACATCAAATAAGTTTTCATATTCGACATCCTGTTAATACCTATATACTCATTAATGATGTTGTGCGTGGTCGTGTGTGCCTTTATTTTGGATCTAAAATAGATAATTTAGTTAAAAATGGCTTAAAAACAAAACCAGAGGCAGAAACACTTGAAGATTGTAAAAAATTTTTAAACAATTTAAATTAAATTTTTTTCTTCTTCTTTTTTTTCTTCTTCTTTTTTCTTTTTTCTTCTTCTTTCTTCTTTATTTTTTTTCTTCTTCTTTCTTCTTTATTTTTTTTCTTCTTCTTTCTTCTTTTTTCTTCTTTCTTCTTCTTCTTTTTTCTTTTTTCTACGCTCGTACTCCATAGCCTTATTCTTACTATCTCGATAGTCGTGTCCTTCATCTCGTTGTGTCATTACTCATCCTCCCATACATCATCAATTACAAAGCCACTATCATCATTTGAGTTTTGTAATTCACTCCATTTTTCAACAGGTATTTTTTCTGCTTTTTTAATTGCGTCCTTGTCATCTTTAGCTTGTACATTTATTTCATACTGCTCGTAAACTGTATAACCACCTATAACTTTATATGTTTTCATATTATCCCTTCTGCTCGCTCGCTTGTTAATCTAATAATGTATAATATTCATCAGTGAAGTTTTTACTAAACCAATCTAATAATTTTCTCATCTTTTTATGCTTGCCGTCTACTTCTGCATTTTTAATTGCAACATAAACACCCCTTGCAAATCTAGGTAAAATACATTTTTGACCGCTATATGGATTAACAACTTCAACCAATTCGCAATCATCATAAACTACATCACACGGCAATTTATATTTTTTGTTTTCAAACTCTATTGTTTTCATATTATCCCTTCTGCTCGCTCGCTTGTTAGTTTAAAAAGCGGTATGAGTGTATATACATTTTTCACTAACCGTCTGTCGCTAGTCATACCGCCTTTATTCGCACAAAATTAAACATCTTGCACAAATCCCGTATTGTCTTTTAACGCCCGCCCTTTAGCGTATAGACCCACAATCACGTTTTTAGGGTCATTAAATCTTAAATCCGACTTATCCCCGTTAAAAACTTTATAATTTAAAAATCTTTTAGGAAGTTTTTTTGATCTAAAAACGGCGCTAATATTCCCGCCCCGCTTTAATATATCTAATGCAAGTTTTTTATTATCCTCGTTTAAACTATATGTTAAGTGATAATTTTTAGGATATTCACCATTAACATATTTAAAAGCCCTTTTATAAATTTTTGTATAGTCGTAAAATTTGACTTTTGGGAATTCATTATATAACCCGTGAATATTCCAGTCTATATCACTAGTACCATTTAATCTAATGGCGGGTTTAAACCCGTTTTTTTGACATCTTAAAATATGTCTTTTAATTTCTATTTTTAATTGATTTAAAAAGCTGTCACGCTCTAAAAAATACCATTTTGTTTTATTAATACGGCCTAATTGAACCGAGCCCATTTGACCCCTTCCCGCCGTGTTTAAACAACTGGCCATACAACCTACACTAGCAAGGGCGCAAACGTTATAACCGCTAGTACGCGCGGGCGCTAGATATAAAATTGCGGTCATATATTTGTATTTTTGGCCTTTAATTGTTTTGGCGTTGTTATCTATATTCAGTAATTTTTTTGATTTATATAATTTCATAATTAAAAACAATCCTGACAATAACGCCTATCAATTTGAGAATACCAGTCAGGGCGTATTAAGACCCCGCAACACCTACAATTTAAAAACATATCCCCTTTTTTTGAATTGTCTTTTTTGGGTCTTTTTGTTTTATTAGCCTTTTTAATATCTATTAAAGGTACTGTTTCATTAATAATTTTTTCTTTTTTTAATAAATTCTTTTTTTCAATATAATCTTGTATATTTGTATATTCTTTTAATTTCATAATTTCTAAACTTTCTAATATGGGATATTAAATTATAATATCCCATATTGCAACATTTTTATTTACTTTTTAACTTCCATATCAGGCGTTAATTTTAGAGGTTTTAAAGAATTAAACCGATTTTCTATTAAATTAAGTCTTTTGTTAATTACTTGATTTAATTCTTTTTGGGCCTGAATTACTTCCTGAATATTCTTAAAAAATTCGAGAAGTGATTTATCATCGAAAATAGTATTCATTAGTTATAATTTTTATTTTCGATTTGTAGCGCCTTAGTTTTATTCCATACAATACCAACACCCGATAAAACCTTCTCAAGTACGATATTTAATTGCTCAGGCACCCCGCACTCAAAAACTGAATTAATCGCGCTTTGTTTATACAATTTCAATTCCTTAACTTTAGCGCCTTCAATTGTTTTTTCGGCTTGTTTTTGTGCAAGATGTGAGGCCCATTCTCGCAATTGGTCGCGGCAATCCTCGGGTTGAATACCCTTCCCGTACCTATCACGTGAATAATAGCTGTCACTATCGGATTTTCTAAATTTATAATTTAGATTTTCTTTTAGTTCAACGTCTTTTATTTTACCAAAAAATGTTTGGGCTTTACGTTGTTTTATTTCTAAGTTCTCGATTGCTTGTTCAAGTTCTTTAATAACAACGTCCGCTTTTATTTTTTTGGCTAGTTTCAATTCCGCGCTTTCAGTAAGATCCGCAACAATAGATTTTACGCTTAATTCAGCTTGTTCTATTAACGGGTCAATTTCGGAATTGATACGTTTTTTCAAATGCTCCAACTGATACTTTGTTGGATAGGTTGATTTAGTCATATTAATATACTCCTATTTGTTATGTTAATATCCTATAATTAATACTGATTTAAAAATCGATTGCAAGTCTTTTTGTACTCTAAAAAACAAGTTTTATTTTGGACATTTTTTAGTCTTATTTGCGCCATAATTACTATAGTTTTTGTAGTTTATAATGGTTCTAATAAATGAGTTATTAAAAGTTATAATTATACAACCGCCCGCCCCTCGATACTTGTTAAAACTTTCTGGCTCCTCGCATCTTGTTGCAAGAAAACAACACTGTTGCCTAGATGCAACAGTATTCGAGAGACGAGAAACTAGAGACTTGGCGCACAACTGTAGATTGAAAATAATTTAAATTAGTTCTTGACTTATATAATGTCTCCTATATTCTCCTAGAATAACGAAAGGACAAAACAATATGAATAATAATCCTAAAAACGTGACTATTAATGGAGGTGTTGAAAAACATATAAACGGCAGTTTTACAATGTATGGTTCAATATGTGGCACAACATTTAAACAAACTTATTATGATTATAATTTAACAGATGCTAGAAAGTTATTCAAAAAAGCTATTTGGCTAGAAAGTGAAAAATACTTCGTAGCTCAATAAATATCTAAAACCCTCTCGACCCTCGCAGCTCGAAACAAGTTGCGAGGGTTTTTTTATTGCTGCTCGTTGCGAGTTGCTAGGATCTAGCCAATCAATAGAGGTACCAAAGCAAGGCTAGAATATCAAAAGTTCTTATTTCTTAATTCTTTTTTTCTAGAACTATGTAACTAATACTAGTACAAATACTGAGATTTAGACGGTTTATGACCTTAAATTCGTTATTGCTTTCTAGGAGAATACCGAATAAATTAATAATCGTTGGAAACATTAACCAAAAAATTTTACAAAAAATTTTTTTCAAAATGCAAATTGATTTAGATAAGATAAAAAAGCTCCCACCTGACGTGAAGAAAGACTTCATGAAGATGTACCTAAAGCTTGATGAAAAGAAAAAAATACTGAAAGTCAAAGATGACTTCCTGTCATTTGCCAAACATATGTGGCCAGAGTTTATAGAAGGTAGACACCATAAGATTATAGGAGATAAGTTCAACCAGATAGCACAAGGCAAAATCAAACGATTGATTGTCAATATGCCACCAAGACATACCAAGTCAGAGTTCGCTAGCTCCTTGCTACCCGCTTGGATGATCGGGCGTAATCCTAAACTTAAAATTATTCAGACCACTCACACAGGGGAACTTGCAATTAGATTCGGGCGTAAAGCAAAAACGCTAATGGATTCTACAGACTACAAACAAGTGTTTGAAACACGTCTTAGAGAAGATAGTCAAGCAGCGGGCAGATGGGAAACAGAACAAGGAGGTGAGTATTTTGCATCTGGTGTCGGTGGAGCAATCACAGGTCGTGGTGCAGATTTATTAATTATTGATGATCCACACTCAGAACAAGACGCAATGAACCTTACAGCTCTTGAAAGAGCTTATGAATGGTATACATCAGGACCACGTCAAAGGTTGCAGCCAGGTGGAGCAATCGTTTGTGTAATGACAAGATGGAATGTCAAAGATTTAACAGGACAATTATTAAAACATCAAAAAGAAGCAAAGTCAGATCAGTGGGAGCTAGTAGAGTTCCCTGCGATCATGCCATCAAATAAACCAGTATGGCCTGAGTATTGGCAGCTAAAAGAACTTGAGACTGTTAAGGCATCACTATCGATTGGTAAGTGGAATGCACAATGGATGCAAAACCCAACTAGTGAAGAAGGTGCAATCATCAAAAGAGAATGGTGGAATGTTTGGGAGAAAGATGAAATGCCAGCCTTAGAACATATCATACAATCTTACGATACAGCATTTATGAAAAAGGAGACAGCTGACTATAGTGCAATCACGACATGGGGTATCTTTAGAGATTCTGAAGATAGTCCACAACAGTTGATATTAGTCGATGCACTTAAAGGTAGATACGAGTTCCCCGAACTTCGTCGCGTAGCCAAAGAACAATATGATTATTGGAAGCCAGAAACTGTGTTGATTGAGGCGAAAGCTAGTGGATTACCTCTAACTTACGAGTTGAGGAATA
>VTLG01015970.1_pt1 | contig 13030 bp, 14 predicted proteins | sample 4694571 | NCBI WGS metagenome assembly VTLG01 (sample SAMN12604809, study PRJNA352737) | marine metagenome | biome: ENVO:00000447; feature: ENVO:00000209|ENVO:00000569|ENVO:01000036; material: ENVO:00002151; isolation source: viral sequences binned using virsorter ... | reverse complement strand
ATCGAAAGAACCTTTTGACTACCTTGTTCGATTGTTACGACATAAGGTAATTTTATTCCTGACGGTTCACCCGTCTGAGGATTCTGGTCTTCAAAACCTTCTAGGTCTAAATTCACATGACACTCAAGTAGAGTGTACATCTGTTCGTTTCTAGAGGTTCTTGTAGTTCCTTCCAGTTTTCTTTCCGCATCTTCAATCTTATCTTGAGGAGGCATTCCTGGAGGAGTTAATTCTATATCTCTATAGAATCCTGAAACTTGTTGTTTTCTTAAATCGTTTTCTGAAGTTTTAATAATATGAATAATAGCTTCTGCATCATCAAGAGATGTTGCTGTGTATGGCACCACTAAATCATCTGCGGGTACAAATTTAGAAACAGCTCTTCCTAGTAATGCATCATAATAAACTTTTTTAAACGTAGAACCAGCTAATGGTAAATGAAATAACATAGAATCAAATTCAGGTTCGTATTCTTTCATTTGATCTATGAGCTGGTAGTTCATAAATTCTTTTACCCTCTGTGCTTGTTGCATCCTTTGAGGATTGGATGCACCAATCACTTGGGTTCTCACCGGACCATCCGCAGGCAATAGTTCCTTGTAAGCTTGCGCTTGGAACTGTGTGACTGCTTCCGCTAAAACGGGATGCGTAGCACCACTTGCTCCTTGGAATGGTTGTGTTCGGTTTTCATATTTGAAACCTAATAAATCTAAACCAGTCACATAAGCTTGTTCCCAGTCTTTTCTAGAAGATTTATAATCTTGGTAATCTCCTGCTAGTTTTAATCCAACAGGATCTAAAATATCGTCAGGTAATATATCTGCTAAGTTATCGAAATGATTTTCTGTTCCTGGAATATTTAAATTAGCGCTAGGGTCAAAATTAACCGTAGCTCCACCATCTGCTTCAGGTGTAACTTCTATTTCAGGTCTATCTATTTTTGCCTCTTCCGTAACGTCTACTTCTGTCATTACATCATTAGGTGCAATAATAGGTTCGTTAGTTGTAACGTTCGGGAGTCCTTTATCTATTCGATTATCTGCCATTTAAACTCCTACCATTTTCTAACACGATTAAACATAGAAGACAAGCCTCCTCCTTGAGGCATCGGTCCTGATTTGGGTGGTATAGCGTGAGGTCTTCGGATCCCGGCTATTCCGCCGCCTGCAAAACTACCTGTTTGTAATTGTTCCGAAAAACTAGCTCCTGGCGGCAATAGTTTATCCGCCGGTCTACCTTGTGCCCCATAAACTTGTTCACCACCAAACACTGAAGCTAAATCAGACAAAGAACTTTCGTGAAGTCCACCGTAATATCTATATAAAGTCTCATACATTTTGTAAGCCTCGGATAAAGATAATCCTTGTTCTTCCACAGCCCTATCAACAATTTCTGAAAGATGTTGAGGAGTAACTGATAAGTTTTGTCTAAGATCAGGTAGTAGATTTAGATTTAATTGTTCTTGAGTTTTTGTAATAGGAGTTAAATCAATATTTAATCCACTTTCATCTTCCACAGGTGGGTTTTCTTTACCCCATACTTTCATATCCTGAATTGCTTTACCAATATTTGGTCCTTTTATACCAAATTTTTTATCTAACCATGTATCTTCAAACATTCCACTAGGGTTAGCTTTAGATATATCATAAGCTTCTTCACCTATTCTTTCTCCTCGAATTAAATTGTCAGCTGATACACTAGACATCCTAATTTTTTCTTCTTGTTCTTTAATGTGTTTGTCATAGTATTTATTTATATCTTCCTCTGTCATACCAGCCGTCATATAATCAAAATCACCTTCACCACTTAATGCTAAGGCGTTATCTTTAGACTGTTTTAAACTATCGAGTTTGTCTAAATTTTTTTTATAAATTTGAGCGCTTTTAAATAAATTTGCAGCATCATTGCCCAGCGTTCTTTTTACTTTGTCAAAATCAGCAGATAAAGTTTGGTCCCCAGGTAGTATATAATCAGATGCTCTTTTTAAAGCTTCGGGTAAATTATCTCCCATTCCCAGTCCAAACAATGAATGACCGACAACAAACGCTGCTTCAGGTAGAATCCCCCACTTGGCAAGAATTCTTAGTTTGTTAACATTAGTTGCTCCAGAAGCTTTTAAAACATTACCAAAGTTTCTAGCTTCAGCTCCAGGTTTAATTTTTCCTGAGTTAATTTTGTCTACCCCTTTACCGAAACAATTAGTGCCTTCTTTAAACCCAACCCTGCCGCCAGCGGCTTTTCCCGGGCAGCCTATTCTTTCTATCATGATTTTGATATAATCTTTATCTCCAGTTGCATAAACTTGTTTTTTAAATTCAGGAACAATTTGTTTATAAGAAGGTAAACTTCTAGGATTAATTCCTTTAGATCTTGCTTCCCATATATCCGCCATAGCTCCCATAGGAAGGGCTTTAGTTTGTATAGCAATTCCCTTAGTCTTAGCTACTCTTAAAATATCTTTTTGAGCTTCAGGCGTTAGTAAGTTAAAATGTTTGACTAACTTGCTAGGATCCAAATCTTTTCCGACTCTTAATTTAGCCGTATGAATTCCATAATCTTTTGCAAATTTACTGGATTTGGTGTTCCATGCTTTAGCGACGTCTTCAACACTATTGTATTTTTTTCCATCCAATGTAAAATCTTTTGTTTGTCCATCCATGATCTGGGTGAAAATTCTTGAAAAATCCTTATCTAATAATCTACCTTTATCTTGGTTAATTTTTGATTTTAAAACTTGCCCTAATTCAGTATATCCAGGTGCTTTTTCATAAGTTGCAGATCTTCCAATAACTTCATCAATGTCAATTCTGTCTCGTCCAAGTTCAGGCTTTAATGTCTCCAGCATTGATCTTAACGTTCTACTAGAGGGTTTTAAAAGATAATCCCTAACTGTAATCATTCGATCACCAATTAATCCTGTTCCAAATTTAAATACTCCAGGATAATGAATATGACCTAATAATTCTTGTCTTTGTGCAAGAGAATAATTACTTAAGCTTAAACCGCCAACTTTTCTTGCACCCACTAAAAATTCAGAAAATTTCGAAACATCCGCCCTTACATTTTTTAAATTTTTAATATTATCCGTTCCATAGATTTGTTTTGCTAATTGTGCTTCATTAGCGTCGGGATCTATTTTAAGTTCCTGGGCAACTCTTACTATTGCTTCATCCCAACGTTGCTTACTACCTACTATGTTAAAATGTTTTTTAAAAATAGAGTCTCCTTTTTTATTTCCACCTGTAATTATTCTGTCTGCATCTGTAGCATTAAAATCAATTTTGGTTTTGGATTTAAAATCTTTAAGTAATTCTGACATAGTCATTTTAATTTTCCCGGATCCTTTCTTATTTGTAATTTTTTCTTGCAGATAATTTTTAAACTGCGTTGCTTTGCTATCTGCAAATTTAAATACATCTGCATAATTTTGTTGAGTATTAAGAACATCATAAGCTGATTGAATATTAAAGTTTTTATTTTTCACTAAAGGATAAGAATCTAGCAATGCTTTTTTTGAAGCAAAAGAAGTTTTGCCTTTTGCTATTTTATTGTCTAACCATTTTCTAAACTTATCCATTTCTGGAGAGGTGGAAACATTACCTCCTTGCGTACGAGCTTTATCCTCTAAACCCAGCGCTATAATTCTATTTTTAACAGTTCCATGAGTTGTATTAAATTTCTTCTGAACGTCCGTGTTTTTAAAATCTGGTTTATCAATATTTTCTTTAATATAGTTATCAATGGCAGGAAATTTAGCTGCTGCTTTTTCCTTTTTAAGACGAGCCGATTTTGTGCGACCTAATTCTTGAATTTCTTTTGTTAAATTCGTTTTTTGACCGATGACTTGGCCCCCATCATCAAATCCTTTTCTTTCTTGAACAAATCTTTTCCAAGCACCTCTAGATTCAAGAGGCGTTGAACGTGTTACCCATTGTACAACTTTACTATCCATTATCTTCCTAACATGTGTGCAAGGCCGCCTTTGGCAAAGTCATCCATTTCTTCAGCTGCTTGTTCAGCTTGCATTTCTGCTCTACCTTGAGCCAAATCATCTGCTTCTCTTTTTTTGCCTACAATTTTCTTATCTATGTTTTTACCCGTTGCATATTTTTCAACTTCAGTAAAGTCAGATGCATGGTCTCCATATTTCTCAATGGATACATCTTCATATTTTACACTCTCTGCATCTCCAGTAAATTCTGCTTCTTCCACATCAAACTCATCTTTTGTTTTAACACCTTTTTTCTTTTTAACTTTTCCAGTTTTAGATATTTCTGGTTCAATCCATTCCCCTTTTCTCAAAGTAAGTCTTGTGGGTTGACCGTATCTTCCATCTTCCCATCCATGTTTTCCTTGTCCAATATCAACTATGGTATCTCCTGTATTTAAATCGTGTTCTACCGTAACTTTAGTTTTACTTCCAGGAAGCTCTGTTTGTTTAACAATTTGTCTTTCAACCGTTCCTCCTATGTCTTTTCCTTCTTTAAGAACCTTCTCTACAAGTTTAGGAAACCATGCTGGCATTCCAGCTGCGTTAGAAGTTTCAACTGCTTTAAGAGTTTTTGCTGCAGGTTTTGCCCATTTAAAATATTTGCCCAGAACTGGAATTGAAGCCAGACCCGCTGCTAGTTTTAAAAAGTTTCTTCTGCCTTTGTTAAAGCCTCCGTTGTCGAAACCTATTCTTCCACCATTAGCAAATTTTTTTGACCATTCAATTCCTACGTTGTAACGATCGTGATCATCTCTTACTCGTTTATCTAAAAAATTTCCATCCGCATCATATAGGCGATCTCTGGTTCTATATTTACCGTAGTCTCCTTTAATTTTAAAACCTCCGGGAAGATCTATCGTTGCATCAAAGCCAATAGTATTGGATAATGTTTTTTCTTTTAAGTTAGGACCATAAGGTTGGTTACTACTATAACTTCCACTAGCTTTTGGATTTATTCCTACCGGACCAACTTGAATGGCCGGTAATCCTGCTAATCCTCCACCTGAAAGTTCTTGTCTAAAAGGTGTTCTCTCTTTTGGAAGTTTCGTGCCGATGTATTCCATTAACGGCATCATGTGTTGATGGTTATCTCTCCAGTCAGCCCAGGATCCTCCATATTCAAACGCGAACCCCGGATCGCCTCCATACATCATAGGAACTCTTCCACCATCTTCTCTACGTCTTCTTCCTAAATATTTATTGGCTCTTGCTCTAGGGTCTCCCATTCTTCCTTGCATTATTTTATATGCATCTCTTGGTAATGCACTACTAACTTTCATAATAAGATCTTCGCTAGGTTTATACGCAAGTTTTTCTATACCTACTTTTTCAATAGGAGCTTTTTCTCCTCCGGCAGGTTGTGTAGTTCCTTTTGGATAAATTTCATATCCTGGGGATGCCATTTCAGGTTTTGCCATTAAGGCAGCTGCAAGCTGTGGTGCGTCTTTCATTAAACCTTGAGATATAGTTTTAATTTCAGCGGCAGGGGAAGTTTCGTGTTCCAGCTGTTCTATAAGTTTTTTGAGTTCATTTGCTTCTTGAATTAATTGAAGTCTCTCTTGTGGCTCAGCAGTTTGTAATTTTTGTATAATTTCTACAAATCTTACTCTAAGATCAGATGGTTTTGATATCCTTCCACCCTTAGCTTTACTTAAAATATCCCAAGGCAATCCTTGTGAAGCCGATGCAGCTTGCACGGCATCTTCATAAGACATTCCTTCGTCCATGTACATTTGAACTAATTGAGATTGAGATAAAGGACCTCCGTTAGAAAAACCAAGCATGTGGGCTAATCCTCCGCCTTTCATTCCTTTAGGATCCCAATCAGTGAAATCCATTTCTATTTGTTCTCCTTCTTTAACTTCTTTAATAGGTTTTTTAAAAGGATCAGGTTGAGAAGAACCTTCATTTTTAATATATCCCCTCATTTTTTTAATTAAATCTTCTCTGCTTCTGTTTCCAAGATTGTTAAGAGTCCAACCTCTTTCAATATCATAAATCTCATCACTAAGATAAGATCGACCTTCTGGATACTTAGCCAGATTTCTATATCTTGTTTCTACTTCCTTGATGGATAATTTTTTCTTATCAATTTCTTGAGCTTGTCTTAAAGCACTCTTATAAGCATTCGCCTTGTTTTGAGCTTCCATTCTTTTTTTAAATGCAGCAAAAGATTCTGATCTTTCATCTTGAGCTTTAACCGCTGCTTCAAATTTAGGATCTACCGCTGGTTTCTTTTTTGTAGTCTTAGGTGCTGTGCCTCTTGTAATCTCTCCTTTTTTAATTAATTCCTCAATTTCTTTAGGAAAACCTTTCTTATATTGAAAAGGTAGAACATTACTAGGCTGCATCGCCTCAGCTTGTTTTTTTAATTTTGCTAATTCGTTGGGTGAAGGAGATCTACCCTTTGCTTTTTGAAATGCCCTTATAAGTTTAAATATGCTCATTAATAATAATCAAATTTTCTGGGCTGTTTCTTTTCTTCTTCGTAGTCTTCAGGGTGTTTGATTAAACCCCCTTGTCTAAATCGCATAACGGCTTGGGTCATTGAATCGACTAAGTCGTCGTGGTCGCCATGCGGAAATGCTGCACATTCTTCGATGACCTCCTCTGCGAACTTCTGTTGTGGCGCCCACACCATACCAGACTCAAAAACAGGGGCACAGCTATTTACTCTTACATGTTTATCATTTCCTTTACTAGGTGTAAAGTTAATAACTGGGATGTCCATCTTCCTAAGCTCATAGGTTAGAGGGAGTCCAGAAGCCTTCGCTTCCACGATCACCATCTCCGGTTGCCAGTATTTGTATTGTTCAAGGGCCTTTCTCCGTAGTTCAGGGAACTCGAACCTATCTTTAACCGCATCTAATAACATAAGATTTAAAGGAGAATCGATATCGGGATAAAACAAACCCCACGTGGTAATAGCACTAAAGTCAGCCGTTTCCTTCTTTAAGAACGCCGTATCGTAAGATTGTATGACGTAATGTAAATTAGGAATCCAATCATGTTTCCATTTCTTCCACCATTCCCGTTTGATAATTGCTCCTTCTTCTGAAGTTGGATTTTGCATCCATTGAGCGTTCCATTTACTAACGGGTAGAGTCGCTTGAACTTTTTCTAATTCATCGAGTTTCCAGTATTGAGGCCAAACCGGTTCCTTCTTGTCTGGTCCGTGGTCCAAGATTGCCGGAAACTCAACCACGTCCCACTGATCACCTTTCACTTCTTTTTGAGCTTTTAATAATTGAGCTGTTAAATCCTTCGTTGACCAACGTGTCATAACAAGCACGATTGAGGCGCCTGGTTGTAAACGTTGTCTTGGTCCTGATGTATACCATTCGTAAGCATTCTCTAACGCTTGCTCTGACATGGCGTCTTGTTCCGAGTGAGGATCGTCAATAATCAATAAGTCCGCACCACGGCCCGTGATTGCTCCACCAACACCAGCAGCAAAGTATTCACCACCTTGCGCAGTTTCCCATCTGCCCGCAGCTTTCGAATCTTCTTGTAATCTTGTTTGAAATATTTTTGCGTATTCTTCTGAATCGATCAAGTTTTTGGCTTTACGACCAAATCTTATTGCTAACTCTCCTGTGTGCGTTGCTTGAATAATCTTTAATTTTGGATTACGGCCCACCATCCACGATGGCAAGAGATAAGACGCAAATTCTGATTTTGTATGCCTAGGTGGCATATTCACGATTAAACGTTTTAGCTCACCCGTTGCTAATTTATTAAATTTTTCCGCTATGTGCCTGTGATGGGGCCCCTCTACAAATTCTGGCCACACCGCTTTAACAAAAGATAAAAAATCACTTTTAGCTTTGTTCTGTATCTTTTTTTCAGCATGTAGCACTTGAAGTTGTCGAAAAGTCTTTCGGACATCAGGCGGTAATTTTTTTATATTTACCTTGTTCAAGTCCATATGGTACCAAAATGTTTTTATCAGGGCTGACCCTCTAAATCAAGGCATAAAGGAAAAAGCAGTGGGACCCCTTTTAAATTTAAGGGGGGTTGGGGTCAATGTTCCGTGATTATTCGAGATTGGTTTGGGACCTCTAGGCCACGGCCGTAGGCCGTGGCCGAAGGCCATGGAGCGCGCCCCGCAGGGGCGCACAACCTGTGGTTGATGCATTTATTGCATACAACTACTAGTCTAATAACACCATATAAGCCTTGGCATTGTGTTTACGAAACCAATCTAAGTCTCGTCTAACAGCTTCCCATAGCTTTGAGATACCAACATCATTCCTTAACTCATCCTCTTGAGTTGCCGCCCATTCATTCTGAATGATAGCGTCATACTTGTCAGCTTCCTCTGTTGTTAGCAAAATAGATTCACCTGTGAATCTATTTTGTCTGTGAGTGTAGTTCTTAACTTCACCCGTTGTTCTGTCTTGTATCTTATGTTCTATTTGTTTTTCCATAGTCCCATACTATCCTATTACTTAATTAATGTCAACGCATTTCAGGAACAACAGCTTTATTAATATCAACCCATTCATTGTTCTCATTTAAATAAGTATTAAAAGGACGCGATTGCTTAGGGAGTTCAGGTATCGCTCTTTTAATAGCTTGCCTATTGTGATGCCAAAACTCATTGAGGCAATGTAATGTACACGCAATCCCAAAGTATGTAGTTGCGTTGCGTGTCACATAAACCCTATTGCCCTTTGGTCCACGAACCCTGTCTGTTGTTGTATAATGATGACATTTAGGATTTTGACAATGATTATACATCTGTTTTAATTTTCATTTGTCCTGTTGCATTTCGCCAACCCTCTGCGTCTAAATCCCAATAGTTTAAAACAGGTTGTCCAGACTTATCTGTGTATAAACCTTTTAGACTTGGTGTTCCGTCTGGTTTATCGTATCTGCCTTTCCTAGTTATTATCTTTTTATGTTTCTTTGCGTAATAAGTTATATAAAAGTTATTAAAAGGGTTTTTCATCTGCTTCTTCCCTTTCTGCTTCTAACTTATCTATTTCTTCTTGGATTTTGTTTTTCATCTCAATTAAAGCTAATTGCTTTGTTGAGTTTATTAACTTATCTATTGTGTCCATTTTCAGCTCCATTTCTTTCTGTTGTTTATATTGGGATAATATATGATTATCCCAATATTGTCAAGTTTTATTTTGCTGATTGTTGTTGATTATATAATAATCTTTCGGCTATTTTTGCTTCTCTAGTTTTAGTCTTATTCTTCATACCTTTGATTAAACTAGCCAAGTTGCTTGGTTCGTAAATCATTAGACCAGTAGAATTAGACCTAACCATTTCTGCTTCTTCAACCTTGATACCAAGTTCTTCACAGAATTTAATAGCTTCTTCCATATATCTGTATGCTTTTAAACCCTCTTTAACTTTTTGGTATTGTGCTTCCAAACTATCAATCCAAGATTGATGTTTAGCAATCAGTTGTCCTTTAACTGCTCGCCAACCCATAAAGATTTCAAACTCTTTACGGCTACAAGGTATGGCTCTTTGCCTACAATGTGATGTTCCAATAATATCTACATAGTATTTACTATCAAACTTTTTAGTTAAGCCAGTAGAATTATCATTATCAGAGTTATAAGAAGAATAACCACTATAACCAAGAAACTTATCATTAAGTTCTATATGTTTAGTTTTATGTGGGTTATCCTCTTTGTTTTTCATTTGAGCTATGATGTCTGGGTTTAAACCTTTCTCTTTTAGTTCTTCCCTAAAATAAGAATAAGCAAATGCTTTTTTCTCATCATCATTTCTTGAATACTCACTACCATTCAAGCTACCATACAGACCAAAATCAAAATGTGATTGAGCAGTTTTCTTTTCCCCATCTACATCAACCTCAACATCATTTCTTTCGTTGTCTGCTTCTTCGCTAGTTGTTGCAAAGTAGAAGCATTTGTCTTTTGCTACTACATCACAAGGCGAACCATATTTCTTTTTAAATCCCTGTAAGATTTTTACATCTTCAGGAACATTGGTTCTTTCCACCACTTCTTTAGCAAGGGGAAATACTTTAGAATATGCTTCATCAACATTTTCTCTAGCTTGTAAGTATGCCTCTTTCTCTTGGGTGTTCTCATCTTCAAATACATATTTTATTCTATTAAAGAATTTCTGTCTGTATTCGTTATTTAGTCTTATTTTTGACATATGTTTTCCTTTCATTTAATTATTTTTAATTTACTACTTGACAATCGCTTTGTCAAGCATTATAAGGGATGTATGAAAGAGATAACTTGTAGTCATTGTGGATGTACACCTAAACCAGATGAATGGTCTAGTGAAACATTGTGCATTGATTGCATAAATACAGAGGAATAAAAATGGCTTATGTAGTTAAGTGGGTATTGTGCCTTACCGTAGCAATAATGGGTATCATCATTATGATACACGACCAAGAACACGCGAAGCTCGGAGCATTGCTCACATTTACAGGCTTCATATTGTTTGGGTTAAGTTTAGCACAAGCACATATTGAGACGATAGAATAAACTTGAGCCCTGATTCAACGACCGAATTGAATGCCGAGAGCACTTCGCAGTGGTTGAATCTGGGGTCAAGTGACAAGAATACTCTTTAGAGTCTTCCGGCTTGACCAAGGTCAAGTTATCCAAGACCCGAGCGAGATATCGCTCAGGAAGAATGTAGTGATAGTCCTGGACTGGACGCTACCTCGACCAATGGGCCGGAATCACATAGCCCAGCAGGACCGGTGTTTAACTGTGAATATGAAAATCAAAGAGATGGAGCACGGCTCTTATGACTGAAGTCTAAAGAAAAAAACAACTCTAAACACCACTCGAGACCAGGGGCCAAGCCCCAAGCAGCAAGCGTCAAGCTTGACAGCTGGTCCCGGATAATATATGATGGAGACATTATGAATGTAAGAAAGAAATTAGTAAAAGAAATAAAAAAAACGGACCCTGACTTAGCAGACGAAATTAAATGCATGTCGGTGAAGGAATTCAAAGCGTTGATGACAGTGTTCAACGTTTGGTGTCGACTGTAAACTTGAGCTCTGACCTGTAGAGGTAGAGACACAGGGCCCCTGAGACGCCTCAATACGAGTGTGTCGGCGGATATCTACAGGTCTGAGGTCAAGTGGGTAGGTTAATAACCTTGCTGGTGCACGCCCAGATAAAATGCGCGTGCTTGACCCTTGAATACTGGTCCTTACTAAGTCCTAGGCGAAACAGTAAGCACGTTGTAAGGACCAAGGTTCAAGCCACAAGCGTCAAGCTCTAAGGAACAAGCTTGACACTGTGGCCGGGATACTCTAGGATAACTTAAAAAGGAAAAAAATGAATAAATATACAATAGCACAAATAATGGAAGCATGGGACGCTGCGTTCGGTGAGGACATGCAGGCAGAATACCCGGGCTTCTTTCAAAGACTACAAGAGGAGCAAGATGACAGCGTTAAAGAAACGTGAGACCTGCGAAGAGCAGCTCAGGAGAATGTGCAAGAACATTGCCGAAGACATAACAGCCGGTAAACAGGACCCAGCGATATGGATGCATGACGTCTACGACGTCGAATGGATAACGTTCAATGACCACAATTACAAGGCTGCACGCCTGATGGTAGCCGGAGGCGGTCCTAACATCTGGGTGAACTTACAGACCAACACGGTCGACGGATATTGGGGCTGTGATAAGGTGAATCATGGCTTCATCGACAACATTGGCCTGGATGAATACCTAAGTGAGCTCTATGACAGTAAATAGTACTAAGCCTGAAGACCTACACGCAGAAAATACTTCAAGATTCAAGAACCAAGATCCAAGCACCAAGGCTCAAGCTGCAAGCGTCAAGCTGAGGCCCAAGCCACAAGCTCCAAGCTCCAAGCATTCTCACCCCAAGCCCAAGGTTCAAGCCCCAAGCCCTGAGTAACAAGCTTCTCGATGTCAGATCCATGGTACAAGGACCATGGAAAATGTTTTGAGGACCTCTGTCTTTGGTCCTCAATAAGGATGTAAGAATTCTTCGGATGCTCTACATGGAAGGCAATTTGGTGTGGAGAAAATTTAATTTTTTTACCTTTGGTAACTTTTAACTCAACAGTGAAAAAGTTGCCAGAATTGTTGTAGCCCAAGCAATCAGGACAACCAAGAGAGCTAAGATTTTCAAGCCTAGTCCACTTAATTCCAGGTGTATTTTTTTTAAGTTTGAGATATAATTTTCGCTCTGGGCCCATAAATTTTTAAGGTAAATCATAGCTACAATTCAAAGCCAGATTCTTTGTCTGTCGGTGCTTTAATCATCTTTAATCCTTGAGGTTTAAATACTATTCTCATTGAGTTCGCACCAATAATTGTACTCTCTTGTACTTCTATTTTCTTTAATTCTTCTAAGTGATTACCAACGTGCATAAACACAGAGGCATCCCCTAACTCTCCTCTTGTACCTTTTCCTTTGTTGTCCATAAATTCCTGTAAGAATCCCATTAACTCTCTTAATCTCATTTACCAAACTCTCCTTTATTTTTAATGTTAGTTAAATCATCTATCTGTTGAGCAAGTTTTTTATTATCTCCTCTGACCTCAGCTAATCGTTTCTCTAGAGTATTAGCTTTCACAGTTTGAAACTTAACTTCCACTTGAAGTTCACCATTCTGAGCTTGATGAGCTTTGCTAATTTTATCTAAGTCTTTAACTCGAGCGGCATATTTATACCCAGCTCTGATGTATTCTTCCACGAGCTTTCTTGTGCCTTTCAGGAGAGAGGTCGTCTCTGCCAACTGACTCTTAAGTTCAATGTTTTCTTTCCTATAAGTGTCTATGACTTTAGTTAAATCTAATTCACCTCTATCGTCATGATGGGTTAAATCATTTTTAAAATCAGGACCTTTTTTAAGCTCTTCTATCTGTTTTTCAAATTCTATCGAATCTTTCTTTGTCGTAGTCATAGTTGACAATATAGGATACTTACCTTAAAATGTCAAATATGGGAGTACCAAAAAGATTAACTGAAATGCAGCAAAGATTCGCTGAGTTCCTAGTGTATGGAGGCCCTGAAGGCCCAGTCACTAAGACGGA
>VTLG01013616.1_pt1 | contig 13031 bp, 22 predicted proteins | sample 4694571 | NCBI WGS metagenome assembly VTLG01 (sample SAMN12604809, study PRJNA352737) | marine metagenome | biome: ENVO:00000447; feature: ENVO:00000209|ENVO:00000569|ENVO:01000036; material: ENVO:00002151; isolation source: viral sequences binned using virsorter ... | reverse complement strand
AAGCACTTCATATTTATCGCCGTTTTTCATTTTATCAAAATCAATGCCGAAGTTTAACGCTAAATCTCTAACTGATTTATTTGCGTCTATTATTGATTTATCCAACATAGTTTTTGAGAGCCTAATTTGTGCAAAGCCCATAGCCCACATTGGTAATGTTTTTAAAAATACTGATTCTTTCTCTGTGACTAACATTATTTTCTCCTATTTATTCTACGATTTCGTTCTTTTTGTTTAAAATGACCCTCTGGATCAGTTGTGCCATAAAATAGCCAACAATAAAGTTTTTCTAATAAAAACATAAGTCTCCTTTTTAATTAACAAGTGTTCTAATATGGTATCAGATTATATGGGACATATCAAGTCAAAAAGTTTTACCCAATCAACTTTGTATTCAAAATGTAACCTTGGCTTACTTTTTAAACCTTGCTTGCTTAAACTTAACACATCTTCAGCGTGATACAGATAAACAGAAGATATTTTATTGCGTAATTTTTGTTGTCGTATTAAAACCCAAGAACTGGATTTTTTATGTAAAGTTAACCACGATATTTGATGGGCGGATAGCCGGACAGCATTAGAGCCTGTAACTTTTAATTCTAAGAAATGAAATAATCCCTTTTCATCACAGACAAGTAAGTCTGGTACACCTGGAGATACCCAAGTCTCTACCCTAGTTAAGTGTAACTTTCTTTTTAGATTTTTCAGATTTGACTTTAACGTCTGAAAGAATTGACTTTCTAGGTTTTTTGGAGAGCTGTTTTGGTTTTTCTTCTTTTGGGGTAACATTGATAATGGAAGTTCCATAAGTATCTCTTATTTTTTCTAATTCTTTTTCGACTTCTTCTCTGCTCATCGAATCAATAGAACCATGTCTAATTTCCGATTTGTTCACATAAATGTTTCCTTGCGCCAATCCTCGTGCTTTCTCTGCCTGAACGGCGGCCGAATAAGCTCCGGCTTCTAAAGCTTGGTCACGAATCCTTTGTAAGTCTCTTATATGTCTTCCATAAGAAACACCATACTTTTCATCTATCTCTGCTTTATATTTATTCATAAAAGCAACAACATGAGGATTTAAATCTGGATTTGTAAGTTCGTAAGCTTTGACATGGGCACTACTTTTTGAGTATCCGGCTTTAATTGCACACTCTCTTTTGGTTAAAAAACCATCATTTGTTACAAATTCTTTGACAAAACGCTCTTGTTTTCGCGTTAATTGTGTATTTTCGTTTTTTCTTGGTCTAGCCATATTTTTATAATCTCAACTTCTATGATTGTTACTGTGCCTATGTTTGTATTACTTTCATAAAAGAAAAAACCTGTCAAGAAGTGTTACACGTTTACACCACTGAAAAACAAATATGTAACAAATTTTTCCTGATTAATAATTTAAATACAATGAGATAACTAAAATGTTACATAAGTATACGCCATTTCCTGAAAAATAAAAAAAATTTTTTTAATTTTAGAACATAGTGTATACTGTATACTTATGTAACAAAAAACCCCCGCCAGTAGCGAGGGTTTTCCTGTTATCAATTGTTGTGTTGTTAACACAGAGAAAAGAATCTTAATATATTATAGCATTTTTTATTTTTCGGTGTCAACTTTTTTATTCATAAAAGCACCAGAGTAAATTTGTTTGCCCAATTGTTCGTCTGGGTCTTCGTAAACTTCTTCAGCACCGTATTCGTCTTCCGCGACCTCCCAAGCCTGTTCCATGGTCCAATCATGGCCATCGTCAGCCTTTTGCCAATGATTGCTGTCCACGTTTTCTGCTTGTTCCATAGCTTCTTCTTTATTCTCAGCCCTAATAAACAATTGATAACCGACATCCATAGTTGCTGTCACTTTAAATAATTTACTCATCGCTGTTCCTCCGGCACTAAATAAACTGTTAATTGTGTTTCTTCATTTCCACAATGTGGGCATTTTTCTATAAATGTGTCTTGTTCTTCATAAACATCATCACACACTAAACAATGAACTTCACTCATTACCACTCCCTCACTTTCTGTTTTTCAATATCAAAATTTTCAAACGTCCCACGATAATGATCTTTGATAGGACGTAACTTAAATTTACTCAAAGCCTGTTCCGCGACCCGTGAATAATAGTTATACTTCTCTCTACCTTCTTCTACGGATAGCTCACCATCTTCCATGATATTTTCATCGGCCAGATAAAAATCGAGTTCTGAGAATACTTTATCAGCCTGATCCTGTGTCGTGGGATATGGTAGCCGGTGCCAGTTACAAAAGTCTCTAAGCGCTTTCATTATGATCCTCCCAGTTAATTTTTGTAATTCTAACAACACGTTCTTTAACAAGCGAATCCTTGTTAATTTTTTTATTGTTGTCTCTTAGGAATCGTGTGGTTATGTCTTTTTTATTTGTGGCAATGACCTCATGTTCACATAACCAGTTTTGTTGAACCAAAACTTTATACTTTTTACTTTTGACTTTATAGCCATTAATTATTTTCATCGCTAGGCTCCCAATCCATTATATCAAATTTATCATCGCTATAGCATTCGCCGGTTTCCATATTCCAGAACTCGCATCGTCTGCCGTTGTTAGCATCTTTGTGTGGTTCGTGAAACGGACAACTTTTCATTTCATACCAATTATCGTGGTAATCACATAAACATTTACTCATTGCTGTCCTCCTCTGCATCATGCCCACATTCGGGACATACACCATCTTCTGACATACCACAATTACTGTATCCTACTCCCATGTCGTATCCACATTCATCACAAATTAAATGTTTACTCATTGCTGTCCTCCTTTAAAAAACCTAATAGTTTTTCTTTTGGAACATCTGATAACAGCTCTTCTATCGCTGTGTAGTCTTCCATAGCTTCGTCAGCTTTTATTTCTTGGACCACTTTTTTAAGAAGATCAAGATCAAGGTTGTCTTCCTTAACCAAAGGCTGTTTAATGACATCAAGCCATTGGCCATCTTCGCCCACTTCATAAATAACATGAAACTTATTTTCGCTACCATACAGAACGCCGGTATCTAAAGGATGGTTTACATATTCTCCTGATTTTAATAAATCATAGGCGTGATCAATGTTATCTGCTGTCACTTCATAATCATCGTATGCAGTACAATGAAATCTAATTACATATTTTTTACTCATAGTATTCCCCATATAATTTAAGATGCTATAAGTATAAGACTTATCGCATACAAAGTCAATACTTCTTTACATCTCTTATTTTTTCTTATAAACTCTTAGATACAAAAACAGAAAGAGGTGCTTATGCTTACAACTTTAGCGTGCTTGGCCACGGCCATTTATTTTGAAGCAAGGGGAGAGCCCACTTTGGGCCAAATCGCAGTCGGACAGGTTATTTTAACGCGGGTATATGATCCGCGGTATCCGGACAATGTATGTGATGTCGTGAAACAGGGCTATTATTATTCATGGGACGAAACGATACCGATTCCCCACAAATGCCAGTTTAGTTTCTGGTGTGACGGCAAACCGGAGACAATAACCGATTATAAAGCTTACCTATGGGCAGAAGAAATAGCGTGGGCAATATTAGAGGGCCCGTTAAACATGGTTGATTTAACAGAGGGCTCGACACATTATCATGCTCACTATGTCAAGCCATCATGGAGTGAGCGATTTACACAGACAGTTCGTATTAATGACCACATATTCTACAGAAGGGAGATGGAATGACAAAATTTAACGATGACTTCATTAAGGAAGTAAAAAATCATTGGCAAGATAACAAGGGCAAAATAAAATACGTTGCAGAGACGGGTGTACATCTTAAACGTACAACATCAAAAAAATTTGATTTGCAGGATTTAGCGGACCATTTTAACATAACAGAAGGACAAGCGAGACGGATATTATATGTTAAATGAGGAGGAACACATTATGACAGTAAAAACAATATTTCCATCAGCTTTATTTTTCGCCATACTATTTTTTATGGCAGAAAAATATATAACAAACGAAGTGATTCTATCATGGATAAATTAGAAGACCCGTATATCATATGTGATTGGTGCGGAACCGAGACGCGTGGTCTGTTCCGCGAGGATACCAATACAATAAACTGTGGCCGTTGTAATTTACCTTTGGATGACGCTACTCTGCATGAGCCTGAGAAGCATCATCAGGAGCATCTTCCATCTGCATCAGTTCAGATGCCTTAACGCCCATATTATAGAGAGCGTCTTGCATTGGGTTGTCGGACGCTTTCCCCCTTCCAGTCATAAAAACCTCTACAGCTTCTCCAGTTTTAGGATGAAAACTAACTGTAACAGCTAGTCCTTCTCCAACATCTGTTGTGACACATGGACGGCGATTTGGTATATCTTTCTTAGGCATTTTCTCCCCCTTTATTGTTTATAAGACTTTATCTCATTTCGCGATGAAATGGTATATGTTATTTTTCTAATAATTAATTTTTTTAGGGAAACGAATGATTGATCCTGTTACATTGTCGGCCGCTGTCAGCGGGGCAACAGTCGCTTACAACGGAATAAAGAAAGCGATTATGATGGGCCGTGAGATTGAGGACTTATCCGGTCAGCTTGCCACATGGATGAAAGCGGTAAGTGACGTAGATAATATACATAAGAATGCAAACAACCCGTCTACATTTGAAAGACTGTTTAACGGGTCTGTTGAAGAGGTAGCGATAGAAAGTTTTGCCAGTAAGAAGAAACTCCAGAAGCAAAGAGAAGAACTCAAGAACTTTCTAGTTGGACATTACGGGCTCCAGGCATGGGATGATTTGATTCGTGAAGAAGGACGGATACGCAAGGCACGACAGGAAGCAATATACGCCAAACAGGAACAGCAACGCATGGTCCGCGATTATACTATTATGGGTATTGCATCGCTGATTGGTTTTTCTGCGCTTGGTTGGATAATCTGGTTAATAACAATGAGTGTTGGTTGATAGTCATGCTCTATAATATAATTTATTATTTTCTTTTATTTGTATGTGTATTTTCTATTTTGGCAATTGTAGTATTTGCACGGGATAAGGAACACACAACGTGCCGGTTGGCTAAACAGTTACTGGAAAGTAAAACGCGGGTTTGTGTATATGTCGGTGCAAACTATACGCAATGGAATGAGTACGTTCCGATAGGCGCGGGAGAATGTCCTAGAGAAATACAATGTAAGTACCGGCCCAATGAAAAACCTTTTACGCTCAAGAATGTAATTAAAAGTATCAAGGATAGCTTTAAATAAAAAAGGCCCCGCAGCCATGAATTGAGGAAAAAATAGTAGGGGAAACTCTGCAGGGCCCCTTTAAGTATTAAAAGCAAAAGCTAAAAATACGTCCGCAAATTAATTCTAACATATTGTCGCATATAGGTCAAATAAAAAAACCTTAAAAAATAGCCAGAGCAAAATCTTGGGTTCTTCTTTAAGGTTTTTCTACTCAAAAAAAACAAATCAATGGAGATATTGATTTAATTAATTGTATCATATTATCCCATACGGGTCAATAGCTATATCCAAAAAATCTCAGGATTGCCTGAAAAGCCCTTCTCCCATATGAACCAAGCGTATGCAACTGTTCCGTTTCCGGCCCGTGTTTCGTCACCTCTCCATATTGTAAGGCGTTTTTTAAATACATGGATGCGAATCGGTGGGTTATCTTTAAATAACTGGTCATATCTACTGATACTTTCCAGAAAAGACAGCCGTAGAAGAAAAGCTGACTTGGGTATATCGTAGTCAAACGTCCTTAATATAAATTCTTTGGCCAGTTTGTATGGCGGGTTGGTAATAACAGATTGAATATTGTCATCCGGCTTAACTGTCATCAGATAATCAACGTAAGAAAGCCCAAACCCGTAGTCATTCAGGTCAGAACTGTAAACTTTGTAGCCTTTGTCTTTTAAAACGGAGCTAACTGCTCCATCTCCGCACGCACACTCCCAAACTGTCCCTTCACGAAAGCTTTCGGCGTCTAATAATGCGAGTGTTGCTTCGGGAGGCGTGGGATAAAAATCATCTTTTTGACGATTTGGACCCATTTCCATTCACATTTATCTTTATTTTCTCTGATTCGCAAAACTTTTCAAAGATAACCCGCAGTTGACCGGAGATTGTCCTCTTTTCATGCTTTGCCAATCCTTTTATCGCTTGGTAAACCTCTATCGGCACCAATACTGACTTCCATTTTTCAATGTCCATCTGTTACTCCTTGTATTTTTCTAAGATTATATGGGATTTCATATTAAAAAGCAAGAAAAAAGGGGGCCCGAAGGCCCCTAGTAGTCAAATTTCTCATCGGGAGGATAAAGAAAAAGCCTTAGCAGTACCCCATGAAGGACCTATTTCTACGTCTGTCTTCATAGGTACATCTAAATCTATAGCATCTTCCATAATTTTTGCAATAGTAAATGCTTCTTCTCCATTTTTTACGCTTATAGCTACTTCATCATGTATTTGTATAAGTGGCAATAGCCCTTCCTTATAAATATTGACCATTGCTTGCTTTGTCATATCAGCCGCAGACGCCTGAATAAGGCGGTTCAAGGCTTTGTAAGTGTATGCACGCTTTAATCTGGTGGTTGTTCCATACTCCAGTATGGCTTCTTCATACTTCATGGCCTTACTCATACCAAAAGTATCAGGTTCCCAGAGGTCAAACCGGCATTTTCGTCCTTTTAGGGAGCGAATCGACCCGTTAGCCGTGTTATGTGACAGTCGTTCTGATACACCTTGCATGAGTTTCTTAACAAAAGGCACACGTTCATGGTACTGTTTGGTCAGTTTCTTGGCTTCATCTTCTGTAATGTCAAGCTGTGCAGAGAGCTTTGCCACACCCATGCCATACATCATGGCTAAATTTATAACCTTTGCAGATTTGCGTGGTATGTCAGCCATTTCAGCTACCATGGTATGAAAGTCCATATCAGGATCATTTACATATTTTTCTACAAACTCTTCTACACGCGGTAACGGACCGGCTTTGCGGGACTTACCATATACGGAAGCGTAATGCACCAAGATGCGTGGTTCCTGTTGCGAGTAATCTATAGAAGCCCACTGCTCACCTTCTTCCGGTAGGAATAACTTACGGATCATGGGACCTAGTTCCTGATTACGGGCCGGTATCTGTTGTAGGTTTGGGTTGTTCATCGATATACGTCCGCTGACTGTACCGCCATCGTCAGAACGAATCTGGTTTATGTGACTATGTATGCGCCCATCATGTGCAACATGCTTGAGTATCGTAGTGATAAACGTACCATTTGTTTTATTGAGCTCACGGGCACGGACAATCATCTGTGGTAAGTCATGTTTATTCTCTGACAGGAAGGCTTTTGTAAAGGACGGAGCATTTTTTTCTGTCTTTGGATAGGCAAGACCCACTTCGTCAAAAGCTTTGGCAAGTGACTGAGCCGCCCATATCTCTACATCAAAGCCCACAATACGCTTTATCTGTGACAGGGCTTTCTTTTCTTCTTTCATCAGGTGCTGTTTCGTTCTTTCTACACCATCTAAATCTACTCGTACTCCGCGTAAGGTCATGTCAACCAGACAGGGTAGTAAGTCTGTTTCCAAACCATGTATTGTCCAGAGCTCTTCTTCTGATAGCTTATTCTTAAAATTATGCCACAGTTCCAAGGTCAGTTCAGCATCTGTCTCAGCGTAGGGCCCGACATACATGGCCGGTAGCTTCCACATTTCACCTTTGGGATCAACACCAAAAGATTTCGCAGCTTCCTGTAAGTCTTTCTCTGACTTTGTTTTATTTAAATAATCGTAAGCAAGTGCGTTCAGGCTGTAGCTAAACCTGTTTTCGTCAAGTAGTGATGCTGTAAGCATTGTATCAATGATACGTCCCTTAACGTCAAAGCCTGTAGCTTTGAGCCAACCGAGGTCATACTGGGCATTGTGCATGATTTTGGTGGCGGGTGAACCCAACATGGGCCGTAACCAGTTTTCGATAATACGCTTATCAAGGTTACCCCCGCCATAATGTGCAACAGGAATATACCCTTTCCAGTCAGAAGTTGCAATAGCATATCCAATTATTTCACCATCTTTACGGGCCCATCCTGGACCCAAGGTCTTTATATTTGGATCGCGTGTTTCAACGTCAATCGCTATTTCTTTTGCTTTTGTTAGATCGGGTAGTTCGTTTGGAGGTATCCACTCTGTCTTCGGTGTGAACATTGCCATCTGTAAGGTCATCAGTAAGTCCTTCTTTTGCTTTCCATTTATAGAATTGTATTAAGTCTGCCGCTAGTGTTAAGGCTTTGAATGGTTCTAAATCATAACGATTAAAAGTACCTTCTCCATTATTATCTAAAACATTTATATGTATTGGATCTCTGGCCGTAGCACAAGAGGCATATATAAGAGGTTTTCTTTTCATATTGAGTAACTCCTTAGTTGATCATCTGGGTCTACCAGATAAAGGTTTTCTTTGGTTCGTGTTACGGCCACATAGAATAGCCGATGTAGATCATCGTTTAGCTGTTGGGCGTGTTCATCACCCGCTAGACGAGAATTGTCAGCTGTAGGAGATATGTCAGTCAAAAGCATTACATTGTCTGCTTCTCCTCCTTTGGCACCATGTATGGTAGAAACCTTGATCCGTGGTTCGCTAGTAATCTTTTCTTTCCTACGAAGCATGGCTGTCAGGTACGTTGATTCTGTTTCAGGTAAAGCATCTAATGCGACATGCCATATCATTCCGGCATTTGCAAGCAATCCATGTTTACTCTGTAAATCTTCTAGTGTAAACAATGGGTTATCTGCGGTTGTTGACACTTTCTTGAAACCACGTTTTATGCGTGAGTTTGATCGCATGTAACTGTACATGGTTTTGACAGTGTGTAAATCAATCTGTTTGCCGTTTCGTAACGTCTCCCACCCACGGACAGCTGTAGTAATCTTGTCATCAATGCTTCGTTTGCCGTGCATCTCAAATAGCAGGCCCTGACTTCGCAACATCTCTGCCACAGAAATGAGCATATAATTACACTGCGCCAGTATGAGCCATTCACCTTCATTCATTTCTACAGAATGCGGGGCCGATATGCGTGTAACCTTACCACTAGCATTTTCTTTTGGTGTGTAGGGTTTTCTACGTCTGTTTTTTATACGTCCTACTATACGGTCAGCTACACGATGTACGCTTTTAGGTATACGATATGATTTTAAAAGATGGTCAGAAACGCCCGGAAGAGATAGAAAATGCTCTACAGAAGCACCGGCCCATCTGTATATAGCCTGATCATCGTCTCCGGCAAGATACATTTTATCAGAACGGGCATCTATAAATTTTATCATGTCCCACTGTAAGGGCGACAAATCCTGTGCTTCATCTACATAGCATACCTTAAAATTAGGACAGAACGAGCCTTCCTTCTCAACAAATCTCTCCAGTATATCTGTGTAATCAAACAGATAGCGTTGGGTTTTGTATTTTTTGTAGCACTTATCTATGTAGTCAACTTCTATAAAAGGTATGTTTTCCTGAGAAAAAGACACACGGCGATATGTTTTCTCCAAAGGCTCTCTCATCAGACGGCTTAACTGTATGATACGCATGATAGGGTTCTCTGATACAGTTGGACTGTCATCAAAACTACTGACCTGACTACCTCTTAAATTAAAACCAATCATATTGCCAAGGTCTTCCATGTGGTCACTCTTCATAAGCTGTGAGGATTGTATATCTGACATGGCAAAGGCAAAGCTGTGTAGTGTTTTAAAATAAAACAAATCCTTATCCATGTTAAGCTGAAATCGTTTCGCAGCTCTTTCTCTGGCTTCTCTGGCCGCTTTGCGTGTAAAAGCAAGAAAACCAATCTGACTAGGCAGTATGCCGTCTTCCATTTGCTTCTCTACCATATTAAGTAATGTGGTAGTCTTACCAGTTCCAGGTGGTCCAAATATTCTAAACATTAAAACGGTGCGTCCTTATCGCTAAAATCTGGTGGTTCTAAATTAGTTTGTGTCTTATCAAATGCGGGTATAACCCACACACGGACTAAACGTCCTTTTATTCTGAGCACCTGTGCTTCACCATTTATGTCCCGTAAGCGTTGAGCTATCTTATGTGTTTTAAAATCAAAGAAACGATTACGCTTGAGAAAGTTCTCAAAGTCACGAAGACGGAAGTAAGTAAGGTTCTGCTCTTCGTCTGTCCATGGACGGCGTAGCAGTATCTCTTCTTTGTCCTGTGCTGTCTGCATATTACGGCAGAAGTCTTCCAAGTATTCGTAGAAGGCCCCGTCAATAGAACTATCTGTAGAGGTTTCTATTACACTGCCTTCTGTTTCTGTCATGTTTTGTAGCAAAGCATTCATGCGGTTTTCCCACATAGGCTTGGAACTGGTAGGTGGTAGAAAGTTAAGTTGTTCTACACAAGATTTTTGAAAAGCGTTCTGATTCAGCAAACTATCTGTATCAAGCTCTAAAGGCTCACCATTTACATCCATAAACCATATAGGTGGCTTTGATGCATACTTTCTAAGATTAGCAAGCGTAGCTTGATTAGCTGAATTACCTATACCAAACTTTCTTGTCTTACATAGTTCTTTATTACAAAAATTTTTTATTGGCGCATCAGTACACTTATACATGTAATCTTTACGCTTTAAATCTCTAACAATAGTGTTAACTTCGTTAAGAGGTAAAGGTGGGCTCATGTATTTCATATTGTAAGCCAAAAGCTCGGTTTCATATGTATCCGGAAAAGCTTTGCGCAAGTATACACCACAACTAAATAAACCGTTATGTCGTGTGCCTTCTGGAAAGCCCTGTGTACATAGGTGCTGTATACAAGGTGGACCGTCAGGCGCGGGTAACGCTTGAGTTTTGTCCACTTCTAAAGATAATATTTGTTCTTTAGTTTGTGCAAACTTACCATATAATTCAAAAAACTCTTGAAGCGTAGCCGCAGAGCCATCATCCTTGAAAGCATAACGCAATCCGCTCTCTGCATTATAATATGGCATATTTAAAAAGTTACCAACATCACCTCTGTCAAGCTGTAGCTTGACCTGTTTTGGAAATATTTCGCAATCACTATAACCTAAAGTAGAGGCAAGATGTTTTAAAACTTGTTGTAATTCTTTTGCAGGCATCCACTCTTTACAAAATAAAAATAAATGACCACCTCCAGATTTTGATCGACAGACAATCAAAGGTAATTTTAAATCTCTAATCTTTGCTACAAGGTTTTTGTGATCAAGATTATATTGATCTATATCAATACAACCCCATTTACATTTATTTTCAGAGTTAATAGGAATAATACCAACTGAGTCACCTTTACCTGTTAAGTGACCTTTCCAATGTTTTTCTGTTCTTTCTTCTCTAACAATCCGTGCCTGACCAGTATTTTTTCCACTGGCGTTTTGTTTTTGTATTTCAAACGTACCAAAAGCTTCTTTTAACCCATCGAAAATCGATGCGAATCCTATAAGTTCATGTTTTTTTACTGACATTTATATACCCAAAAAAGTGGCGGGTTTCCCCGCCACAGTTTAACAATTAGAATGGTGTCTTATCATCCTGATTGTCACCCTCTTGGGTATGCTTGACGTTTACTTCACCTTTATCTACAGATTCAGCAAAAGCCTTTGCAGAATTGTAAAGGTTAAGATCGTCAACTTGTTTATCAACGGCCATTTCCCAACCATGCCATTTACCTTTATTATTTTCTTCCGCATGCGTTGAAAGATTGTAAATGTGTGAATACATAGGCGGTGTAAATGAACCGTTTTTACCTGTCATTTGCCTTGACATTATCATAGACATCCACTTACGGGATTTCTTGAGTTGCGTTGATTTCATAGCAATCAAGGCATTTGAAGCAGTACCGTCTTTTTCAATAACTTTGACATACCATTGACAAGTTTGTTCAATGTAATCTCCACTACCATCTGTAAGATATTCTTTATTATCTTCAGAAGAGCGGCTTGTCTCAGGCATATCATCCGTGGGCTTAAAGATACCAACAGGTGCACCTGATCCGGTACCTCTTGGTTGCCATTGAATAAAACGTCTTTGATAAGCACAAGGCACAACTCTCACTTTACCTTTATATAAAGAGTTTGTGACAGTATTTAAAATGTCACCCGGCTTTGCGCCATCTATTTCATCAAGCTCATCACTAAGCTTAGATAAAACTTTTAGGAAAGGAAGAGCAAGATCTTCAGTGCCCAGATTATCTAATCCGGCACCGGCATCTTGTTCAAACATTTCCATATTAAGTGTGGCAACTTTATTGTCACCTTTAGTCTTTACTGCATTAGCCATTACTTTCCTCCTTTAATTACAGCTCGTTGACCAACAAAAGCCCCAAATAATTCCATTGGGAACTCTTCACCATTTTCGACACGTTCTTTTACAAACGCCCGAAGTGTTGAGGAATGAACCTCAGTCTTTTTATCAGGTACAAAACCTTTTTTTCTCGCCATTTCAAAAAAACTGTCAGCTTCATTGTCCTCCCCCATACCAAAATTACAGGCAACAACATTTTTGACAATATCGCCAAATCCATTATCGCGTAACCATTGGTAAGCCTGTGCGCGATTAGCGACAGGAATGGAAGCTCCATAAGTTTTCTTGATTTCTACTGACGATCCATCAGCCATCTTAAAACTAGACATACCAAGTTCGGTTAGAAGTTGAGGTAAGTCCTCATCTGTTAACTTCATAAGGTTCTTCTTACACTCTTTTAAGTTTTCTTCTAAAACCTTTACATGTTCTGTTTCAGTTTTAATCATAGCCGCAAGGTTCGCGGCCTGTTTGAGTTGCACATCTCCAACTACTAGAGATGAGGAAGTTTTTTCAGCAACATCACTTTCCATAAGGGATGCTATATCATCTTGCATCGTTGTCCTCCGTCCGTGGTTAAAAAGTATTTCTACTCTTGATTTTTCTTATTTAATCCTATACAATCCTATTGTCAAGGGATAAAGGAAAAAAAATGTATAAATTTAAAACAAAGCCATATGACCATCAGTTAAAAGTTTTTAATCAGTCAAAAGATTCAGAAAA
>VTLG01008352.1_pt1 | contig 13032 bp, 20 predicted proteins | sample 4694571 | NCBI WGS metagenome assembly VTLG01 (sample SAMN12604809, study PRJNA352737) | marine metagenome | biome: ENVO:00000447; feature: ENVO:00000209|ENVO:00000569|ENVO:01000036; material: ENVO:00002151; isolation source: viral sequences binned using virsorter ... | reverse complement strand
TTTCAAGCGGAGTTTAAGGGGCATCTGATTGCTCCACTTCCAAAATCCAGTTTCCGATAAACTGTGTAACTTGTGGAACTACTGCATTTCCTAAAGCTTTTGTTCGTTTAGCTCTGTCCACCCCGATGGAAACCCCATTAACCACTCGACCCAGTTCGGGTTCAGCTTCCCAGATACATTGTCGGCTTCCTGAGCCTTCGCACAAAGGTAACTCCGGTCTAACATATGGAGATAGGACTTGCTCCCCAGCGGACCGCAGTCTTTGTACTCGCTCGCTCTCGGGGTCGGCCAAAACTTTCTGTTGGTCACCTGTTCGGCTAGACAGCCCGGGACATCCTTTTTTCCGATTGACTTCCGATATGCCGAGCGTTTTTTCCTTCTGTCTGTCGAAGGGTAAATCTCTGTAGCCGTTGGGGTAAGCCAATATGAAGATCCTGTCTCGGAGGTGGGGCGCACCGGCAACGGTCGCAGCCGATAGGCAATGCCACTCCGAATCATACCCGACCTCGGCCAAGGCTCGGAGTACGTCTCCAAGCCCCCGAACAAGGAGTGCTGATACGTTTTCCAGCAATAGGAATCTTGGTCGTAGTCTTTCTGTAATTCGCACAACTTCGTAAAAGAGTCCGCTTCTCTCACCATCTAACCCCTCGCCTTTTCCAGCAACGCTTATATCTTGGCACGGGAATCCTGCCGTAATCATGTCTACGCCCCATTCTCCATCGTCTGGAGGAAATGTAGTTACATCATCCCACCTTGCAACGTCAGGCCAGTGTTTGCTCAAAACACGTTGCGAAAATTCGTTTATTTCCACTTGCCATCGAACTTCAAATCCTCCGGTCATTTCCAAACCGTATCCAATGCCCCCAATACCAGCAAATAGCTCACCAACGCTAATCTTCAATGAATTGCCCATCTTTGTAATAGCCCCATTGTTTGCCCGATAAAATACTCCATCCGTAAGTTTCCAGCGCGGTTTCATATTCTCGGTGAAATTTGCGTATTGATGAGTAGTTAAAGTACATGTCGCCAATGCGGATCACATCTTCTAGATAAATTTTTCCCGTATCCTTTTTCATCGTTTCGACGAATTCGCCTTTGTATGGTTTCACCATTTCGTAAATGTCCTTGCAATGATTGGAGTAATGGCATCTTGTTCGTAGCCATAAATTAAATCTTCAATAAAATACACATATAAAGAGCAAAGACGGTCATAATCGACCATCTTGTATTCATCCTTCCACCGTGTGCGAGGATGAAAATGAATTGGCACTCGGGCGTTTATGTTTAAATGCGTTTTTAGATCTTCAGGAATAGAGTCATGATGTATCACTCCGTCTATTTCCAACCCCTGTGCCCAGTGAGCCTGTGTCCAGGTATGTCGCCAACTCAACTCGGAACGCCTGTCTAAATATTCAGTGAAAGTCCAAGGCGGTTTGTTTTTGAACTTCCGAAATCGGTTGTGTTCTTCGTAAAGACCAAGTAAGCGTTGCCATGGATTTCGTACAACGATGTAACGCTTATAAGTCTTCCACTCCAGTGGAATATCCGTAGAGTGTCGATTCTGATAACCGTGAGGGTCTGTTGAGCAAACCCAATAGCTGTTTTTACGGCGGCACAAAAGCCGATGAAGCATCTCAGACGCTGTGCGTGGAGGTGTTAGAATAACGGCTTCTTGGTCTTCGAGAATAATCATTCTACAACCCGCATCCCCCTTCACATTCCATGTCGAAAAGATCCATTTGGTCTTCGTCTAAATACGCTTCATCAATCGGCTTACAGGTTCGATGCAAAAACATGGGAGAATCGATCTTGTCGTGCATGACTGTGCCAGGTGTTCTTAAAGCTTTATCTATTTCGACTGCGCGTTCCCAATCTGCCCCACCCGCATCTTTAAGTGACTTCCATTCTCGATTCGATTTATAAGGGCAAAATACACAAGCACTTCGTGGAACTGTGTGGGGGACTCGTTGCTCCAGATATTCAATACAGGCAGTTCGGGTCATTCGGTCTTCAATCAGCGGAAAACGAACATCAGTCCACCCACGTTGATTAAACCGTCCTCGTGCTCGGGCTGCTCGACCTGGTTCGTCATAGCTAAAGCCAACGTACTGGATGACTTTCACATCTTTGGGAATGTGTTTACGGGGTGGTAGCTGGAGAATATCACGCCGGATCGCCCGTTCGACGACTTGGATCTTGTAATCGTTCGTGCATTGCCGCCTTAGTGTCCCAACAACGCCGTCAACGCCAAGCGTAAAGGCTGGGATAGACGCTATTCTTTTTTTTTCGCCGGTTGTCGCCGCTATGTCGTCGCCTAAGCGTCCAATACTACGCACCAAGATCGGTGGACCCCCTAGTGAATCGAGCCAGTCCAGATGCGTATAGACTGCCTGTGGCTCGTCTCCTGGGTCTGCAAAGATACATGCATCAAATTCGACATCAAGATCGCCGTCCATTCCCATAAGGTATAAAGCAGTCGACTGCACGCCCGCCCCTAAACTTAAAATGTGAAACTCACGCATTAGTTTTTTACTCGCTCGTAAAAAACCAATCCCGCAACAATTGATAGAAAGCTAGCCGCCGCTACCCCGCCAGGTAACTGAACAACTAGAAACGCTGAAACTATGAACCATTCAGGCTTCTTCATTTGGCGGCTTACGCCACCAAAAGAGTCGATGCTTCAAGAATGTCACGATCCCCACATCGATGAATCCTATTTCAAGTAAATGCTTGTCAATGCGGCATAACGCATCGGGTGACGTTGTTTTTACGAGCACCCACTCGCGCGTAAACCTTTTGATATATCGTTGGCGAATCATTTATTAGTCCTTTTGCAATACTCAGCGATTAGTAACGCATCTGCTGTTTTGTGTGTTATTTTTTCGATAGACGGAAACAACTCCTGTGCCCGGGCTTTATGTGTATTTTTCTTTGCGGTTTTACCCAGCTTCCGATTTATAAGGCCGAACTCTTTTTGCCAGGTTGTCGGCGTAACCGTTTCAAAGGGGATATAGTTAGCGATCAACATTGCCCTGAGCATTCCGTAATTCCTGCCGAATGTGAACATGCTGCGTGCGGAGTTACCTGGCATCGAATGTACGTCCTCAATAAGGGCAAACACTCCGTATTTATCGCTCCCCATATCCTCAAATATTGTGAGGGTATCTCTCTCTGTCTCAGGCATTGCATATGCAAACGCACCGCTTGGTGAAACTATCGCAATACCACCTTGCAGGCCTGGGTCTATTCCAACGTATGTTCTCATTAGGAAACCTTTTCTAGTGCAGCGAGCTCGTCTCGAAGCCTTTCACATTCATCCGAACCGCCTTCGCCTTTACGACGAAAAGCAGCGATACGTTTAAACAAACTAGTTTTCTGTTTGTCTATTGCCGATTGTGGTTTTTTAGGAGGCGGGGCTGGCTTAATGTTTTTTCCCCAATCGTATTGCCCCTCAAGAACTTTGATGACGGAATCTGGTTGTAGGAACCAGTCAATGTGAGGCTTCCAATCGATGTCCTCAACGCTCTTCAATGGAAAACGCTCTAGAGCTCGGTTGGCTAAATCAATCCATTGCGCATCGTCTTCGATACATTTCAAAAGCATCTTATGCCGAGTCGGAGTTAGGCCACCTCCTTTGCGAAGGTTGATACGTCTGACCTTGGGAACATGACTATTCCACTTTTCAATGATTTCGTTTATCTCTTTTAAATAACTAATTGGTTTGGTAGGGTTGGGTTTGGTAGGGTTAATAGCGACTTCTTCCGACACCTCGGGACAAGTTTCGACAAGTTTCGACAACTTGCGACTTTTACGTTTACTCAGCCTGTCCTGGATGTACTTAGGAGCGTGGTCTGTCCAGTCGTGTATCGTTAGTCGATCCGTGTCATCTAGTTCGTCTAGGTAGCCCACCTCTACCAAAGCCCCTATCAAATCATGGCAATCGTCAAACCACTCAAACCAACAAGCGATAACATCGTTGTCGTACCGGCCTACTCGGCCATCATCAGCCGAATTAGCGGCAAATTGGAATAAACACTCGACTACGCCGATTGCTTCCCAGAGCCTGAACGGACGCGCTAGACGGACGCTGAGAACCCGCTGGAGATGCTTAGTCTTTGCGTGGCTAGGACAGCAAACCTTCATGCTTCGACCTCCTCCGCATCAGGTTCGTATGATTCAACGAAATTATTAATTAGCTTTTCAGTCGGAGGTAAGTTGATTGTGTCATCGTCGTTAAGAGTGTCTTTGATTTCCGCTGATAACGGTATCATGCCGCTATTGAGCATTTTGCGGATCACTGTTTTCATCCACATTCTTTCTGGGGATGTAACCCAGGGACTACTACTTCGCTCAGAGCCTTTACTAAATGACCGCCGGTGATTTTCAATCGAGGCTCGATCCATGACGAGAGGTATCTGCGTGCCGTTTGTGAGCGTGCAGATAGCATATACATGCGTCAGTTCACCGTTTGTACGTTCGCTTGATTCATCGAGCTCATGAACTACGTTTTGTTGCATGCCGTAACTGACTTTGAATGTGTCGGTTTCGTAAACGCAGGCCGCAAACAGCGACCTCACTTCTCCCGAGCGTTGAGCCAGTTTGATTAGCCCCTTGTATCCGATTACAAGCTTTACCTCGACTCCGTACATCATCAGATACGCTTCGCCGATTGCACCATCGACAGTAAGGTCGAGGGTCATTAGCTGTGCCAAAGCACGCCAAAAGGTTGCGTGTTCGCAGGCCCGCATTAAATCCGGCTGCGCTTTAAGCATTCGCATAATGAGTGCCACTGTTTTCTCTGGGTCGTCATTATTTGGAAGATAATGTTTCCAGGTGTTCTGCTGGCGGCGTAGTTTCGTTTCTACTGCCGCCAGACTTTCGTTTAGTGTCATTGCTTTCTTGTTCACGTTTCCACGCTCCTTTTGCACATGCCAATAACCAGTCCATGTCGTCCATAAACTGTTTAGCGGCATCCCCATGCCGATGAATAAATCTTGAATATGTGACGAAGTTGTAACCCTCCGTCATCGTTATGAACCTTCCCTGGATTCCCATATTTTTAAAAGTCGGGTCGTCGTGAACCGCCTTGCCTTTGATCAGATTCTCTGCGGAGGAGCCAGCGTTTAGGAGTACTTCCTCTGTGAGTTCGATCCCATACGTTCCGTACATCTCGCTCGGCTGTATGTACATTTTGCTTTTTATATCCCTTCGTTCGCCTGACCCAACAAGCGATGCATTCTGCTGTGCGCACCAATGCACCGCACTCGGGACATCGCCATTTTTTAGTAATACGAAATAAACTGGCCGGTTTATATCTGCTCATATGTCATCCCCCTCTAAAAACTCCAGGGCAAAAGCTGTAATCTTCAGCCTGGCATCTAGATCCTTTGGCCCTTTGGCTGGGATGACTTGTATGAGCGTGCGGAGGCGACCTAAAGGAAAGTTCTCGACGTAATAAAGCCGGTACTGCAAATCCTCTGGAATCCATTCCGTTTCAAATTCTGACAACTCCGTCATCAGCATGTCCTTTGTCAACTAGGCCATTCGTGCTCGTCGCCAATCAGACGTTTGAGCATCTCAGCATATTGCTGGATTTTGCAGAGATCCTGAATCGCCTGCCCTTTCAGGTCGAAGCGACTCAAGTATTTATGAATGTTAAACCTTGCAGCGATGATGCCAGCTTCGTATCCGTACTGAGCTACAAAAGCATCAAAGCTCTCCAGCAATCCATCGCCTCGGCAGTAATGATCAGGACTCCTGATCGGATCGTACTTCTTGCTCTTCTTGCTCTTCTTGCTCTTCTTCTTTTTCTTCTTCTGGCTCATCTGGCCCTTCCAATGTCACACGGTGTACCGCAGAATGATCACGAATGTATAACTTCCATTTGCCATCGACTTGTTCCAAGGTTTTGTCCCCTTCGTTGTCGTGGGCGAAATCCATAGCTTCCTGACGAGTGTCAAATTCATGTACTTGCATTAGTTGCTTCCTTTGCGTGAAATGCGGTTTTGGTATATAGAGTGGCCGCCGACCGGCCATTCGGTTGTTTTTTGGGCTCGCCTTTGATTACTAATCCTTTGCGTACCAGGCTGGCGACTCGCCGTTGAACGGTACATCGTTCTAGGCCTTTGAGCTCTTCCAGTTCTCGTGCTGTGTTACCTGGGTGAGATAGAATCAGGAAGTAAGCCAAATTTTCAGCCTCAGCTAGTTTGCCGGAATGCACGAACTCCCGGGCGGCATCTTTTGAGGTCTGTGGATCGTTACTTCGTGCGAGAGTCGTCGCAGTGTCGAATAGTGGTAGGTTCATCGCAGGCTCCCATTAATGATGTGATCCATTTCCTCAGCGGCTGACAGGCGTGTAGCGGCGAGTGGAGCCGCTTTAGGGCTAACTGCTTCGGAGCCACAATTAGATCCCTCACGCCACAGCCTCTCGATCTCGGATGATGGGATGACCCAGTTATTTCCAATCTTAGTGGCGGCGATGCGTCCATCCTTTATCCAGCGATAAAGGGTCTTGTCACATAGGTGCAGAATGGCTCCAACTTCTTTAATAGTTTTCGCCCGTTTCATGTCTTCAAAATTCAGACTCATCTTTTCCTCCCTTGACTGAGTGTGTCTGCTCAATGGTTATAAAGGGCGGTAAAGGGCGTTACAAGGATATATTGTCTAGAAAAAGGATATTGGGGGTGGTATAGGGGTGTAAAAAATAAATCTATTTGGTACTATTGGGTGGGAGAATGTCCGGCGGAGTCCGTACGGTTGCAACAGGAAGCAGTCACTTAGGGTAGTGTGAAATGCCACAAAAAAACTTAAAAGAATTTCCGGCGATAGCGTTTACAGAGACGGCAGAACGTCTTCGTTTATGTGCCGACGAATTAGACAAGCTTGCGGCTGAACTCGAAGAGCGCAAGATGAAGACAGTAAAAGTTGCTCATCACGCAAACTTCCAGGAGGCTCTGCGGAGGATCATGGTATTCGTTGGTAATGCTAATGAGCAGGTCGCAATGGAACAGCTAAACAAACATTTTGATTAAGAATCGTCGACGTATCGACGATACATAACACGGAGCGTAATCGTCTCCTATAATCCTTTTTTTAGTGCTACGCAATTTTACGCAATTTTACGCAAAATTTTGGGTGACGCTGGGATACAAGGGGTTACAGTGTCCGGCTAACTGCCTATACTGGAACTCTATCGGACATCAGGTTTTTTGTATTAAAACACTGGTATTCGTGATTGAAATACACGGCGCGGGGTGGAGCAGCCCGGTAGCTCGCGAGGCTCATAACTTTGCATACGCAATATTAAGTTATCCTCGAATTTCTCTCAAAATCCCTTAATCTCTAGCGCAAATCTGCGTACACCAAAGGGTTATCTAAAGAGCACGATTGCGTAAATTACGCAAACATTATGCGTAGGCCAACACTACCGCCCCTTAACGGGCTATATTGGCTTATACAACTCTTAAGAAAGGTATAAACAATGAGTAAAACTTATATTGGCAAAACGGATCTAGTTGTCACTAAACACAAATCGTCTGGAAGACCGTGCGTTCGACTGAAGTATCGTGACAACGACACAGGCAAGGTCAGCTATCCGACGAAATATCTAAAAGGGAAAATGAACTCAGATGAGATGTATGAAAGTCTCCAAGAGCTTAAGCAGGAACTTTTTGGAGCAACCGTCACACCCGCACTCGCCGCCGAGCGACCCGACGACGAATACAACTACGACATCCGTGAAATCTTTAAGTCGTACTGGAATCACAAATGTAAACAGAAAAACTATGATAGGGACAACCATTCCAAATACGATCCTGCTATCAAATCCTATTTCGGCTTTTTGAAGAATGTTGGAAATATCCTGCTCCGAGTAGCTCATCAGCGAGCCGCCGATTTTACTCTTATGGATTTCAAAAAGATGAGGGAAATCGAAATCGACATGACAGGTCATTCTCGAAAACACATCAATGAGAAGATGAATAAGATTAAAGCCATCTTTAAGCATGCCAGAGAGTGCGGCATGATACCGGCATCGACCTATGCAGACTTAAGCATCCTGAGCAATCTCGGCGACGAGGATCAGCACGTTAAAGGCCCAGGAAAATTCTACGTTCCCACAGAAGAGGAAGTTGATGCGTTTATTGATGTGGCATGTCCCTTTATGAGGACGGTTTTAATTGTGGCCGCAAATACAGCCGTTCGCCCACAGAACATCTGCAATATGCGGTGGGAGGACATCGATGAATCTGGGGAAGAGACTGACGGAACATGGTGTTACAAGCCTGTACGGCACAAAACGCAAAAGCATTTAAATTTACACATCTACTTTGGAAAAAAGGTTATCACGGCATTAAAGAACTTTCGAGATATGTCGCCTCGACCAAAAAGCGGATTCGTTTTCAGCAATCGTGTGCTCAAAGCTTGGAATAACCTTAATGCATTAGAAAAGAAGGAGATCGACCCAGCGACTGAGCTTGGCTATTTGTTGAAGAGTGGTGTACTGCACAGCTTTGAACTCAGGGAGAAATTGCCTGGTCTACAACTAGGTGCATTAGTACGCCGGTTAAGAAATAGAGGTTGGGAAATCAATAGCAAGGCCTACCGCCGCCGACATACCATGGAATGTGAACTTGGATACATTTGGCACAGGGAATCACATGAAACGGAATACGAGCTCATCGAAGATGGAGCCGATTGTTATGCAGACGACGACTCAACGTGGGACTCGGAATATAAGAAGCTTGATAAAAATAAGCGTGTACTAGACCAATTTTCCAACACGAACTACAACAGTGAATTAAAACTGATCCGAGAACGGGTCAAGCACGAACTCGGGATGGAAGTAGAGCGGTTCACGCCGCACAAGCTTCGTCACTTCTACACTAAGAAAATTGTGGAAGAGCATGGGTTTGACGCTGCCCAGGCAATTGTCGGGCATATAAGTCAAGAAATGACACAGCATTATTCCGGTCATAAGCAAGATGTTGCTTTAGCCAAAAAAATCCAAAAACAAATGGGATAGTGACCTAACGTGTCACTCCCTGTAGCTAGAAATCTACAGTGAGTGGCACATGTCCTTACAATTAGGGACAAAACTTTTGTTGAACCGCCCTTTTTGAGGTGGTACAGTAAAAGACCTAGGATGTGGTGCTCTTAACAGGCGGTATGGAACACAACAAATGATAGTCATAGAAGTTAAAAAATTTGCTAAAGAAACGATTGAAGAAAGATTCGTAGACTCGATTGAAGATTTGGTCACGGAGGTTCGATACCTACAGGAAGATGATGATTTTGTTTTCATCCGCGCCACTCTTCTTTCAAAGGACTACACAGCGGGCGCAATTCTTAGCGAAGTCGGAAAACTCACTGAAAGCCTTTAATCTGATTTCCATATTTCCTGTCTAACAGGATTTTCAAATACCGCTGCACAATTGAGTAATGCCTACAAACATTACTCGCTCTGATGCGACAAGCAGCACGCCGACCTTTGCTGAACAGATGGTCGCTAAGCTCCAAGCCGAGATCCTAGCTGGCTCCGGCGGCGTTGTGCAAACGACCGTCGATGGTGTAACCGTCCAGGTATCACGCTCCCAAATGCTCAAAGAGCTTACCCGCTGGGAAAAAGAAGTCGCCCGAGCAAACGGCACTCGTCCTCTCTCACCCCAGATACAGTTGAATCATGCTTCAGATGATAGCTGACAGATTTCGCCAATGGCGAGGTGCAACGAATTTCGATTATGACGGGGCTAACACTTCGGATCGTCGCTTTGCACCAACCACCAGACTCAAATCAACCGACCAAATCCTCACGCCGACCAAACGTAAGCGTTTAACTAACGCTGCGCGTGATCTACAGCGTAACTTTAGCGTTGCCGCCTGGGCTATCAGACGGCATTTAGATTACGTTAGCCGGTTTAGCTTTGAGCCGAAAACGGGCGATAAGGGACTGGATGCTGAACTGCGAGCCCTCATGGAATGGTTTAGCAGACCTTACAACTGTGATGTCGCTGGTCGGCATAGCCTGCCAAGTCTCATCCGCATGGCAGAGGAAAGAAGAACAGTAGATGGTGACTGCTTCTTAGTGAAGCTTTCTAACGGACAACTTCAGGCAATTGAGTCTGACCGAGTGCGAGATCCTGACAAAATTACATCCGACGACTGGGTCCACGGCATTCAGGTATCCCCTGGTGGTCGCTCTAAACGAGTTGCCATCTGGAGAAGAGACGGAACAGGCGGTTACGACTTCGAGCGTTCAATCGACGCAAAGAATGTCTACCACCTGGCATATTACCAGAGGTTTGATCAGATCAGAGGGGTTTCGTTATTAGCCCCGGCCATCAATACACTGCGAGATTGTTACGAGGCCTATGATTACGCCCTAGCAAAACTCAAAGTATCGCAGATGTTCGGCTTAGTTCTCAGCAGAGAGAGCTCGGGCGGCTTTAGCGATGTCACCAAGGATGATGATGTAACCGGCGGTTATAAGGTCGACTTCGGTAAAGGCCCTGTCATGCTGGACTTAGACCCAGGAGACGAAGCCTCGATTATTGAGAGTAAAAACCCATCAAACGAGTTTCAAAACTTCTCGCAAACGATGGTTAGCCTCAGCCTTAAAAGCCTCGATATCCCGATGTCATTTTTTGACGAGAGCTTTACAAACTTCTTTGGCAGCCGGGCAGCTTTTATTCATTACGAAAAAGCATGTGCTGCTAAGAAGGCGGCTCTTAGTGACTTGCTCGATCACATCACGGGCTGGCGAATGAAGCTTTTTATCGCTGATGGAACTCTGCGACTACCAGGCCGGATGACGTTAGGTGATTTGAACTGGGAGTGGGTTTCAGACGGAACACCTTGGTGGAATCCCCTTCAAGAAATCAATGCCGACATTGCGGCTATCAACTCGGGTTTGAAAACACGCAGCATGGTCGTTCGGGAGCGTCACGGTAAAGAGTTCAGAGATGTCGTAGATCAGCTTCGTGACGAACAAGAGTACATGGCCCAAGCAGGAATCATTGTTGATATGGCAGGCGTACCACTCGAAGCCGACGAAGCCGGTGAAGAAATACAGAAACAAGCCATCGAAATCGTGGAGGACAACGACGAATTATGAAAAAGAGAGTAGAAAGCGAAGCCCTGCGGTTTTCCGCTGGCGAAATCACTATTAACGAAATACAAGGTGCTGAAAACGGTGCTACAGAATACGAAGTAAGTCTGCTTGCTCGATCTTCTGGAGCTATCGAGCATTGGTACTGGGGACAACAGACGATCCATGACTTGGACGGCATGGAAGTCGCTCACAAAATACCAATCGATTTCAATCACGACCCAGGTGAAGTCATTGGTTACCTGGATAGGTTTACCTCCGAGCCGGATGGGCTGCGTGTCGAAGGGAAGCTTATTAGTTTTTCTCAGGATGACCGCGCTGCCGACATCGCTCGTCGTGCAAAAGCCGGTATCCCCTGGCAGGCATCCATAAACTTTGGCGGCGATGGCATCACCGTGGAGAGTGTCCCTGATGGCGAGGAAGTATTCGTCAACAACAGACAATTCTCCGGCCCAGCCACGGTTATACGAACATTCCCTTTACGGGGAGTCGCAATCACACCTTACGGTGCGGATGCAAACACTGAATCTGTCGTGCTATCCAATCAGGGTAGCAGTTACCAAGTCGATTTTAAGGAGACAAAAATGTCTGACGAACAACAAGACGTTGCTGTTGAAGAACCTGCCGTAGAAGCAGAAGTTCAAGAGCAAGTTGAAGAAGTCGTTGCCGAAGACGCTGCTGTCGCTGAAGTCGAAGAAAACGAAGTAGTTGAAGCAGAAGAGCAAGCGGCTCCTGCTGACGCACAGCTATCCCAGGCTGACGGTAAACGCTACGTCGAATTATTCGGTCAGCAAGGTGCGCTTTGGTTCGTTGAAGGCAAGAGCATTAATGAATGCTTTAGCCTGCACATCGCCAATCTGGAAGAGGAAAACAAATCCCTGAAAGATGAGAACGTGCAACTCAAAAACATTGATCGTGGTGAAGACGCTCCACTGAGCTTTTCAAACTCCACGGACATGGATGATGAAAAATCTGAACTTGCGCGACGCGCTAAAGAACTCAAAGCCGCCGGAGTGGGAAGCGATTTCATTGCTGTCCAAGCCGCTCGTATTGAACAACAACTCAACCGTTAATTTGAAAGGTAAGTAATCATGGCAGATACCCCTGATTATGTAACAAGTGCAACTCTGCTTTCGTTCAACGAATCAGACCTTGCATTTGATGTTTCCGATGTACTGGCCGATGCTCCAGTACTAGCGCGTTTAAGCGCGTTTTCTGTCCCTGGAACCCAACTGAAATATATGAAGAAGACTGCGAATCCCGTAGTTGGATTCAGAGCACTTTCTGATGGTGTTCAGAACGATATCGCAACTTACTCACAAGTAAGTGTCGACCTGGCTATCGCTGATGGCTCGTTCAATATTGATATCGCCGCCGCCGAAGGTTATCGCCTTGGCCCCGCAGCGTACATTGCTTTGCAAATGAGAAATCATATGCAGGCTCTAATGTTCAAGATTGAAGGTGAGCTAATCAACGGATCGAGTGATTCAGCAGGCTTTAACGGCCTCGGTGATGAAATCGATGCCTTGGCAGATAATATGATGGTCAATGCGGCTGGTACTACAGCCGACACTGGTTCTAGCTGTTATCTAATCCGCACCGGATTCAATGATACCCAGGTTGCCTGGGGTAACGAGGGTGTGATTCAGGCTAAGGATACGACTATTGTCCGAACCATCGGTTCGTCCACTGGTACATTCCCTAGTTACTACACCGCCGTTACCGGATACTGTGGATTAATCTACGGTAGCTCCTACAGTGCCGCTCGTATCTGTAACCTGACCGAAGACTCTGGCAAAGGTTTAACTGATGCTTTGATTTCTCAAGCTATCAGTAAGTTCCCCGCCGGTCGTGGAGCCAACATGATTGTGTGCAATCGTAGAAGTTTGCAACAATTACAGGCATCACGCACAGCGACGAACACAACT
>VTLG01006560.1_pt1 | contig 13033 bp, 19 predicted proteins | sample 4694571 | NCBI WGS metagenome assembly VTLG01 (sample SAMN12604809, study PRJNA352737) | marine metagenome | biome: ENVO:00000447; feature: ENVO:00000209|ENVO:00000569|ENVO:01000036; material: ENVO:00002151; isolation source: viral sequences binned using virsorter ... | reverse complement strand
TTGATGCACAAAAACAACTAAGGATAAAGACAGTTGAATCTGAAGCTGATAAACTAAAGAGAGGAATTACATTAGACAATCTTCCACAAGTACCCTTTTAACTCATGGCTACTAACACTGCTTCAACTCTTACAGACCTTACTGGTAATGGCAGTGCTGGCCCTTTTGCTATATCTTTTTCTTACCTTTCAAAATCAGATGTACAAGTTACTGTTGATAATACTCCGAAAGATATAAACACTCATTATACATTTACAAGTACAAGTGAAATTACATTTACCACTGGTAACGAACCTGCTAATGGTGCTGCTATTAGATTTCAAAGAAATACTAATATCTCTACTAAAAAAGTAGATTTTCAAGATGGTAGTCTTCTTACAGAAGCAGATCTGGATGCTAATTCTGACCACCTTTTGTTTAGTATGCAAGAGTTAGTTGACGGTGGTGCTGGTTTTGCAGTCGATACAAGTGATAAAGTAGATGGATCAATTGTGTATTATGACCAAAACTCTGCTAAATTTAAAGCAGATACAACTACTACTAAACTAACAATCGTTAATGGAGGAAACTTTTAGGTCATGTCTAACACTATAAGAATCAAAAAGAGATCAGCTAGTGGATCGGCTGGTGCTCCTTCTAGTTTATCTCCTTCAGAATTAGCTTATAACGAAAGTGATAACAAACTCTATTATGGTTTTGGTGATAATGGATCTACCCCACCTTCTGCAAGTTCAGTTATTGTTATTGGTGGATCTGGTGGATTTTTTAACAAGACAGATACAAGAAGTGCAAATGCAATATTAGCTGGCCCTGCCTCTGGAAGTGATGCTGCACCTACATTTAGAGCTTTACAAGCTGCTGATATTCCTTCCATAGCTCATGGAAAGATAAGTGATTTTGATAGTGGAGTTCAGACAAATAGAGTAGATCAACTAGCTGCTGCAACCAATCCAGTAACAGGAGTTACGCCCACTGCTGATGCTCATTTTGCAACTAAAGGTTATGTAGATGGTGTTAGCCAAGGGTTGGATATAAAAGAGGCAGTAAAAGTAGCAACTACTGCAAATATTACACTTTCTGGTACACAAACTATTGATGGTGTTGCTGTTTCTGCTGATGAAAGAGTTTTAGTTAAAGACCAAAGTACAGCAAGTCAGAACGGACTGTATCTTTGCAAATCTGGCTCATGGGTAAGAACTGATGATTTGGCTTCTAGTGCTGATGCTTCATCTGTATTTGTATTTGTAGATCAAGGCTCTGTTAATGCCGACAATGGGTTTGTTTGCACTTCTAACAAAGGCAGTGCTGTGGTAGGAACCAATAATTTAGCTTTTACACAATTTAGTGGTGCAGGTAATATAACAGCAGGGGATGGTCTTGATAAGAGTGGTAATGCACTAAGTGTTGATCTTAAAGCTAATGGTGGAATAGTAATTGAATCAACGGAATTAGCTCTTAAATTAGATGCTACTTCTATCACAGGAACTTTAGCTATATCAGATGGTGGTACAGGAGCAACTTCAGCATCTAACGCAAGGTCAAATTTGGGTCTAGTGATTGGCACAGACATTGAGCCACATTCAGATAAATTAACAGAGCTTGCCACTATGGGTCAGACAACAGCAGCAGCCCTTGCTGATCTTACACAAGCTGAAGTACAGATATTAGATGGAGCAACACTTACAACCTCTGAGCTTAATATTTTAGATGGGGTTACAGCAACGACTTCTGAGCTAAATATTATGGATGGCGTGACAGCCACAACTACAGAAATAAATTTATTAGATGGAGTAACAGCCACAACTTCTGAATTAAATATTTTAGACGGAGTTACAGCGACAGCTTCTGAATTAAATAAATTAGACGGTGCGACAGTAACTACTGCTGAAATAAACAAACTTGATGGATTACAAGCCACAACTACAGAATTAAATACCTGTACTGATGGGTCAACATCTGCAACTTCAACAACTCTTGTTCAAGCAGATAGATTTGTATGTAATGATGCTGGTACTATGAAGCAAGTAGCACTTAGCGATTTGGTCACTTTCCTTGAAGATGGATCTACATCTGGTTTTGATGTAGATGGGGGAACTTTTTGATATATGGCTAATGTCATTAAGCTAAAGAGAGGTACAAGCACACCTACAACAAGTGATATAACCAATGGAGAAGTTGCTTTAGATACTTCTGCAAGAAAACTATATGTCAACGATAGTGGATCTATAAAAGAAATTGGTGGTAGTGGTGAAAGTGGTGGGGAAACAAATCAAAATGCTTTTTCTAATATTGCAGTATCAGGTCAAACAACTGTAGCTGCTGATAGTACAACTGATACTTTAAATATTGCTGCTGGAAGTAATGTCACCATAACAACTAATGCAGGTAGTGATACTGTTACCATTGCTTCTACAGATACCAATACTACATATAGCGTAGGAGATGGTGGCCTTACACAAAACAACTTTACTGATGCGTTAAAGACAAAACTTGATGGGATAGAGGCTAGTGCAACTGCCGATCAAACTGATGCCGAAATAAGGGCTGCTGTTGAAGCTGCTACAGATTCAAATGTATTTACAGATGCCGATCACACCAAATTAAACGGTATAGAAACAAGTGCTGATGTAACAGACGCAACTAATGTTGCTGCTGCTGGTGCGTTAATGGATGGTGATTTTACATCCAATGGCTTTTTAAAACGTACTGGTGCTGGTAGTTATGCAGTTGATACAAATACATACTTAACTTCTGTTCCTTCTGGTTATTTACAAAACTTAAGTGAAGATACTTCTCCTCAACTTGGAGGAAATCTTGACGTTGCTGGTTACGATATTGTTACGACATCAAATTCAAATATTGAGCTTGCCCCAAACGGTACGGGTAAAACAATATTAAAAGGTAATACAAATGCAGGTACATTGGTTTTTAATTGTGAAAACAACTCACATGGACAGACTGTAAAAGCACAACCTCACAGTGCATCTGTAACTAATGTATTGACTTTGCCAGCAGGGGCAGATCAAGAGATTGTAGGAACAGTCGCAGCACAGACTCTTACCAATAAAACAATAGATGTAGATAATAATACTATTTCCAATATTGAAGTTGATAATTTAAAGAGTGGTGTTCTAGATACTGATTTATCCTCTGTTTCAAGTAGTAACGATACACTCGCATCTGCAAAAGCTATTAAAACTTATGTAGATGACAGCATTTCAAGTGCTGGTGGGGGAGACATAACAGGTGTAACTGCTGGTACAGGATTATCGGGTGGGGGTAATTCTGGTGGTGTTACTTTAAATTTAGCTAATACTGCTGTTACTGCTGGAAGCTATACAAATACAGATATAACAGTTGATGCACAAGGAAGAATCACATCAGCTTCTAACGGGTCAGGTGGAGGTGGAACCACTGACCTGATTGAAATTATGATGTTTACTTAGGAGGTTTACATGGCATTATCAAAAACAGGATTAGGATTATTTACTTCGTGTAGTGCTAGTTCAACAACAACCGTTTTAACAGTAGCATCTAGCAAAACAAATTATGTAAGAGGTATACTTTTACATAATACTCATACTGGAACTGTTAATGTTAAAGCACATATTGTACCAAACGGAGGAAGTGTCGGTACAGGCAATGTTTGCTTAGAAGTTAATATAGCAAGTAAAGATACTTACTTTTTAGAGTTTAATTTTCCTATAATTTTAGGTACAAACGGAGATACTATACAAATAGTCGTAGGTGTTGGTGCAGCAATAAACGCTTTAGTAATAGGGGATAAGGATTCTTAATGGCATTTAAAAACTCCACTGGATTTCTATACAACAATTCTGGTGATGCAGTTAAATATGTATCAGGAAAGAGAGAATCTTATCACATTTCAGAAACAGGAAATCCAGGGGAATCTGTAACTGCTGGTATTACAACTGATAATTTAGAGGTTTATATAAAACCTTCAACTTATACAAGCGGAACCACTATAACTGATCAAAGTGGAAATCAGATAGTTTATGATTTAAAAAACGGAGTTACTCATAATACCTTTCCAGATAGATTTACTTTTGATGGATCGGATGATTTTCTAGAGGCTGCTAGTAATTATTCTAGTGACATTGTCACCAATGCTGCAACATTTGTTGCATGGATTAGAAGAGACGGAACTCAAAGTAATTGGGCTGGCTTTATGTTTGATAGGGAAGGTAATTCTATTTGTGGTATGCACTTTCATGAAGATCAACACACAATCGGCTATCATTGGAATAATAGTAGTAGTACTTGGAGTTGGGATAGTGAATTATCAATACCTGATGCTACTTGGTGTATGGTTGCTGTAGCCGTAAGTTCGACTGAAGCTAAAGCTTATTTATACACTAATACCTCAACCCCTACAAGTGCTCAAAACACTAACTCTCATTCAAACGCTACATTTAAAAATGTAATTATAGGAGAAGACCCTTACCCTGGTCGAAATTTTAAAGGTGATATAGGACATGCTTTCTTTTATTCGGGAACATTAACACAGTCTCAAATTACAAGTATATATAATGCCACTGAAAATACTTATTATGGAGTTACAGAAGATAACCTTATTTTACATTTAGACGCTGGTAATACTTCCTCTTACTCAGGTACTGGTACAGCTTGGAATAATTTAGTTAGCAGTAATTATAATGCTACTTTATATGAAGGTGCAGCTTTTGATAGCGGTGATGGCGGTTCTATTTCTTTTGATGGATCAAATGACTACGCTAAAATTGAGGATGCTGAAAATTTAGGTAAATTTACTGGTAATTTTACAATTGAATTTTGGTGGAAAGGGCCTTCACAAGGGGCTTATCAAACGCTATTAGATCATTATGAAGGTAACAATCGTATGCAATGGGCAGTTCAAACTGCTAATGATGATATGCGTTTGAGAGCACCAGATGGAACGTTTGCAATTACAACATCTGGTGTAAACGCTAATAATGATGCGTGGCATCATCATGCTATTTCAAGAATTGGCACCACAATTACTTATTATATTGACTCTACCAGTAGAGGTACAAAGACCAATGAAAATAGTCAAATTGGAACTAATGGTGATACATTAGACATTGGCCGATATTCTGGCGGTGGTTACGCAGCAGAGGGTGAGATGGCACAACTTCGCATATACGCTGGTAAAGGGCTTACAGCCACTGAAGTAGCATTTAACTACAACAATACTAAATCAACTTTTGGACTATAATGGCACGCAACTATTTAATTATTCAATCTTCTGAACTTGATAAAGTAAAGTTTTCTCCTCTTGTAAACTCAGTACCTGTTTTAGAAACTTCTGCTGATACTGTGACCAAATCAGTTGATGGTACAAAAGCATTTATAAAATGGGAAGGTGATACAGCACCCTCTTTCGTTAGCGATCTAACAAGTACAGAAGGCCCATATACACAAGAGCAAATATTAACTATATTAAGAACTGAGGCTTGGGCTCCTAAATACTAATGAAAGCATTAATAGAAAAACAAATTCTTGAATGGGAACAAGAGATCATAAAACAAAACGCTTATGTTTTGAAATTAGAAGGTGGGGTACAGGCATATAGATTACTTTTACAAAAACTAAATGAAGAATCAAAAGTAGCTGAAGAGGTAGAACCCGAAAAAAAGTAAATATTGAAGGTATATTAATCAGGAATTGCCCTGTTTGCGGTAGTACTTTCAAAACAATGGAGCAAAGACGGATTTATTGTCGTAACGCTTGTAAAACAAAGGCTTGTAGATCTAAATCTTATCACTAGGTTTTGATATTAGTTGACGGTTAATAACTCCTAATGTGACATACAGTGGAGTCAAACCTATAATAAGTACTAACACAGCTATGCTCATTACAGACATAGCTTTAATTAAGGCAAATTTTATCATGTTTCAAAAAATTGCTAATGCTTTGAGTATCATCTCATTTTTAATGGTAGCTTCTATGAGTGCTACAGGATACATAGGTTATAAGTATGTAACTTCAGAACAATTTAAGGCTAAAGTAATGAATGAAATTCTTGGCAATGTACAAGGCATGATGCCAAAAGTATTAGATCAAGGTTTACCAAAAACTACAGGCGTTTCTATTCCTTTTAATGGAAATTAAACAAATAAAAATTAATGAAATAAATATTCCAAAAGTACAAGTTTATGAACCTTTAATACCTAAAATAAAAAAAGTTCCTAAATTAATTGTTGATTATCCAGCTTGTGTAAAAGTACATAGAAATAATTTATTTACTGAAATTGATATTGATGAAAATGGAACAGTTATAAAATGTGGCGTGGTAATGCCAAGCTATGAACCTTTAAACTATACACCTAATGAGTTTACATATACACAGTCAGAGTTAAGTAACAAAGCAGAACCAGAACCAATAATACAACCAGATTTATCAAAATTAGTAAAAAAAGAAAAAGAAGAATTATATATTTCTTGCCCACCTTTAAACCCACCATTTAGAACAGGAGATTACAGAAATGATAAACGGACTGAACGGCTATTAAAATGGGAAAAAGTGGAGAATGATTGTGTCGCAATCTGGGAGAAAGTTCCATTCCGAGAAACTTTTATTGGTACTCCTCAAATGCTCATTTCTACTACTGTTTTGGGTGTGGTTGCTGGTGGGTCTGCACTTTTGGCTCCTGTAATAAAAAAGCTACTTTCTACAATATTTAAACAATTAAAGAAAAAGATTTCAAAAGATGAGAATACTAATTCTTAAGTTTATGTGTATGCGGTATAACTTGACCCATCTTTTCAGTAACTAGAACATCAGAACAAATAGAATAGTAAGGGCTTTCAGGGTGGTATTGGATTCCAGCTATTTTTAGCTCTCCGCAATTCTTTAATCTTGCTAATTCATAGTCTAATTTTTTGTTATTTAATATTTGATTTTGTATTTTTTCTTGAGTTGTAGCAGATCTCAAGCAAGCATCTTGATATGCGGAACCTAAAGGAATAGAAAATGTTGCGGCAATACCAAAATTAATTCCAAGATTGTCTCTGTTAGCTGAATAGTTTTCTTGGTGATATAGAATTTCGCCAGCGTTAGTTAAGTTACCATCATCATCAGTTGCCATGTTATAAACAGGGGTTGTATATCTCAAGTCTTGAGGTCGCTTTTGATTAAATGTAGTAGTTACAAATGGACTGATTGTTAACATTGAGTTTTGACAAACTATGCCTCCACCAAACTGAGACTCAATGAGATTACCCTGCAATACTTGTACAGCTTGATTAGATACTGAAGATGAACTTTGCGCTACAGGCGCAGCAGTTGATGAGGTGTTTGCTAAAACTGGTTGACCTAAAAGGCTTGCTATTACTGGGAGAACACTGTAGTAGTTTCTGTAACTGACTCGCTTTGAATTGTCCTTGTAAGATCGGTTATTCTGCTTACTGAAGGTTGTTTTATTACCTCTGTAAATTGAAAAGAAGCACCGTTTTGATTTAGATTCCAATTTGGGCGAGTGTTTAGATCTACCTGTTTCCATGTATAGTCTTGACCGTTTAAGGTAGTTTGTAGATTAGTGTAGCTAGGATTAATATTACCGTCAGCAGTAACGCCCGATCCAGAAACACTATAGGTAGAACCAGAAAATTCAATTGTTTTTATCTGTTCTGTGATATTTGTGGTTGTTCGAGTAGTAGAAGTAGAGGTTCCTTGAGAAAAATTTGGTACAACTGGTATTGCATATAGTGGATTAGATAGTAATAAAACAAGTAAACCTAACCATTTCATTAATCTAGTATTGATAATTCAGTTACAAATTGTCCTATAGCAGTAGTGCCAGCCCCACCAGCCGTTACTGTAGTCAATCCAGCACTTGTTACAGTACCAGCTAAATTTCCAGCAACACCGCCAGAATAAGAGGTTGTTTTACTAAAAACAGGCAAGTCAGCAATCACCCCAGTAGAAACATCTACACCAGAGCCAACAGTATAAGCTGCATCACCAGAAATAAATGATTCTTGAAAACTGAAAGCAGACCCCGCAGTATTCACATCATATGTGCCTGCGTCTAAAGTAGCTGCTGCTGTAGCACTTGCTGGTGATATTAATTTACCAAAGTGATCGTCAGCAGATGCAACTTTAATATTGCTACCAGAAACACTGTATGTACTAGCACCACGTTCAGCAACGGTATAAGCACCATCAACGGTAAGTTGCGTTGAACTTGTCATCTTATGAATCAAATCTGCATGTGCAGAAGGCATAATAAATGCTGCAAGTAGTAAGAACTTTTTCATTTGATACCTACATTAGTGTCTTTATTGTCTACTATTTTAGCAGTGTTATTGGGCTTCTTTTTGTTCACACTGATACCATAACTGCCTAAGACCCCAGAGGTCAAACCTGCCAAAAAAGCACCGTCATTACGGATTTTATCCATGTATCCAAGAGTCATCATTGCTAACGACCAACAAAGAATCATGAATCGGACAGCGTGACCAAAAATTTCAGCCCAATCGGTGCCTTCTTTTTCGTCTTGATCTTCCATAGAAGTGCAAAGTCTTGTCTAATACTAGCATTTTAGCTATGTTTGGAAAGTAACACAAGATTATTATGCTGAAACTCTTAAAACCAGTACTACTAAAGTTCTTTACTACAACTGCTGTGAAGAGACTTGTTGTAGATCTCCTTCGTGCAATCTGTAAGCAAACCTCGAACACTCTTGATGACAGGGCAGTTGATATGTTGGAGCAACAGTTGTTTCCTAAAATGAATTGATATGAACCATAAAGAGTTTTTTAAGATCCTTGTTGGCAACCCACCGCCAGAAATAGAGTTTGAAATTGAAATTAAACAACGTGAAACAGAACAACTGCCTGATGAAGCTGTAAGGGCATACTGTTTAGACCTAGTTAAGTACAGCAAGCTACAAGATTTGCTTTTGAGTTCAGCAATAATGCGTATATCAGAGATAGAAACCAAGTTATATCGTTATGAGAAAGGTATGAGCCTATACAAAAAAGTTAAAAAACTAGGTTTCTTTGGTAAGATAAAGTATCTCCTATCTGGCAATACAGGTCAGAAGTGATTATATTAATTAAAAACAAGACTAATCATGGATAGAAACTTAAAAATACTTAAGACCATACATTATGAGTTAGCAAAACATATACTTGATCTGATAAAAAGTGGAGAAGCAAAGGCAGGGGATTTAAACGTAGCTAGACAGTTTTTAAAAGATAATGGTATTGAATGTATTCCTGTAGAAAACAACCCAATGGAAGAGCTTATGAACAACTTACCAGACCTAGATGCTGTGCCTTTAGCTGATTTATAATTGCAACCCCTACCAAAAAAACTACAAGACTTTAGATATTTCTTAATCGTTACTTGGAGACATCTAAACCTACCAGATCCTACACCTGTTCAGTTAGACATAGCTGAATATTTACAATATGGTGCAAGACGTAAAATTATACAGGGATTTCGTGGTGTAGGTAAGAGTTGGATTACATCTACCTATGTAGTGTGGAGACTTCGTATGAATCCACAGCTAAAGTTTTTGGTTGTATCTGCCAGTAAAGATAGAGCTGATAACTTTACTACATTTACCATGCGTCTTATCAATGAGATGCCAATACTTGCTGATTTGATACCCAGAGATGACCAGAGAAACAGTAAGGTAAGCTTTGATGTAAAACCAGCACAAGCCGATCATGCTCCCTCATGTTCTTCTAGGGGTGTCTTAGGGCAAATGTCAGGAGCTAGGGCAGATGAAGTTATAGCAGATGACGTAGAAGTTCCTAACAACTCCTATACACAGCCCATGAGAGACAAACTTAGTGAAGCTGTAAAAGAATTTGAAGCGATATTAAAACCAAATGGAAAGATTACCTTTCTTGGTACACCACAAGTAGAAAATTCTGTGTACCTAACACTAGAAGAAAGAGGATATGAAACAAGAATATGGACTGCTAGATACCCACACTTAAAAAACAACTATGGAGATAGACTTGCTCCTAAAATCCTCAAAGAACTTACAGAAGGACTTGTAAAGCCTAATGATCCTGTAGACCCTATAAGGTTCTCAGCACAGGATTTGATGGAACGTGAAGCCTCCTATGGTCGTTCTGGGTTTAATTTACAGTTTCAACTAGATACAACCCTATCTGACCAAGATAGATACCCATTAAAAATAAACGACCTAGTAATCGCCTCTGTAAATAAAGAATTTGCACCAGAAAAGATCATCTGGTCTAATAATCCCGAATATGTAATCCAAGATCTCCAATGTGTAGGCTTTAATGGCGATAGATTTTATCGACCAGCCCAAGAATTTGGTGACTTTATAGAATATACAGGGTCAGTTATGTTTGTTGACCCCTCTGGTAAAGGTAAAGACCAGACCGCTATAAGCTGCGTTAAGATGCTTAATGGTAATTTATACGTCACAGAATGTTTAGGCTTGTCTGGGGGTTACTCAGACGCTGTTCTAGAGAAGATTAGTAAGATTGCCAGAGAAAATAAAATTAATTCCATACTTGTTGAACAAAACTTTGGTGGTGGTATGTTCGCTGAACTACTCAAACCCTTCCTCATGAGGTTCCACCCATGCCAAGTTGAAGACGTTAGAAACAATAAAACTAAAGAACTAAGAATAATTGATGTATTAGAACCTGTAATGAACTCTCACAGACTCATAATTGACCGCAAAGTGATAGAAAAAGACTTTCGTTCTAACCCTCAAGAAACACCAGAAAGAAGATTAAAGCTTCAACTTGTTTATCAACTATCTCGAATATCTAGACACAGGGGTTCCCTAGTACATGATGACCTCGTAGACTCCCTAGCAGGTGCAGTTGCCTACTGGACAGAATATATGGCTCAAACTGAAGACCTAAATATTATGAAAAGAAAAGAAGAATTACTATCTATTCACTACGAAAACTGGGATTCAATGGCAAACAATACAATATCTCAAACTGCTATGGGTATGACTCCTACTCAGATAAGAAATTCTAATGTATCTACTGATGGTTTTATAAGTGACGCTTATTAATGGACAGTATAGGAGAGAGAACTCCCCACACTAGGGTTACCCTTAGTGATTCACTAAGGTTTCCGTATGGTGTCTACTCCTTGGTTAATTGCTTGCAGGGTAACCTACCAAAATATTTTGGTGGAAAAATTTGAAGGGCTTACACGTATGCGATCCTTGTCTTTTCCCCCCTTTGATTTTTAAGATTTTTTATAAAAAAAGATAGCAGAATACAGCAAAACTATTGATATAACTAGGATCTCATAATATATCTTATATTATTTCTAGGGATTCCCTGATTTTTGGTCTTTTGTTGGTTGGTTCTATTTGTTTTTGATTAATCGGTAGGGGCTGGGGGTGGTTACCTGATGAACGAATATTGGCTACCTGATAGCAAGAAATAACTAAATGTTACTAAATGTAAACATAAATATTCTTAGTGATAGCAAGGAATTGAAAGGAATGTTGAGAATAAGGGTTTACATTTTGTGGAAGTACTTGGTAGAGTATGGTCATCAAGTTAATCAAGACTTGATTGCTTTACTAAAAACCTTTAACCATCATGACTATTTCAAAACCAAGAGTAAGAGTAGAAGAAGAAATCCTTAATGACTTCATGAGGATTCTTGAGGAGAACAAAGATTCTAGAAATCCTTGGTCTAAACCTTGGACTCCTACAAGTTCCGAAGGCCATATTAATTTCCTTACTGGGAATCGTTATCAGGGAACTAATGTCATCTTGCTTGAGATGTACCAGTTCTCAAAAGGGTATGAACTTCCTTGCTGGGTAGGCTATCAGCAAGCCAAAAAAGAACTTAACTGCGTTCCTAAAAAAGGGTCTAAGGCTGCAAGAATAGTGCGACCTAATCCAATCAGGATAGACCTCAAAAAAGATGATGGAACACCAGTTCTTGACAAAGAAGGCAATCCTGATTTCTACATGAAGATGACCTTCAAGGGTGCTAGTGTTTTCAATATCGCTGACCTAGTCGGACTTGATGAAAAGTCTCAAGAAAAGCTAGATGCAAAGATTGCAAGCTTCAAGACTAAATGTGTTGAAGATGCAAGGCCACTAGCTGAAAGATGCAAGGCTGCTCATGATCGCTTAATGATCTTCAAAGATGAACTAAAAGGCTCTCTCAATCATGGCTCAGATTCAGCATACTATCGTGATGATCTTGACTCTGTAACCATGCCAAACAGAGAGGACTTCAAGAATGATGAAGCTTATCTTTCAACACTAGCTCATGAGTTTGCTCATGCTACAGGTCACAAAGATAGACTTAATCGTAAGTGGCTCAACAATTATGCTCAATACAGGCCACAAGAGGAGCTAGTAGCTGAGTTCTCAGCAGTCCTAATCTCTAACAGATTACAGATTACTTGCGATACTCAGAATCATGCTTCCTACCTTGGAGGTTGGGCTTCTAGAATCAAAGACTCTAAGAATCCAGCACAAGAGTTGTTCAAGGTCTTTGCATACGCTTCCAAGGCTGCCAACACAGTTCTAGGTGAAGCTTAATCAAGAAGGCTTCTAGGAGGGCTTCACAGCCTTCCTTGAAGCACTCTAAACAAGTGTTTCAATTATCAACCTTTACCAAACTAAAAACCATGTCTGAAATCTTAGTCTCAACAAGAAAAGCATACGGAACTACATACGTTGATGTAGTCAATGACGAACAGAGAATACCTTTACAGTCTTTGACAGGTAATGAGACTCTCACTCAAAGCAACATCAATGCTCTTAAAAAACTTGGGTTTACTTTCAAGCTTCAAGCAACTACACCAGACATTAATTTCTAATCATGACTAAAGACTATTCAAAAGACATAGAAGTAATTGAAGATGGCATGATCGGCATAAGAATTACCGATCAAAACAAGCATGATCTAACTTCTATCTGGGCTGCACTTAAAGCTGCACCAACACCAAAGAAATCTAAGAAATAGATTGACATTCTAAAATCAATCGGGCATACTCAATAAAGGGTATGCCCTACCCTATAAACCACA